>Ga0190367_1001603_pt1 | contig 12807 bp, 14 predicted proteins | sample 4872181011_MG_FD_171838 | JGI IMG/M metagenome (GOLD analysis project Ga0190367, IMG submission 171838) | Hydrothermal vent microbial mat bacterial communities from Southern Trench, Guaymas Basin, Mexico - 4872-18-10-11_MG | ecosystem: Environmental > Aquatic > Marine > Hydrothermal vents >... | reverse complement strand
GCTATAAATTCTTTACTTTACCCTTATCCTCGTCCCTATCTTTTCGCCGTTAATTGCTTTAATGATGTTTGTTGGAGGCTTGCCGTTGAGAACTACGGTTGGTATTTTTGATCGTTCTAAAATGCGGATCGTCAGATAATCGATTAGAGGGTACGTACCGGCTTTTATTTCTGTATTCCAGAAAATTTCTTTGAGCTTTTTGATGGTGATCTCATCTATTTTCTTGGCGGCTGGGTCTCTACGTGGGTCGCTTGTATATATCCCGTCGACGTTGGTCGCTATTATCAAGAGGTCTGCGCCTAAAGCCTCGGCTACTACCGCCGCCGTAGTGGTTGTGGATTGACCGGGCTGTAAACCTCCCATTACTACTATTTTTCGTGAAAGATCGGTCTTTAATAACTCTTCTATATTTTCTACCGCTTTAGCTAAGTCCTTCAGCATGAATGACAATAGTAAAGCATTAGTCCTAGAAACTCTAATGCCCATGAGGTCGCAAAGGGCTTCATTTACATTTGTTCTGCGAAGCGCGTCGATATAAGCTCTAGAAACAGCCCCTCCTCCTGTAACCACGATCACTTCGTGTTTCTCTTTTACTTTTCTGAGAACTGACGTCAATTTTTCTATATAGCCCAGATCTATTATAGCGGCATTAGTAGAGATCAGGTGTCCGCCAAGCTTAATAACAATTCTCATTGAACCCTCGGATTAAAATGCCTAGACGTTATATGAACTTTACTCGCGACGAAGTGAATAGGGCTCTAATAAGACCTCTAGAGACGAGAGTATTGCCCCTTTAAAGTTAGACTCGTATACGCCTGTTGCCATTACTATGTAGCTTATTACTCAGAGCATAAACGGAGAACCAAAAAAGTTTAATTAGCAAGAGTCTATTCAAGTAACAGACTTAACAACCTTTAAGTCGTAAATTCAGGAGTAAACGTTAAATCCTGTCAGATTTGGAGCGCGGTGTATATAAAATGGAAAAAAGTAAGCTAGAAAAATACAGGACAGAGAGGCTAATCAAAGAGCTTAAGTCGAAAAGAGGTAGAGGCACCGAGCTTATCTCACTCTATATACCATCTGGCAGGCCTATAGGAGATGTGATGAGCGTCCTCAGGGAGGAGTATTCAACGGCTACTAACATAAAGGACAGAACCACGAGACACCATGTGCTAGAAGCGCTCACATCGATTATGCAAAGGTTAAAATTGTTCAAGAAAACTCCCCCCAATGGCCTAGTAATTTTTGCTGGCTACGTTGCGAGCGATGTCCCGGGCGACGAGAAAATGGAGATTTATGTGCTAGAGCCTCCTCAAAAATTGAAAACTTGGCTCTATAGATGTGACTCTCGTTTTCACACAGAGATACTAGAGGAGATGATCGCTGTAAAAGAAACTTATGGGCTGATAGTCTTAGACAGAGGGGAAGCCGCTTTTGGAATTTTAAAAGGAAAGTTTCTGGAGGTAGTGGAGGAAATAACCTCTGGAATCCCAGGTAAGCATAGAGCGGGAGGTCAATCTGCGAGACGTTTCGAGAGGCTCCACGAGCAGCTAGTTCACGAATTTTATAAAAGGATAGGAGAACACGCCAACAGAATATTTCTGCCTATCAAAGACCTTAAAGGGATAATTATCGGAGGCCCAGGACCCGCAAAGGAAGAGTTTGTAGACGGTGATTATCTCCACTATGAACTTAAGCAGAAAATCCTAGGAGTATTCGATGTTGGATACAGCGGAGAAGCCGGAATCTACGAACTGGCGAACCGGGCGGCAGACCTACTGGAAGATGTCAGTTACATAAGAGAGCGGCAATTAGTAAACAAGTTTCTATATCATTTGGCTAGGGATACAGGGCTAGCCGTCTATGGAGATGAGGAAGTTAGGAGATGCCTTCTCATGGGCGCGGTCGATACCTTACTTATCTCTGAGAAATTAGACGCCGTTAGAGCGGTATTAAGATGTGAGAAGTGTGGCTATAGCGAAGAAAAAACGTTTAGAGGAGATATTAAAGCTCTACGCTGCCCTAAATGCGGCGGCCAGATGATCGTCGAGGATTCACGACCGCTGATTGAGAATTTAATGGAGATAGCAGAGTCGGTAGGTACGAATGTAGAGTTAATCTCCGCGGAAACCAGCGAGGGAAAGGAATTGCTTAAATCCTTCGGCGGTGTAGCCGCTATACTGAGGTTTAAGATTTGAAAGGGATAACAAAGCGGAAATTGGAAATAATATTAAGTAGAATACGGTTGCCCAAGAACCTTAAAAAAGAACTTGAGCAATACCCTATTTCAAGTCCTCTCGCTGCCAGAATTCTATGGATAGCCCATACCACTTATGACGATATTTCAAATAAGGTTGTTCTAGATCTGGGCACAGGTAGCGGTGTACTGGCTATAGGCGCGGCTCTACTAGGAGCTGAATACGTAATAGGCGTAGATATGGATTTCGAGATACTCAAATACGCTAAGGCTTATGCTAGAACTCTGGAATTAAGCAATGTGGATTTTCTATGCATAAATGTAGAACGTTTAAATCTGAGGCGAAAAGCGGATACCGTAGTTCAAAATCCTCCTTTCGGCGTGTATAAACCCGGAAGCGACATGCTTTTTTTAAGAAGTGCCATAAGGTCTGCTAGTGTAGTATATTCTATTCATAAACTCGAGACCATGGAGTATGTAGTGAAACGCTTAAGGGAATTAGAGGTAGACTTTAAGGTTTTATTCTATGACGTTATTCCACTACCGCCGTTATATCCAGAGCATAGGGAAAGATGGCATTTAGTGAAAGTTTTTGTAGTGAGAGCTCAATCGACACGCTCCCTTGCAGAATTGGGCTCTCTCTATCAACGTTAGTCTTCTCTCCATCAAATTCGGCTCCATTTTGGATAGAGGTTTTATCTTACTGCTCTCGTAATTGAAGGATTATGTTTTGTTTATTCCGTGAAACGTAGCTAGGAGAGTGTTAATGAATAGGATTGGCTTTGAGATGGTAAGTGCGATTTGATTATTAAGGTGAGAATAAAGCTAAGTTTAGAGGTCTTCAGATACTTCCACTAACATATTAATAGTTGAGGAGGTATATCAAAAGAGTTGAAATTATGGAGCGCATGAAGAAAAGGCTAGTATTACCGGGCGATGAAATCGCGGTCATAGAGGAATTCATGGGCAAAAGCAATACATATACTGTTGATGGTAGAGTGTTATCGAAGGTTGTAGGCTTAGTTAGGTATGATCTTGAGGAGAGAACGGCAGATATTAGTCCTTTAAAGCCTTTACCGCTACCCAAGAAAGACGATGTGGTCTATGCGATAGTTACTAGGGTAAAGGACATAGCGGCTTCTCTAGACATTTTCTATCTTGAAACTCGTGATAGATACTTCTATCCTCCTCTCAGCGCGACGCTTCATGTTATGAATGTAAGCACGAGCTATGTCAAAGTACTATACGATGTTCTAGGCTACGGTGATATAGTGAGGGCGAGAGTTCTGGTAGGCAAAACACCTCCTTACGTGCTTTCTCTCAAAGGGAGGGAGTTTGGAGTTATATACTCTAACTGTCCTTATTGTATGATGCCGTTAAGAAAGAGAGGTTTTACTCTCTTCTGTCCTCGATGCAAACGGACAACGAAGAGGAAAATTTCGATGACTCACTATCTCTTAAAATAGGGAGACAGATGACGGTAAAATACCTACTCTTTTCTTTCGAAAACTCGAGCGACGCGGTTAACTTTGTAGAGTATATTCAGAGCAGGCTTCACGGCGAAAACGTAGATATAATCGTTAAAGGGAAAAAGGTCAAGATTGTTCTTCATGGAGGAAGACAAGACCTAGCCTCGCTGGTAGCTCTGGTACGGAGAGAGTATAAAAGCTGGCTTTTATCAACAACTAGGAGTATTAACGGCTTTTATAGGCATGCGATAACAAGACTATTATACGAGGCAGAGTTAGAGGCAAGTATTCCAGTAAATTCGATAGCAGACATATTATTGCTTAAAGGCTTTAAAGCCTATATAAAAGGCGAGTATATAGAAACGACCGCCGATATTGCAACAGTCCTTAAGGTAACCGAGGTTTTCTCCCGGAATTATAAAAAGTTACTCAAGTTTACTGGCTACACTCCAATGGCCAGACGAGTAGTAGCTATAGCTTTAACGGTTTGCGAGGAGGAAGAGGTAGAGTTAATGACCGAAAAGTTAATCAAGATGAATGTCTTACTTCTCGACGAAAAATCCGGAAGAAAATCTTTAAAAGTAAATTACAGAGAAGCTATTGATAAAATAGCAGAGTTGTGTGGAAAACATGGAGATAAGGATTGTTAAGGAAGAGGAGAACGTGCTGGAATTCGAATTACCTAGTGAAGATCATACTTTTTGCAATCTGCTAGTAAACATATTGAATAAAAATCCTCATGTAGAATTTGCTGCTTATAAAATAGAACACCCCTTAGTGGGCGTTCCTAGAATATATGTGAGGACTGATGGATCTGTTAAACCACGGGAAGTACTAGTAGAAGCTTCCAAACAGATAGAATCCATCTATACAGTTATAAAAGATAACTTCATAAAATCACTTAATGCCAAAAAGAAGTCAAATCCTCGAAAGTCTTAACAAAGATTTAGCTAAACTCGGGGATGCTATAGTTAACTTTATCGCATCAGCTTCTCTTACTATTTTCTTCAAGAAGCCCATCGGGTTAAAAGTTAAAAATACTATTTTAAAACAAGCATGGCTAGCAGTTTACGGACGAGCCGGCATAAGGAGAGGTTTAATGTCACCCCAAGATTTAGCTGAAGCTTTCATAGCCTATCTCTGGCTAAAAGAGGAGGTAAATATTGAGGACATGCTCAAGATATTTGCTAGAAGACTTTTCGAGCTTACACCAGCGACAAGAGAAGAAGTAGAGGAAGCCCTTAAGTTAAGTATTGAAGATTTGCTAAAGCTCGGCGCTACCTAAACCTTGTTTAGATCCCTACTAGAGTAACCAATATATAGAGGCTAAGAATGGCTTAAATCTCGGCGCAAATTCGTTACCACGGTGAAGTTATGAGCAAAATTAATATACTAATGATCATACTTCTGCTAATTCCCCTTCTTCTCGTGACAGTACCCATACTTTTAGAATCCAAACTTACTCTATACGAATATAGATCAGTCTTCATCTTCGAGAATAAAGGGGATGAAATCGTTAATGTCGGTTTAGGTCGGAATATAAAGGAGTTTGTTGCGCTCAACATAGCTGGGTGGCAGAAGCTAGAAAAAATTGCTATCTATGCCAATGATAAAGATATTACTCATCAATGTAAGATAGTCGAATATAAAGGAAGTTTTATCATAGAGACTCCGCTTTATGAGTTAAAGCCAGGAGAAACTGTAAACATTACAGTTTTACAGTTTATCTCGGCCAACTGGGCAGAAGGCGGACTTACTCTCAATAGAAAGTTCCGTACTCTATCTATGCTAGAAAAAAGAGAGTTGACAAATTCTTTTAATGGGACCCCCTTAACCTACCTTACTGGCTTTTGGGTACGTGAGGGCGAAAATTCGTCGTGGTCGGCTGTTATAGAGTTATCGGAAAGTTTAGGAAGAAATGTTAGCTCTGTACCGGAATATGTGCATGCCGTAGCTAAATGGGTCGACGAACACATAATTTACGATAAAGAAACTTTTCAAATAAAATATCCCTCGAAAACCCTATACGAAAAAAGAGGAGCCTGCGGAGATAGGGCGGCTCTAGTGACGGCTTTGCTGAGGCTAAAGGGGATACCATCTTTCATGTGCCTCTCTATTGTCTACGAGGAAGGAGTTTTAATTAATGAATCTACGGAATCTCTGTCTCTCAGCTATAGGAACGCGGCGCTACACGTTTTTTCAATGGCCTGCGAAGGGGAGACATGCGTGCCTATTGACACGACGGTTAAAATGAATTACGGAGAATCACCGTACGTGGACGGAGCTGGGGTTAACATCTCCGATAGAGTATTGATCTTAGCTAAAATGATAGGCGAGGATCCTAACGATTATCTAACGATAACTTTGCCCTCTAATTCCTTAAGGTTAACCATTTTAAAGACTTTGAAAAGAATTCAGAAAATTGAGGAAAACCTGTTAGTACTTTTAGTTATTTCTGTTCTATTTGGAGTCATAGTAGTTCTTTACATCCGGAATGCTGCTGAGTAGGGAGTTATCTGAGCTTCTTTCCGCAGAAGGGACAGAATACGTGAATATCGCCGAGCGGAAGTTCACGACCGCAATATGGACATATCTTCTTCCCTGTTCTAACCGGCTGTATCGGAGGAGCCCTTGGCTCCTGTATGGCTTGAGCAGTTTCGATGGGTTTTGATGGTGGTCTAACAGGCTTAGGCGCTGGCGGAACGGCTGGCAAAGCTGTAGGTTGGGCTTGAACCGTTGGCACAATCCTGGCTTCTTCAGGTCTAGCAGGTAAGACTTGAGTTGCTGATAGCAAGTCGAAGAGCCTAGCGTACAGATAGAACGAGTATGCTTTAACATAGATGGCTATGGCCATAAAAGTAGCTACTGATATTGCTGTTAACGCTGGCCAAGAGATAGGATCTATTACAGCGGTGAGTCCATCCCCTATTAGGTATTGTATAAAAGCCGAGATTACTAGTCCGCCCACTAGAACGAAGATCGACTGAAGCTGATAGCTTTTCAAGCGTCTTTTGGCTATTTCTTTTTTGCTGAGCGGAGTTCTGGCTCCTGGTTTATTTCTCTTCTGTCTTTTTTTCAAATTCAACACCACACTCCCCGCGCGCCTCAATTTAGTAGTATCGTCATGGTTCCACGCTTGGGCCCGACATCATCGGCCGCGGTTAATATAAGTACTAAATTATGGTATAAAAATGCTATGATTTCCGGCAGAGTCGCTATAATAACCTCGAAGGTGGACCCTGCTAGTTTAAACATCAGAGAGAAATTGCTATCTGAATATCCATTTAGGGAAGCCGCCGAAAAAGTTTATGGAAATAAAATTTTCAGATTCAAGGATATAGTACTTGTAACTATTGAGGAGGAACTTGTAAAGGCGGATTTCTTAGAGGAAAAATTAGATTTTAAAACTTTTATATTCGCGAGTCGTCATGAATCCGCGGCTAAGCTACCCTCCCTACTAACTCATGTACCTGGCAATTTTACAGAGGAAGTAAAGTTGGGTGGACGGCCGAGGAAGCTTACTATAGCGCCTCCCGCAGCTATGTTTTTGGCGTTGAAAAAAATGGTGGAGCAACGGGAAAAAATGAACCTAATTGATTGGGAGGTCAGTTACGAGGCTACGCATCACGGCCCCTATCTAGAGAAAACCGCCGCTCTCTTCGTTGAGATAGGTAGCGGATTAGAGGAGTGGACTAATGAAAAAGCCGGAGTTGCCGTAGCATCTGCAATAATGGAGGCAGCGTTTGCAGAGGAGGAGGGGGATGTTTGCATAGCCTTTGGCGGCCCTCACTATGCACCTAAAATAACGAAAGTATCTCTAGAGAAGGGCATCCTGGTTGGGCATATAGCCCCGAAGTACGTTCTTGATTACGTTGATGAGGACATGGTGGCGCAAATGGTAGAGAGAACGCGAGGGTCTGTGAGATACGCTTTGCTGGATTGGAAGGGCATGAAAAGATTTCACAGAGAGAGCATACTGCCTATTTTAAATGCTTTAAGATTGGAGATCTTAAGAATCTAGCCAATGATGTTTTCTATCTTTGCTATCTTTTTCTCATCTCTCCACTTAATATCAAGTTCGGTATACATACTATCTTTAAGAAACTTCAGAGCATGATTTTCGCTGCCGTTGTTCATGTTCAGCAAAGCCATAGTCTCCTCGAAGATATAGCTCATTTCTCTGATACATCCTCTTAAACAAAGGATTTCGTCGAGAATTTCAGTCAACAATTTTCTCGACGTCAACAAGTTCTTTCTCACGTTCTCGTCTAAGTTCTCATCCGTTATAACCGAATCGAGTATTTTTATGATTTCTTTAATCTTGGAGTACATTGAAACACCAGATATTGAAATTAATAATTCAGTAAATACTCTTTGTAACAACTAATTCCAGTATGAAATAATGTCATACATATATATCATACAGATCATATGATGCTTCTCGCTAGATCGCATATACAGAGTTTTAAGGCGGTTAGCCAACCGTGTTTATTTGCAGGGTAGTTGCGTAGAACGTAAATCCTAAAGCTGAGTGGAGGATGGGAGGTCCAAGAAATCCAATCTTTTAATCTGCGACGTTTTTCTACTTTAGACCTTTTAGGGGCTATTTTTTCTAAGGCGAATGCCAGGCTCGAAGGGTTATTTGTCCAAGCGGCGTCTAAATCTGCTTTAACTTCGATGATTTTGGCTATGAAGAAGAATATCGTTAAGGTAGTGCAGATAATTCCCAATCGTAGTGAGAGAGCTAGAAGAAGCGGTAATGTTATGTATGCGAGGTAGGCTTGGATTAAATACAGCACGCTGCTTAATACATATAGGGTAAACGTATCTCGGTGCTTTATATGGCTTGCTTCATGTGCTAATACCGCTTCGACTTCGTTTTCCTCTAGCTCTATGAGCAATCCTGAGGTTACTATAATGGAGGAAAAGCTAGGATGTATGCCTAGCGCGGCAGCGTTTAAATCCAGAGAATTTACCAAGTAAATCTTAGGAGGGGGTAGTCCTATTTTAGAGAATGCTTTCTTAGCTAATCTAAAGAGGTTGACTTCTTTTATTCTTATATCCTCTTTTCTTAAATTCACATCATAACACTTGAGGATTATATCCTTTACAAAACATTTCTTTCCTTCAAGTATTAGCCTATATATCTCTTCTTTTAACTTATAAACTTCACCTGTTTTTACTATTCTATCTATCAGTTTTTTATAGATCTTAAGTGGCATAGGGAGACCGGTTATAAGCACTCGATTTTTCTCCGAGGAAATCTCCCAATCTCCAATAACGACTGGTATTTTATATGAGAAAAACTGAAAGGGAAGCAAGAGAGCTATAAACGCTAAAGGAGTATAACCCCCGTCAAAAACTAGAGATATTAAAGAGTATAATATCGTGGAGAAGGCAAAAAATAGTGCCATATTATTTAGAAAAACCTCCTCCACGAGTCTGCCAATTAAAGACTTTACTTTTGCGGGTTGGATACTTTTCCCATAGACGTAAACGTAGTAAAGCGTGCTTTTCTTGCGGTACGACGACGCCACTTTGCCTATGAAACTAGCTAAAGCTTCAGCTATCTCGATCCGGCCATTCTCGTCCAGGAAAACTATTTTAACAAGTGGAGTTTTAGACGCGACAACCAGTATTTCTAAATGAGCCTTTCCTCGGAGCTGAAGTACCAAGCCAGGCTCGCTGTTATATTCTATCTTATCAAAAAAGACTACCTCCTCTTTATAGGCAGATTTCAAAAAATCTCCTATATAGTTTATAAAATCCTCTTTTTCCTCATTTTTTAATTGAATCCAATTTATTCTATATTCGTATGACATTTTTTTAAAAAAGAGGATTTTATTCAAATGTTTCGAGCTCTACTATGTCTTCCTCTTTTACCTTTCTTCCTCTGCGAGAAGCTGCGTAGCCTGCGAAGCCAAGCGCGATGGAGCCAATCGCTGCAGTTATAGTCTCTAGCTTACTCACGGGTACTCCTAGGAACGGTATTTCAAACGCTACATCAAGCTTCAACTTTATTTTTTTACTAGAGTCTATAGTTTCGCTAAAATCTGTTCTAACGCGCTTATAGTAAGCCTCTATATTGTATTTACCTCCGGGTACCTGATTTACCTTAAGTATGCCATTTTCATTCGTCTCGCCTGAGAATATGGTTCTTCCTTCTTCAGTCTTCATTACAACTTCAGTGCCGGAAAGCGCTTTGCCCCAAAGGTCTACAGTCTCTATCTCGAGGTTAAACACGCTACATTTCATTTCCATTGTAGTTTCTGTAATCGTATAGAGCTGCGCGTTCCCAACGAGCACTGATTTATACTCGATGCTCAGCTTATACATGCCGGGGCGATAGATTAAAAGTTCTGCTACTCCGTCTTCGCCCGTTTCAGCCTCAACGCTTATAGGTCCTTCGAGTTTGACGATGGCTCCCTCTAGCGGGTTTCCATCAGCGTCAACCGCCCTCACGCGCAATGGCGTCCACTCTATTTCCACGATATAGGTTCCGGTTTCCAGAGTTTCGCCGTTTTTAACTTGTATATATGCCTGGTTGTCCGCGACGCTAATAGCTCTAACTGTTGAAGACCATGGTAGCAAGCTATCTTTATATTCTCCGAGAGCTCCGCCGCTGGGGGTTATTATGTTCTTTACTCTACCATAAGATGGGAGTTGGACTATTAGATACGCGTACATTGAATCTTCGACGTCTTTCTCTGAAACCCTAATTCTTAACCCTTGCTTGGACCATTCTCCAACTTCCTTTATTAATACTGGAGCGTAGAGTATGTTAACTGGTTTTTTAAATCTACTAATTACTTTAAACCAAGATCCATACACTATGTACGCTTTAACCCATAGCTCGAAGTTTAGGGGAGGTATTAAGTAAGACACGCCTTCAATTCTAATTATCTCATCTTCAAAGTACACGTAATCTACCATGCTTGCCTCTACGTAGATATCCGCCTTTCCGCCGCTAACGGGGTAAAGGCTATAGAGTACTACTATATACCCCGCAATCATCCAGTCGCTAGAAGTTGGCGCGGTGAACGTCTTAGTTTCGAAAGCATTCACTGTGCCATTGTAGAATTCTATTTCCTTGGCTAAGAACGCGTTAGGTAGTCTGCACTCGTCGCCGTACTTAAATATTATTTCGTATTCTCCTTCTTCAAGTCCGTATTCGAAGTTGAGCTCTAAGTTTTTCAAGTCTACCCTGACTGCATCTGGATGTAGAGCTTCCTGAAACTCAGGGGTTAAAATACTCTCTCCGCTTGGCGATATAACGTCGCTGATTATATAGGGCGCGTAGTTATCGACTGAAACTTTAACTGTTAAGTTAGCTAGATCGAAGGGTTCGTCGGGAGGAGCAACCTTCACTATCACCTTACCATTTTCAGGTATAATCTTCCATTCAGTCTTCACATAGACACATTTTAGCTCGGCCGGAGTGGTGAAGTTGCCTTTACCGCCATATGCCAGTTTTATAGATCCGCTGAAGGATACTAAAGAAGTTACAACTCCTTCGCTCTCCATTTTCCTATCAAATTTCACAGCTACCAGATCATCTGGGAATCCTTCGCTGACTGTAACCTCCATATAAGCCAGTTTATAGCCTACTGGAGGCGGAGGAGCTGTAACTTCCTTTAAATCGTTTTCTTGGAAGTTTAGGTTTATAGTGAACCTGCTCGAGACTATGTAATCCACTTTGGCGTAATAGCCTTGCTCTCTGGGGAAGGCATAGAATGTGCTAGATGTAAAGGATATTAGTACAAGGAGGAGTGTAATTATGAATAAGCGTTTCATACCGCTAACCACCCTTTTCGTCTATTTTTAACCACAATAAAATGGCCTCCGTGAGAGCTTTTTCTAAAGCTCCTCTGCGCAAGCCGTATTTTGCGGCGGCTTTGGCTCTAAACTTCTGGTCTAGATCAGCTGGTATTCTTATCTGTAGAGCTACCTTCGTTACTTTTGGTAAGCTACCCAAATTCCCACCGAAATCCACCACTCACTACTATTTTAAAGGGGATACCGTCGGCAATTGATAGAAATACGGAGATATTACACCAGTCTTGTCTAGCGCTATAGGATAGTAGCTTTAATTTGCTGAAATCATGACGTCATTTTTTAACTATTTATGACAAATAAATGTAAGACAATCATAGAAGTTTTATGCGATTTTGGGTTATGTGGCTAGCTAGAAATACTTTGAGTGTTTATTGATAGAAAGGTTAAAATACCCCCTAAGTTGTTCTTTATCATCCTTCAGACGGGATGTAGGTAAATGGGATATAGAGGAGAACAATTCATAAAAATAGGGAATTTAACCGCAAATTCTAGAAATGTAAATCTAAGGGTTAAGGTCCTCTCAGTTGGCGAGGAGAGGACAGTAACTTCGAGGCGAGACGATGCTTTGCACAGAGTAGCTGAAGCTCTAGTAGGAGACGAGACGGGCACCGTACTTATGACGCTGTGGGACGATAAGATAGATTTAATCCGGGAAAGGGAGGGTTCGACTGTAGTATTAAAGAATTGCTATGTTGGAGTTTTCCGAAATTCTATGAGGCTTAACATAGGGAGATACGGCTCTGTAGAAGATTCAAGTGAGGAAATAGAAGAGGTAAATGAGGAAAATAATATCTCAGAAAAACGTGTAAGGGAATATAGGCGGCGAAGGGGTTATCCTAGATACGGTAGGAGGAGGGGCTAGGCTACCATAACGACTATAAAGTCGTTTACGTTGGTGCCGGTATAGCCTGTCTCCACAAGCCCCCCTATTTTCTTGAAAAACGTATAGCTGTCATTATTATCGAGGTATTTTAAAGCATTTAGGCCTTGATTCTCGGCTCTGATTACTGTATATCCGTCTACGATCGCGCCAGCGGCATCCGTTGGGCCATCTATGCCATCGCTACCCACGGAGGCTATAGCCACGCCGTCGACGCCTTTAATCTGTATAGCCGCCGAGAGGGCCAGTTCTTGGTTGCGGCCACCTTTGCCAGAGCCCTTAACGGTGACGGTAGTCTCGCCTCCGGCTAGGATAACGGCCGGAGGCTTTACAGGATTCCCTGTCTTTTTTACCTCTAGAGCCAAAGCAGCTATTACCTTGCCGACTTCTCTAGCCTCTCCTTGGATCATCGAGGTGAGAATTAG
>Ga0190367_1001600_pt1 | contig 12817 bp, 11 predicted proteins | sample 4872181011_MG_FD_171838 | JGI IMG/M metagenome (GOLD analysis project Ga0190367, IMG submission 171838) | Hydrothermal vent microbial mat bacterial communities from Southern Trench, Guaymas Basin, Mexico - 4872-18-10-11_MG | ecosystem: Environmental > Aquatic > Marine > Hydrothermal vents >... | reverse complement strand
AAGGATTGCATCCTTGTATTTCTCCTTTATGCGAAAATATTGACGGAGCATGGGCGTCAGTTCCACGACAAATCACCCCTGATGCTTTTATATGCAGAAAAGAAAAATGGTGATGGATGGCTGAAGTAAGGGCCCGTGGCTCAGCATGGATAGAGCACCGGCCTTCTAAGCCGGGGATCGCGGGTTCAAGTCCCGCCGGGTCCGCTCGCTCTCAAGCGATGACCTTGCGCTTTGACAATCGGCATGCCAAGTTGAACTGAAAATATTGGGAGGTCAGCGGTGGCAATGTATGCGTTGACGGTAGATGTGCTTTTTGCGTCATTCCGTAGAGGTCTCCGGAACGGAAATTGGAAGAAGCTGAAAGGGCGGGAGAGGGCATTATTCAAGGCGGCGCTTTGTTATCTGATGCGAGGCGGAAGGATTGTGAGCGTGTCTGTTTTGGAGAAGCTCCGCATTCTCATAGCGAAATTGAATGAGACGATAAGGATGAGAATATTTAGAAGGGGATTCGAGAGGGCGATTGAAATTTTGAACGCATGCGAAAATTTTGCATGGTCTCATTATTTAAAGAAATGGCTAAAAGAACCCGATTATATATTCTGGCTCGGAACAATATAAGAAGAAATTATACTCATGTGCCAAAAATATGAGTAAGATTAAGCGTCCGCTGGATTTGATGGGGTAGAAGCATACAGAATGAGTATATACGCAATGCAGATATAACTCTAAACTGGGAGAATATACGCAAATGCGTATATGAACGAGTTAGGCGAAATTTGGAAAACGAGGTGTAATAAATGAAAAGAGAGAGCGAAATTATCCGAGTCATTTATCATAAAGACGTTACCGAGTTTTTTAAATCATTAGGGTTATTTGATAAGTTAACGAGTGGTGAAATTCTATGTAGTGTATGTGGAGAGAAAATAACAATTGAGAATTTTAGAGCAGTTACTCGAAAATCAGGGAAATTACTATTTTGTTGCAATAAGGATGCATGTATTCAAGAATTTATATCGTCTCTAAAGGGTGGTAAAAATGATATCGTTTCTGGAACTGATCATTGAGTTAGTAACCAAATATGGCGTATGGGGGATTATTGTCTCTTTTGTTGTAATTATTATTTATCTACTAAGGGTTATACTTGATGAAGATAAAAGTGCAGCTTGGCGTGCCCGCTTTTATAAGGCAGTATACAAAATATCTGGAAAAAGTGAAGCAGAGAAAAAATATATAGAGAATGATATTAGCAGTAGAATCAACCTTGCTCGCCGTAATATGCCTTTTGGAAAAGAGTACCTTCCTAAAGCCATAAAAGTCCAATGGGTTGAGGGTGGGGAGGGAAAAACAGCACAAATCAAAGAAAATGAACTATTAATACGTTTAGATCCCGCAGAGTCACAAGAGAGAAATATAGTTCTACTCGCCAATGCTTTAGTCAAGCAAACATCTCTTGTTGGAATAAGGTATATTTTAGAAAAGCCTATGGAAATATCAATAGATTTGAATCTTGTTAAAAATCTGCTTAGAGAAATAGGAAATAAAAAAATATTAGATTGGTATCTCCGTAATGAATATATACCCACTATAGATAGTTCTTACGAAATAAAAGAATGGAATGGAAAAATAGTTGAAATAGACGAAAAAGGTCTATTTACGAGATTATTTTTAGTTGAGCTTGACGATTATTCCAAACGAGTGGCAGGAAAAACAGAAACAAAGGAAATGTTTGATGAGATAGCGGGTTTAGTTGAATTTCTATATAAAATATCAACTAAAGCCTACGGACAAGATGTCCCTCTAGATTATATGACAAAGAATATTAAAATCGGAGTTATACTTGTTGGAGAAACTAGTAAAATACTTTTAACTGGAATTGAACCTTATCTCAAAGCATTTGCATATAAAACTCAACAGCAGTTAACTTCTATATATGTAATTCAATGGGATAAAGAATTCTTAGGTACCACTGATCCTAAGATTTATAAGCAATTTGTTGAAACAACCCAAAAATTGGATGAAAAAATCCTAGAAAAATTTAGAGTGCAAAAGGACTTTGAGCTTAAATATACATGCACAGACGCTTCAGGAAAGAAGCGAAAAGCAAAAATTTCACGTTATATCCCCGTATCTCAGTAAACTTCGCCTAACAGCGGACATACGGCCACGCTTCGCTCCGCCCAAATTTCTCTTCCGGAAACTTCGTATATCCGCAATCCATTATATGAAATCGAGCTATAGAAAACGGGATGTAGTAATGAAAAAGGAAAAACCAATGGCAAACTTTATTTTTCGTATAGCAACTATACTCATGAGAATACGAGGGCTTTTCCGTGATAAGAAAGGAGAAGTTTTGTTAACAGGGGCTAAAAGAGGAGATGTAATTTTGGATTATGGCTGTGGGATTGGATTTAATACAATACCTGCTGCAGAGATAGTGGGAGAAGAAGGGATGGTATATGCTTTGGATGTTCATCCTTTGGCTATTAAGTCGGTGGAGAAGAAAATAAGGAAAAAGGGATTAAAAAATGTAAAAACAATTCTCTCCGGCTTGAATACTGGATTGCCAAATGAATCTGTTGATATTGTTTTATTGTATAATGTGCTTCCCATAGTCAAAAATCGCCCTGCTCTAATCAAAGAGCTGTATAGAGTGCTGAAGCCTGGAGGAATACTCTCCGTAAAAAGTGGTTTAGTTGTGAATTTGTATTCAAGAGAGAAAATGAGAACAGAAGATTTAGAAAAACTCATGCTTGATAATGGTCCATTAAAATTGGAAAGGAGAATAGGGAAATTTCACATTTTCAAAAAGATTAAAGATGATGGCTCTTCATATAACAGCGGATAAAAGGGAAATCAAAGATTTCAATTGCCTTTGGCAACTTCTTTTATCCGCAAAACGTTAGGCGAAATCCCAGAGGAGGTGATGTTTAAATGAAAAGAAGGGAGCTTAAATATCGAATAAACTGGCAAAATGTATGGAAGAAAATGAGGAGCGAGAGAATTAGAAAGCCTAGGATAACGTATGATAAGGATTTTCAAATAAAATCTGCTGTAGATTTTTCAAATCGTTGTAAGTGGAATGATTACGAATTTGGAAGAAAAGTAGTGAATATATTAGAAGATATTCTAAATAAAGACTTCGAAGTTCTTGAGATCGGGCCTGGTTCTGGAACTTTAACAATTCCTCTTTCTGAAAAAGTTAGAAAAATCATTTGTGTAGAGGCTTCAAAAACAAATTTACAGATTTTGAAGGAAAATTTGAAGGAAAAGGGGATTAAAAATTATGAATTGATAAATGAGTATTGGGAAAAGGCTAAAATTGAAAATAGCTTTGATTTAGTTGTTTGCTCACATTTTCTTTGGATGGTTGAGGATCTTGAAAAACATTTGGAACGAATGGAGCAATTTTCGAACAGATATTGTGTCATAGTCCAGCCCTGCGGGAGGGATAAAATAGTTAAGAAGGCTTTTGAGGAAATTTGCGAGGAAAGATACACCGGACAATTTGAACCGGATGCAGACTATTTTGCTTATGTAATTTTAAGGGAATGGTCAAGAGTTTTATATGTTCGCCACTTTAAATATTCCTTTAAACTTAATCTGGAGGAAGGTATTAGATATATAGCAAGTTTCTTGGGAAAATTCATAGAAGTTGATGAACGAGTTGCAGATAAGATAAAGAATTTTTTGATAGCCGAGGTAGGTGAACCCTGGGTGGTAAAAAATAAAGCAGTTGTTATGTGGTGGGAACCAGAAAAATGAGAGAAAACGAACCTCGCCTAACACAGCATATACGCTACGGGCTTACGCCCTTGCCCTTCGGGACATTCGTCTATCGGCGAACGTCGTATATCCCGCAGACGTTATACGCCATCTGCCTAAAGGTAGGTTATAGGAGGTAATTATAAATGGGTGAAATACAATTCTTAAAGTTTGAGGATTGGCAAAAAGAACTCTCAAGAAATCGGCTAACAGACCCATGGATAACGGTGTTTGATCTCCATAAAGAAAAAAAAGGAGATTACAGCACATTTTGCGGTCTTGTTCCCAATAAAAAAGATTTTATACAAAAAGTCCTCGGACATTCTGATTGGGATATAGAAATTGGATATGGACATCCGGGTTTTTGGCAGGAAGGACTTGATGGTGCTATTCATTATGAGCGATTTGGAGGTATTCGTAGAGAAATACCATTTGAACCACTTGTAATATACAGATCATTTCATGGACGGTGGAAAGAGGATGTGGAAATAAGTGAGGAATTTAGACTATATCATAACTTATACTACGATAGTCGCAAAAGCGAATTCATTTTTCTTTCCGAATCTGGAGAAGAAGATACTGCTGCAAAAATAGAAAAAACAGGAAATAACCTTAGAGTTCAAATAAAAACCAAATATTTGAGGGATTTCTTAGCTGCAAAATCAATGGTACTGGTAAGATTCCATGACCATAGAAGATTCTCAGAAAATGACTTAACAAATATACTTGGAACCAATATCATTAGTATTGAAAAGATTGAAGAAAACTTCTGTTTCAATATAATCGTAAATCCGGAGCCAGATTCTCTACTTTCTGATAAAAAATGTTATTCAAGATTTCTTGGTAAAGACATATTACCACCTTTTAGAGAGCCCATTCACGAAGATTATAAATTTCTAAAGGGAAAAGAGGAGAAAAAATATGTAGATTTCATAATTGGCGTTGATGATGAGGGAAATCCAATTGAATACACGTGCAACCCCGATAAACTTTCTAACTTTTTCGGAGCAAACCCCGGATCCCCCAATTATCTCACCCCTGTGTTTTTCAAGCGTGAAGTACTCAGAAAGTATTATGATCAGCCATCAAAGTATAGTGTAGAGGACAATTACATAAGATGCGGGTACCTTTGGGGTATGCGTTATGGACAGAATCCATTAGGACTTGTTCATGCATGGTTAGGTGATTTAGGAAGAGATTTACCTTATAATGAGCAACTTCACTGGAGACAATTTAATGTTCCTCCAGAAGGTGGTATTGGTCAAGCAACAATTAGAAGGGAATTATTAGCTGAGTTTACAGACCCAGATGAAATAACTCATATCTTTAAATATGAATTCAATAAATTTTCTCATTATTGGCGATCTAAAATTGGATGGGATTTATTCTTACCTTTAAGAAATGAGGACATTCACTTTTTCAAGAGTTTACATGTCCCAACATCAGAAGATTCTCTTGAATTTGAACAACAAATCCAAGCATTAGCTAAGATTTTACCCGACTCAATTAATAATTCCGAACTTAAAAGGTTAATCGAAAACTCGGAAGCAGTGCAAGGATCCATTGATCTACTCGAAAAAGCGCTTATTTCACATTTTAAAGTTGAAGAAACTAAAGCCAAAGAGCTATTACAACCTTTAAGAGATATTCAATCCTTGAGATCATCAAGTGTTGTTCACAGAAAAGGGAGTAGGTATGAGAAAGTAGCTAAACGTTTAGGGCTCCATGAAGAATCCTACATAAATTTCTTCAGGAAGATACTTGAGGATGTTGTTGGCATGCTGAAGCAATTGCAGAAAGTGGCAGACGGCGTATAACAGCAGACATACGGCTGTGCTCCGCTCCGCCCAAATTCGGCAAAGCCGAACTTCTCATATCCCCAGAACGAACGTTAAGTGAAATGCCCGCTGTCGCCTTGATGGAGGATGATAAAGATGTTGAATTCGGATGAAATATTAAAGAAAATTGAAGAAAGCAAAGACAAAATTAAGAAATTTGGAGTTAGAAGGATAGGCTTATTTGGTTCCTATGTTAGGAGTGAACAGAAAAAAGGAAGCGATATAGATATAATAGTAGAATTTGAAAAAGGAAAGAAAACTTTTGACAACTATATGGAACTAAAATTCTTCTTGGAAGACTTATTCAACTGTAAAGTTGATCTTGTGATTCTGGAATCTATAAAGCCAGATTTGAAACCTCATATATTAAGGAGTGTGAAGTATGCCACGGGAGTATAAAGTGTATTTGAGGGATATACTCGAAGCGATAGGTAGAATTGAGAGATATACAGAGAATATGAATTTTGAGGATTTTTCAAACAATGAATTAATTCAAGATGGTGTGATAAGAAATCTTGAAATAATAGGAGAGGCTGTAAAAAATCTACCTGATGATATTAAGAAAGATTATCCAGAAGTAGAATGGAGGAAAATAGCTGGTCTGAGGGATATTCTTATTCATGCATATTTTGGTGTGGACTTAGAGATTATATGGGATATAGTGAAAAATAAAGTTCCAGAACTAAAGGAAATGGTGAGAAAGATTCTTTCAAACCTATGATTTGGCGAACAAGAATGACGAGGTGCTACATAAGCACGGCGGACACTCTGCGTTGCTTCGCACATTGCCCTTCGGGTCACTGCTCGCTTTCGCTCGCCCAAATTTGCTCCGCTTACACTCCGCAAACTTCACCCAGAACGTTATATTCAATTGTCGGCACACCTAAGGAGGCAGGCTGTATGTGTAATATCCAAACAAATAACCACAAAGAGGTGAATAAAAATGCGGAACTATGACAATATTGAAGGATTTATAAACTACACCAGTGAGGATGAGTGGAAGAGATATATAGAATCCTATGTCATCCCTTTGTGGAAGTATTCTTGGATTTTGAAAGAATATTGGGAGGAACTGAGAAATGAATTTGATGCTTTACCTTTTGATAAAATTAGAGAAGAAGAGAGACCATTATTTTTGGGAGGGATAATACAAGGAGATGAGATATACACAAGAAACAGCTTGGCTAAGTTTTATGCCAAATTTTTCGGGATGAAATTAAAGGACATTCAGTCTTGGATCCTCCAATCTCAAACAGGTGAGGCACTTACTGAAATAAATGTTGAAGTTGTTGAAACAGAATTCATAAAGTTTGTGAAAGAAGTTTTCAACTTATTGGATTATGGACTGTTACACCAGCGGTTGGTAACTGACTTTAAAGAGCCAGAACTGAATTATGAAGAACTTAAAAAGAATCCGAACAAGGTAAAGGAGGTTATCCAAGATTTCTATCAGGGCATTCTGAATATCAGTTTGAATTACAACTACGGAACTTTCTTTCTATGTTCAATTAACCAAATAACATACCGCTATATGAAGGCAGCCTATCCGAGAATTGACGAGGTTTTAGATTTTCTGATAAACGAATTTGGATTAACAGAACTTAAATGGAACAATCCAATTAAGCCAGAGTTCAAAACATTTAGAGACTATACTATCTATTGTTTTCCCGAATATAATCCAAATAATAAAGGGAAATCATTTGGTGGAGCGATCTGCACATTAAATGAAACGATATGGAGAATGTTTTCCTATTCTTCCGAAATTAAAAACACGTTGGGAATGTTGTTTGGAAATATACCGAATTTGAAAGAAGAGTTTAGGGAAAGAATCGGGAGCAGACTGCCAGAAAGATACTATGCTTGGATTTATTTCAAAGGTATTTCTGCTTCAGAAAGGAGCTATGCTGACGCAGAGGCTGGAAGTAAAACTATCATGGATATGCTGGATGAGAACTCTCCTTTTCTTTTTACAAATCTAATAAAAATAGACTATGTGTCTGATACGGCATTAAGTTTTACCTCAGTGGGGTGATATGAATGAGAACTTACGATGAAGTTGTTGGATTTGATTGCACAAATGCTGAAGAATGGCGGAGTTTTGTGAAAAATCAGATTTTACCTCTGCATAAATCCATCTCAAAGATTGTAAAACTAAGGAAAAGTTTAGAAGAACTGCTCAGCAATAATATTTCTGATTTGATTAGAAACAACACAAATATCAAACAAATACTCCTTGGTGGTGTTGATGAGAATGGAGATTACAAGCCTAATAGTTTAGCAAGGATGTATATGGATTTCTGGGTGTCTCAATAAATACAAAGGAGTGGGTATCCCTGAGTAAACAGCCGGGCATAGATGCTGCTGAATATATCAAATGCAAGTTCGCCGATTCTTCTTTTCTACAATTTGTCAAAGAGATTAGGGAGATTATAGATAGGCTATTTTCTTTAGCTGAAATTAGCGAGGAGGAAGTTAAAGATGATGAGATTAGAGATATGCTTGAAAACCCTGAAAAAATTGTGAATGAACTAAGGGAAATATACACCCGATTGATTGGTCTTTCGGCGAATCACAGCTACTACACCTTCTTTACCATAAATACGAGATGCATACCGAGATACTACATAGAGCAAGCTTATCCGAAACTGAAAGATAAATTTGAGGAAGTGGCAGAATTTCTTGGTTTGGAACCAAAGTTTATTCCCGATGTAAAGGAGGAAGAAATAAAAGGAAATTATACCTTGTGGGGACATAAAGAGAATGGGTTTGCTGATTTAATATACAGGTTGAATGGGATTATATGGGAATCTTTTGGGAGAGAAGAGTTTAGAAATGTCTGTGAATTAATTGCAGTAGTTAGAGATTTGAAACAGGAATATCTTGAAAAGATAAATGAAAAATTGTTTAGAATTGGCTGGAAGTTTCCAGATTACATAAATTCTCATGAATGGGGTGGTTCTGGAAGACCATATTGGCATCAGGAGTATGAAATTAACGGTATTTGGTTAGATAAATGTTATGAAGTTCCAAGCTGGTCATCGTATAGTGAGAGGGAAGTCGAATTTGAAGGAAAGTCTCTAATAGAGTTATTTAATGATATTTCTCCAGCTTTGTTTCTTGGATATATAGGTTACTACGATAAAAAATATGTCGAGTATAAATGGCCTCCTCTTTTCAGAGGAGTATATAATTACACTCTCATAATTAGGGATAATAGGCTGAGGATTAGAAGGGAGGAGAGATAAGATGCCGGATGAGAGATTAGAGCAGGAAGAAAAAATAACCTATGATGAGGAGGAAGAGAGAAGGAGAAGAGAGCGAGAGAAAGAGAAACAAGAAGAGAAGAAAAAGAAAGCTAAACCTGAGTCAAAACCTATAGCGAAAGAGGAGACAACTGTGCCAGAAAAAGTAAAAATTCCTATTGTAGAATTGGATAAACCGGCAGTAGAACTAAAGGAAATTGAAATTGACAGTGAAATTCCTAAGATTACAAAAGAAGAAGTGAAAATTATTATTCCAGTAGTAGAATTAAAGAAACCAAGCATAGAGTTAAAGCGGATAGAATTAGATTGCACTTTACCCAGCATCATTCCTGAAGAAAGAAGGTTGGCAGTGCCACTAATAAGACTTGAGAAACCAAAGAAGGTTACTTGCATTATAACAACTTTCGATGAAAGACCACCACAGGTTAAAGTAACTAAAAGGATGTTAAAGATTCCGATTTACAGGCCATCTAAGTCTGTCATAAGAGAAATTATTTCATCTTTTGACAGCAGGCTTGATGCTCAAATTTTAAATTTAATCATTAAAAGGAAAGAGAAGGAAGTTATTGAAGAGGGGCAAACTGCTGAAGTAATTTCACCAGCGGGCGAATCCTCTGGTGGTGGAAAGGAGGAAGAGATGGAATATGATATACTAAAGCATATATTTGGCATTTCTAAAAACAGTCTATTTTCAGGCAATCCTAAACTCGTTTATGTGACAAATGAAGAATTTTTAGGTGCTGTAAGATATATTTGCTGGAGGATATATAGAGAAATAAAAGGGGGAAAGGCGGAACCAAAGATTATATCCAATGCCAGCAAAGAAATTTTTAAACGAGAAATAGAAAACTGGATGAAAGCAGAAAATAGAGTTTTTTCTGTGGAGTTTAAAAAAGATGAAAAATTAGATAAAGATTTTTGGGAAAGTGTTGTGGATAGAATAGAAGAGCTATTCGGTCAAGATATCGGGTTCATAGTTGTTAATCAAAAGATTTTGTTCATACCAAAGCACCACATTGTGGACATGTTAGAGATAAATCCAAATAATTTATTGGCTGAGAAAAAGTTACAAGCGGAATTATGTAGTATCATGTGGGGATTTATTAATCCTGATTTATTACTTGAAGAAACAAAAAAGAACTTCTTAGGTCAAAGTAAATTTGATTATATATTTGAAGTAGCGAGAAAAAATTTTGAAAGAAAAATTAAGAGCATTGGCGAACCTTATGTTTCTATAACAAAAAGACACAGAGGTTTAAATGAATCAGATGATATGCACTATCCAATTAAAGTATTTGTTGTCAAATACATAGCAGATATTCTTGGGTTAAAAGGAATCAGAGATGTAGATAAGATGAGAGATATTATCCATACAGAAGAAACCTTTAATAGAGATAAATTTGGCATGGATGAGACGACTTACCCAGATATATATGTTGACTCAAATGCTCAACACTTTGCTGATGAAGTTTTTGAAGTAGAAACTTTATTCGGTGAAGGAGAGTATTCTCTTAAGAAAATAGACGAGACTATTGAAAAATATGAAAAAATTAGTAATCCCCCTAAGAGAGTAAATATTGTATTAGAAAACTTGACGCTTTTAATTCATCTTAAAGACATTGTAGAAAAGAAAAAGATACACGAAAAATTGAATAGAAAATTTGAACTTGAATTTTGGACTCTTGATATTCAGAATAGTAAATTATTGTCATTAGAAGAAGTCATTAAGAAAATAAAAAGCTGGTATATGCACGCCTCCTCATGATATTCGTGTGCCGAAAACTCTCGTCGCTATCGATTCTTGCCTTCGCTACGCTCAGGAAATAGGAGATATATGGCTTCGCTAACGTTCGCCAAAATTTCGCAAGGCGAATCACATATAAATTAAATTATTCATGCCAGTTATTTTGACACTTTGCCTTTTAGGAAAGGGGCGAAAAATATGTTTATTCCCTCAAAACCTCCTCATATTTCTTTTTCCACGCCTCCACTTCCTCTTTCGTCACGACATCAATGGAACTTCCCTGAAATTCGCCCTCAATAACGCCCATTTTCTCCTCCATCCAGCCCTCAACCTCTAAAAGAGCGCCTCTCAAAGCATCAAGAACATCCTCAGATGCCTTCCAGAGACCTCTTTCATGCGCCTCAATCAGCCTTCTTCCTATTTCCTCAAGCGCCCATGGGTTTTCACGCTCAAAAAACGCCCTCATTTCGTCGTCAAGCACGAAAGTGCGGGCAATTTCATCAAAAATCCAGTCATCCACCTCCTCTGTCGTTGCTTCCCAGCCGTAAACTCTGCCTATCCTCTTTGAAATGTCTCCTGCTCCCTTGTATCCGTGCCTTTTCATGCCTTCAATCCACTTCGGATTCAGCAGTTTCGTGCGGACAACCCGCCTAATTTCATCCGCAAGCGTCCTGACTTCTATATTTTCTTCGTTGCGAGTGTCTCCATACAGGGCAATGACATTCTTTCCTGAGATTTCACGAGCAGCAACCGTGAGACCGCCATGCGTGCTGAAGTAGCAGCAGCACCCGAGCATGTCATACTCGTCGGTCGTCGTCTTGTTGAAAGTCGCAGAAACGGTTTTCAGCTGCGATTTGAGCGTTTTATGTGCGGGTTCGCCGAACATATTTTCGCCGTAAGCGTAGCCGTTCCACACGATGAACACTTCCGCCAAGTCCTTAGGCGTCTTCCAAGCGGATGCATACACCGCAAGATTCACACCGCTCCCGTAAGTGCCGGGCTTTGAGGAAAATATCCTCGCATACTTCTCCGCTCCTCCTGCTCCTTTCACTCCTTCCGCTCTTTCAGCGTCTTCTGCATGCTTCCTCAAAAAGTTCAGCGAAGGAGGCTCTTCAAGTGCCGAAACCGCTCTTATTGCTCTGTCTAAAAACTCTATGCAATTGTAGAAGCAGTCACGGATGATTCCGCTCACTCTCACCGTGACATCTATTCTCGGTCTTTTGAGCTCTTCAAGCGGAATGATTCTGAAAGAATTGACTCTCCCAGAGGCATCCCAAACAGGCTCAACGCCAATCAGGTAAAGAATTTGAGCAAGTTGCTCGCCATCTGCCCACATAATATCCGAAGCCATCCAATACATCGCAATATTCTCTGGAATCTCACCACATTCCTCTTCATATTTGCGAAGAAGAGCGTCCGCAAGCCTCTTTCCGACTTCCCACGCAGCCTTCGTCGGTATTTTGAAAGGGTCTAACGAGTAAAAATTGCGACCTGTCGGTAGCACTTCAATCTTACCTTTCGTTATTAATCCCGAAGGTCCAGGCTCCACATAACCCGCATCAAGCCCGTGAAGCAACGCTCCCATCTCATCCGTGGCATCCAACCTCGCTGAAATCTCCTCACACTTCTCCTTCAATTTCAAAATCTCCTCGCCACCGCTCAAAACAGCATTCATTTCGGCAATTTCCGCACCATCCTCACCGCTCAGAAACCTGCGCAGAATCTCCTTCGCAATCTCGTCAGCTTCGGCAGCAGAACCCTTGCGAAGCGCCTTCCTGAAATCTCTGCGTAGAATTGCGTAAATGAAATTCACCTTCCGCTCACCTTCAACTTTCTCACCGAAAATGTGCATCCCGTCGGGTATTTGAGTGTCGTAAATGCATGAGAGTGCCTCGTGAATCGCATCTAAAACAGCATCAAATTCCTCTTCCCCGAAATCTTCATCGTTTTCGCACACCCTTCCGCATCTTTCACCAACTTTTCGCCTCAATTCATTCTTTATTTCATCAAAAAGTCTTGTATTTCGTAGTAATGAAATAATTTGTTTCCGCAACTCGCTCTCACGAGCCTTGTTTTCACCTTCCACTTTACGATATTCTGCAATCGCATCCTCAAGTTCCTTCAGCTCGCCGTAAAGTCCGCTCTCCGTGAGAACCGCCTGCATATGGTCGACGAGTGTCGCATAACTTCGTCGCTTCGCAATTGTTCCC
>Ga0190367_1001599_pt1 | contig 12818 bp, 14 predicted proteins | sample 4872181011_MG_FD_171838 | JGI IMG/M metagenome (GOLD analysis project Ga0190367, IMG submission 171838) | Hydrothermal vent microbial mat bacterial communities from Southern Trench, Guaymas Basin, Mexico - 4872-18-10-11_MG | ecosystem: Environmental > Aquatic > Marine > Hydrothermal vents >... | reverse complement strand
TCTATATCCCCTGTGAAATAGTTAGCAAGGGTTATTAAAAAAGTAATCGCTTATTCAGAGTAGTTATAAACTAGGCTATTTATGCTCACTTCCACATTTCCTAATTAAATATTTTAGGATGTATGCAATCTTGCTATTCTTAATAATCACTCCTGTATCATACTCTGATTCAAGGGATGTATCGTCCGGAACAGATTCGAATAGTAGGACGTTGTCCTCGCCAATTATAATGATGTTAGCCGTTTTTTCAGGGGCTTCTATGAGGAGGGTTTCAAGCTCCGGATCCTTGGATTTCGAAACGATATATACGTTAATGTTAAGTCCTTTTTCCCTAGCGAATTCCATATCCTCATAGTTGATTATTTTAATTCTTTCATACGTATTTCTAGAAATTACGAAGAATGCCTCACCTTTCTCAACTTGTCTAAGAAACATCGAAATAGCGCTATGAATCCCCATACGCCCCTCAACAGTTTTAATAGCTTCATATACTCTCTTACTAGCCTTCCTATAGATTTGCTCTAGATCCTTTAAAATTAAGTTCTCGAAGTCCTCAAGTTTCTTGATTCGTTTTTCAAAATCAAGCACAAGTTTATGGCGAAGATTCTTTAGCGCAAGCTTAGGGTGTATAACGCTGAACTTCATGGGTCTACCGGGTATTCTCAGTATTAGTCCCTTCGACTCAAGATTATTTATGGCGTCATAGATTCTAGTATACGGAATACCGCTGATGTCACTTAATTCGCTCGCAGTAGCAGATCCTCGTGCAAGAAGAGCGATATATACCTTAGCTTCGTATTGATCAAGCCCATAGTATTCTAGGTACTTAATGAGGTTTTCTTCATTGATCATCGGTAAACACCCTAGCAGAAATAATTACCTTGCAAATATATTAAACTTCAGTATCTTAAAGCCTTTTATTTAAGTAAAATAATTTTTATATCAATGGAAAAATGAAATCTTAAGTATTCAGTAGCTGAATACAACTATCGAAATATTCTACATGTTCTAAATAGGCGGCTTTGAATAAATATTAATATTTTACTTTAAACCTTAAGAATTAAAAAAATAAATATTGTCGGATATCCCGCAATCCACAATGCTACCATAAGTATGCCAGTGATTATCCAGTTAATAGTAGAGGTGCAAAGCAGTAATACGTCTTTCTCTGAGGGCACTACTGAAACATATACAGCAAGCGTTAAACTTAGGAACGTAGAACACGTAACTAAATGATAAAGCAACTTACCCATAAGCAGCGAAGCATACTCTATCGTTAGTGCTATGAAGGAGCTATCAGTAAAACCTAGCACAAATATTGTTGCCAAAACTACTATCTCCCCTAACGTAGACCTGCGGATCTAAAGTTCCTAATAAATATCAGTGTAAGCGCTACAGTTAATCCTATTCATCCTTCTCGAGGGGAGGAAGCATAGGCTTCAGCTTTCTAGTATATGGATATAAACCTGGAAATGTTCTAGGAAAGATAATAATTTATTCTATGGATATAGAAAAGAGGGAGCTATACATTAATACCTGGACAGTGTATTTGAAGTATGTAAAGTCTTTAAAGAAGGTAATTATTAATGAAGTTGAGGCTAATCTCCCGGCTATGATCTCTATCCTTGGGTTATTGAGTGGATTGAGTTATATAATCCAAGCAAATATCCCATAAATGTGTATGGATGGATCCTAAAGCTACGCATGGCAGACCTGTAAGCTTTAGAATAGATTCTCTTAACCCAACGTCTGGCTTCCTCAAGGTACGGTTATTCCGGCTAAAGGGTACATACTTGTGGGATATAGGCTTCAATGGCTGGACAATAGGATGGAGGTGGTACAGCTATACGATAGGTATGGGAATTTAATGGATTTCTCAGCCATGAAAAGCGATTGGAGCAACAATGATTATACTTGGCAACGGATACCTGACGAAGGGAATTACTGGAAGTTTAAGTATAAAAACGCCAGCAACCCGTAACTACCCTATTACCTGTATGCTGTAGAGCTTTGCATAAACTCCTTTTCTCTCAATAAGGTCTCTATGAGTTCCCTCCTCAACTATCCTGCCATTCTTAATTACGACTATCCTATTAGCTATTTTTATCGTTGAAAACCTATGAGCTATAATTATACACGTCCTGCCTTTGACTATCCTAGAAATAGCTGTCTGAATCTTAAGCTCTGTATATGGATCTACGCTACTAACTGCCTCATCCAAAACCAGTATTCTCGGGTTAGCCAACAATGCTCTAGCTAATGCTATGAGTTGACGCTGACCCATCGAGAGGTTCTTCCCCTCTTCAAGAATCTTCGTGTTGTATCCATTAGGCAACCTCTTTATGAAGTCATCGATGCCGAGCTCTCTAGCTATTCTAATTACATCCTCCTCACTTGCCTTCGGATTTGCTATCCTAATATTATCCATGACTGTTCCGGAAAAGAGTATAGGCTCCTGAAGAACAAGCCCTATATTCCTCCTAAGGGACTCAAGCTTAATTTTTCTAATATCTATTCCGTCAAGAAGTATTCTGCCGCTCCAGGGCTCATAGAATCTCATAAGAAGGTTAATTAGTGTTGTCTTTCCAGCTCCAGTAGGGCCTACGATAGCTATTATTTCCCCTGGCTTCACTCTAATGTTCACATTTTTTAGAACTGGAGTATCCTTTTCATAGCCGAAGGTAACATTCTCAAACACTACCTCACCTTTAACGTTCTCTAGCTCAATTCCCTCATTGAATGTTTCCACTTCTTCATGAAGAAACTCATAGATTCTCTCGCCTGCAGCTAAAGCTGACTGTATAGTGCCATAAAACGTAGCTAACGTCGATAAGGGTCTAAAGAAGCCACTTATATAATTGAGAAACGCTATCAGAGTACCGATAGTTGTTCTTCCCCAGTAAACTAATAGACCACCGTACCAAATTATTATGGAGTAAGCTATGGCGCTTATAATACCTAGGGTTGGAGCTATGAAGAACGCCGACTTAGCAGCTTCAATGTATGCTTCAAATGTTTCCCTAGCTATCCTCTTAAACTCCTCAAGGTTAAACTGTTTTCTCTGGGGAAATGCTTGAATGACCTTTGCTCCCTCAATATCTTGCGTAATCTTTCCAGTAATTTCAGCTATCTTCCTCCTAGTTTTGGAGTATGCTTTCCTGGCTCTGCGTGCGAATACGTAGGTTGATATTAGGATAAGGGGTATTAAGCTAAGTAGTACAATAGTTAAATCTGGGCTTAAACTATACATTAAGAATATAGCTCCCCCAAGTGATATTAGGTCAATTACTAAATCTATTATTCCTGAAGCTATGCTACTTCCTATGGTATTTACGTCGTTAATAATCCTAGAAACTATGCTCCCTGTTTCCTCCTTAGAGAAATAATCGAGTTTTAGCCTATAGAGATGCACGAACATCCTATACCTTAAATCATAAAGGAACTTATTAGCTACATAAGCTATAGCATATATTCTACCGAACCCTGCAATGCACATAACTGAAATAACTCCCATAAACAGCGTGAGGAAGAACATTAAGCTGTCAACATTTCCATTTACTATTGAGTCAATGATATACTTTGTTAAATACGGGTATAAGAGGCTGGTTAAGAGCCTAATGAGCGAGAGAATTAGTATAAGAATTAAATATGGAATATAGGGCTTAATTAGCTTAAAGAACCACATAAGTAGTTCTTTATCGGATAGCTTTCTCTTTCGCTGTTCCTCCAGCCCCATGTGAGCCTTTGCTCTCATATTTCCTCCCTACCTGCCTTAAATAGTTTGGGGAAAAGCTTACCTTTCTCTATGAGGTCGCTGAACGAGCCCTCCTCTACTATCTCGCCATCCGAAATAACGATAATCCTATCGACCAGCTTAAGCGTAGGTATTCTCTGAGTTATAACAATGACCGTTTTACCCCTAAAATGTTTAGTTAAAGCATCGTAAATGGCTGCTTCAGTTTTGGCATCAACCTGCGATGTAGAGTCATCGAGGATTATTATTTTAGGATTAATCATTAATGCTCTAGCTATGGAGAGCCTTTGTCTCTGACCGCCTGATAACGTTACACCTCGCTCGCCAACATTAGTATCGTAACCTTTTGGAAGCGAAGAAATAAAGTCGTGGATGTGGGCAAGCTTTGCTACACGAACAACATCCTCAATAGAGGTATCCGGTGCTCCAAAGGCGATGTTATTCCTAATGGTATCGGGGAACAAAAATACGTCCTGGTGAACCATCCCTATCTGGCGTCTCAAGCTCTCCAGCTTAAACCTCTTAACATCCACTCCGTCTATAAGTATCCTACCCTTCTGAGGATCATATAACCTCATTATAAGCTGAGCAATCGTAGACTTACCGCTGCCCGTAGGCCCAGTTAAGGCAACAATTTCTCCAGGCTTTATCTCTAGATTTAAGCCCTTCAAAACATAGTTTTTCCCATCATATGAGAACCATACGTTCTCAAATCTTATATTCCCCCTCTTAATCTCTATATCCTCCGCATCAGGGAGATCTCGGACTTCAGGCTCAGCCTCAAGAATATCGAATATCCTCTTAGTAGCCACTAGCGCCCGCTGATACCTAACTATGTTATAGCCGATCAACATAATCGGTCTATTCAAAAACAAAATATAAAGCGTAAATGCCACAACATCCCCTATAGTTATATCGCCAGAGATCGCTCTTAATCCGCCATACCAATATATAATGGCGATGGTTAAATACACAAACCAGCCCATAGATGGCCATATAATAGCTCTAAGCTTACTTGTCTTCATATCCATGTTAAAATACTCCAGTAGCTTGCTCCTAAAATTGGAGGCAAAGTAGTCGCCTAAAACGTAGGATTTAATAACCTTAATGCCGGTTGCAGCCTCCTTAACTGCAGTAGTCATTTCTGAGTAGATATTTCTGCTCATAGCAACGTAGGCTCTATATTTAGGTATGGAATATCTTACAAATAGTACCATTAAAGGAAACATCGACAAAGTTACTAGCGTTAACTCAACATCTATAATGAGCATCATAGCGATGGAAAATACGAACATAACTATGATATTAAGGATAGAGGGAATGCCAAAGCCTATAAACCTCCTAATATCCTCAACATCCGATGTAGCTCTAGCGATTATCTGACCAGACTCAATTCTATCGAAAAAACCCAGCGAAAGCTCGTTTAAGTGTGCATATATTCTATTCCTCAATTCATAGACTATGCTCTGGCCAGTATATTCACTGAAAACATTCTTACCATACGAAGCCAAACCCTGTATTATAGTAAGAACAACGACAAGAACAGCATAAAACCATATATCTTCGATTTTGCCAGCATATAGCAGGTTTACCGCTTCTCGAGTCAGATACGGAAATATTGTGGATATGTATGAAACAATAGATGTAAGGATGAGTGTAACTGTTAGGAGCTTCCACCTAGATAAAACTAGCTTTAAAAGCTTTCTCCCGACATCTTTCGGGATATTATTTTGGGGGAGCAACTAAAACCCCAAAATAATATGATACATATGCATCATTTCAATAGTACACCTAAAACATTATAAACTTTTGCCCTTTATACAAAATAAAATTTTATTTATTTCCCGTATAAAGCTAGAATTATTAACGGCAAAGCTATGGGGACGGTAATGTTATCAGTGCCTTTAGGGGAAATCGCTTCGATTATCATTCCTATAAGCGATGATATAATTGAAATAAGTAAAATCTCGCTGAAACCTCCTTCAAACATTCCAATATTGCTGTAGATTGCAAGCGAAATGAACGTAGCTAAAAATCCAAACACTAGAAACGCCAGCGACCCCTCAATGCTCTTCGTAGACCCTATAATCGTATACTTATGCTTACCATACCTCCTGCCGAAGAGATCAGCGACGCCGTCTGCCCAAGCCATAACTATAGCTCCAACAGCACCAATCCATGGCTTACCCAGATACCAGAATAATCCAGCGATAAGAGCCATTGAGAAGGCATAGTATACTGTTCCCAATCCGCCGGCCTTTTCCTTCCGCTCCATAGCCTTAATTAGCTCCTTCTTATACGAGATATAGTTTATGACAACGAAGGTCAATGGAGGTATCACTAGCGCATACCAGTGGTCGTAGAGAGGCCACAGGAATATCCAGTGGCCAGTATTTATGTGGATCACCTTTCTGGTGAAGAATGGCTTTAAGCCAAGCTTCGATCGGAGAAGCTCCGCAACGACTAGTGTAGAGATTACGAATAGGTATGTAGCACCCATTCCTACGAGGTCGTTGTAGGTAAACATGGTAAATTCATAGGCTTTTAGACTAAAAAGCTTTAACGGGCAATAGTGAGGGGATTAATTGAGGCGTAAGAGTAATCTAAGTGTTTTTCAATAAAATATTTCGGTGATGATCCTCGATTCCACTGAACGGTGAGGACTAGGGTAGGTTGCTGACCTATTTCATAATACTATTATATATTTATTAATGATTATATTCTAGGATGCCTATGTACACCATAGAGGTTCTAGTAGAGGACTACTGCCCAATATCAGGATTGCTTGGCGAGCACGGTTTATCCATACTCATCGAGCAGGGAGATACAAGGATTCTATTTGACGTTGGCCAAAGCTATAGGGTTCTTAAAAACAACTCAGAGAAAATGAAGGTTAATCTTAATGATGTAAGCCTAATAGTACTCTCCCATTGCCACTACGACCATACAGGTGGTTTGCTCGGCTTAATTAAGGATATAGGTGGCAGGACTATAGTAGCTCATCCATCAGTATTTAGAGAGAGCTTCGCTATAGATGGAACTTTGAGATACGTTGGCATACCGTTTAAAAGGAGGATCCTAGAGGATGCTGGGGCGAACCTACTCCTATGTAAAAACTATGTTAAAATTGCTGAGAACATACATGTGAGTGGCGAGGTGAAACGCTACTATCCCGATTACGAGAGAACTGAAAACATGTATACGGTAGATAACGGCATGCTTACACGGGATCATATGTACGACGATATTTCGCTTATAATAAGGGATGGCGATGAGATATCAATAATCACTGGTTGCTCGCACCCGGGAATAGTAAATATCGTTAAACACTGCCTAGAGGTAACGCAAGCTAAGAGTGTCAAGGCTGTAATAGGTGGACTACACCTATTAGGTTTAGATAGGATGCAGGTAAAGGAAATAGCTAATAAACTCCTGGAATTAGGCGTGGAGAAAATATATGCTGGACACTGCACCGGCTTTGAAGCGTTATGTGTGCTTAGCGAAACTTTTAAAGAAAACTTTAAGAGGATATATTGTGGAGCAGTAATAAAGCTATAAATTGTCCCTAAAATAGTTCCTAGGAGTGATGAGCAACCCCGAGTGCGAATGGTGAGCGGTGCCGAGTTTGCTGAACGAACCAAAAGCTTTTAAATTTATTGGATAGTATGTGGATTATGCTTCACCTAATAGCTGAAATAGTACTCATTACATCATCCGGTGCCCTATCTCCAGGGCCTCTAACGTTTTCTGCAATAATATTAGGGATGAGGAGAGGCTGGAAGGCCGGATTTATGGAGGCTATTGGACATACATTATTTGAGTTCCCGCTCGTAATAGTGATAGCTCTAGGTCTATCCGAGGTCCTGAAAAACAGGGAAGCATTAAGGATCGTTGGAGCAGTGGGTGGCTTCGCATTGATTGTTTTTGCACTACTAATGGCTCTCGACTTAATGAACGTCCTAAAGGGAGAGGATAAGAAGATAGTAGAGGTGAAGAGCGGGCCAGTTCTAACGGGGCTATTATTTACGGCGTTAAATCCATACTTCCTGGTTTGGTGGGCGTCTGCGGGATTAAAGCTTATAGCAGATATAATGCTATACGGTGGATTAATTCTAGTCATAGCTTTATATCCAGTACACGTCTGGATGGATTACGCCTGGCTTTCAGCAGTAGCCTACTTATCAAGCAGGGGCAGGAGCCTCGGAAGAAACATTCAGGCATTAATAATGCTCATATTCATAATTATCCTATTATATTATGGCGTGAAGTTTCTATTCAATTCTCTCATATAGAGTCGGTTGTGGAAAGAATCCGATGTTCATGTACGTATCTGGTAAGCTTAAATAATGTTCGGCATGTAAAGTTAAAGGGTGAGTGGAAATGTACATCATCGGCGTGGATATTGGTGCAACCTACACTAGGGTTGCGTTGGCAGATAATGAGGGTAAGATTCTGGATAAGGTTGTTAGGCATACTGTTAGGGAAGGCGAAGGTATACTCTTAACAAGGCAGATAATTGATATGATTAGAGAGGTGTCAAGCAGAAATCATGTCGATTTCAAGATGGTTAAGGGTATAGGTATAGGAACTATTGGACCGCTGGATCTAAAGAAGGGAGTTATTACCAAGCCAGCTAACCTGCCTTTAGGGGAAGTTCCGCTGAGGAATCCTCTCAGGGAGGAGTTCAAGGTTGACGTCTACATACTGAATGATGCGGTTGCAGGAGCTGTTGCAGAAAAGTTTTTCGGTAAGGGCAGGGAGTACAAGAACGTAGTTTATGTAACCATAAGCACGGGGATAGGGTGCGGTGTATTTGTAGACGGAAACCTTCTTCTGGGGAAGGATGGAAACGCTCATGAGATGGGACATATAGTTGTGGATTTAGAGGGCAGGCTTAAATGCGGCTGCGGACAGTACGGCCACTGGGAGGCCTATGCTTCTGGAAGCGGTATTCCGAAGTTCGCTAGGCTATTAATCAGCGAGATGCCGGAGGATATGGTTAGGAAGAGCCTACTTTATCGGATGGTTAAAGGCGACTTCAGTAAGTTGAATGCCAAGCATGTATACGATGCTGCAAGGGAGGGTGATAAAGTAGCCTTAAAGATAGTTGATGAAGTGGGGAGAATAAATGCTATAGGAATAGCTAACGTAATTACTGCCTACGATCCATCAATCATAACTATCGGGGGATCGGTGGCTTTAAACAACGTTGACCTAGTCCTAAATCCGATAAGGAAGCACGTAGGAAAATACACAGTAAACAGGGTGCCCAGGATAGAGATCACCGAGCTGGGGGGAGACATAGTGCTGATTGGAGCCGTAGCAACCGTAGTAAATGAATTAAATACTATACCCGAAGACTAGTAAATCTCCATATTTTATATGACTCCTCTTAATAGCAGTATTATTACGAAAAGTTGAACTATTACAAGCATTGATCCTTCAATTAAGTCTAGCTTTCCGTCATCGACTATGCTTCTCTTAAGCGACCACATACAGAGGGCGGTTACTACTAGCTGAAAAAGGACATATTCATCGAGTGGTATGGGCATAACTGTGCCAACTAAACCTAGAACCAGGAGTACGATCTGGGATACGCTACCTATGAGATTACCTAAAGACACGTTTATCATTCCTCTGCCTGCAAGCATTATTGCTATGCCGTGCTCAGGAATTGCCGCTAAAGCCCCCATCAGTAATCCGCTTAAGATCACGGGGTTGCCGAGATGTTCAATTACGCTTTCACCTATAATGAGCTCTACACTCCTAACCAGTAGTTCGCTTCCCACGAATATGCCTATGATCCCTGCAATAAACATAGCTAGGTACCTAAGTTTTTCCTTCTCCCGATGTTCGTGGCTCTCCTCTCTACCGCCTTTGCCCATGAAAATAAGGTATACCATATATGATACGACAAGGAGAGCAGATGCTTCTCTCGGAATATAGAATAAGTCTATATTACTGGCCTTCTTAATCGAAAACAAGACGTCGACGGTGCCTAAAGCAAATATCGAGAGCAATACGACGACGGTAAATCTAATTGCTTCAACCTCATGGTGAAGAGCCTCTCTAGGAACCTTTATGAATCCCCTTATCCTCCTGCAACCGATTATAATGACTGCTCCTAGGAGCATTAGGTTAAAGCTTATGGATGAAAGCACTGTAAGTACTGCTACGTCGATCATTTCAATGCTGCCTAGTGCATATCCTCTCCAGATAGTAAGGCTCAGCATAATGAGCTCGGGGAGATTTGATGCAAGACTAATTAGGACGCCTGCAAAGTAGTGGGAGAGCTTTAATGCTCGGGCTAAGCCGCTTATACCCTCGACGGTCCACTCGGAAGGTCTAAACACAAGCCATCCACCTATAGCTAAGCCTAAGATTACTATCAGCGGAATACAGTTTATTATGTGAAAGTAAAGGTATGCTGCCGCAAACACTAAAATGGTTATGTATTCTAGAAAGCTTTTAATTCTTCCTCCTTGCATATGACTAAATGAATCAATGAAATATATAAGCAATGCTATTTCCTAGATTCACTGTAATTCAGCATAGGCTTGTCCTCTCTATTCACAAAGAATTTTCGAGTCACAACTATAATATTGTAAACTCGAATTTAAACCACCGAAACTCCTTTATAAGCTCTCATTTCCCGCTTAAGGAATACTCCTCCCAGTAAAACGCTAGATAATACATTATTAAGCCAGCTACATCTCTATATTTAGATACGAAGTCTCTAACTTCCCCCTCCTCTACCCTCTTACCCAAAGCTCTAGATAATCCCTTAACAACAGCTAGATCCCCTGCAGGCCCCACGGATAAATCTCCAGTAGCCATCACATAGGCCAGTTCAGCAGTCCACACGCCAACGCCCCTAATGTTATCGAGAACCTCAATTGCCTCTTCCGGCTTCAAATACTTAATTCCCTCAAGGTTAAAGCCTGAACAAACCATTTTGGCCAGTGAAATTACGTATTCGCACTTCCTCCTGCTCAGCCCGCACTTTCTCAATTCATTAACGCTTACTTCAGCCAGCTTTTCAGGAGTAGGAAAATCATAGAACATTCTCCCGCCATATATCTCCCTATAGCCGTATTTCTCAACTAAGTTAGCGGTCATGGTTAACGCTAGCCGCAGGTTTATCTGCTGGTTAATAATCGACTTAACCAGAGCTTCAAAAAGCGTAGGAGATTTAGGAGGCCTTAAACCAAGATACTTGTTCACCAGCATATCCAAAAAATCATCGTTAAACCTTATGTTGCTCAAATCCAGATCGATGTTAAAAATGTGTCTGACTACTTCAACTGTTTTCTCTTTATTTTCCCATACTTTTACTTTGAGCATGGGCTCCATACCTTCACTGACTATTTCAACCTCAATAGGCACTACTTCTCCTCCAACCCTAACGAGACGCCTATAAGTATTCTTCTCGTAAAAGTATGGAACAGGCCTACCCTTAAGGGAAAAACGCCTAAAATGCAGACTTATGGAATACGGAGGCTTAGGTCTTATAATTACTTCAACTGGATCTACATTGCTAGCCATAAATCTAAAGTTATCGTAACCGTATATTAGCATACCTTCGACTTAACGGTACCGTTAACTGAAATAGGTTTTAACCCTTGTTCAGGCGGAATTTAGCTAATTGTTATAAGCATGAGGTAGAGGGATAGGGAAGCTATAATATCGGCAAGAGTGCTTTCAATGGGATTAACGAAGTTATCGGGGTTTAACCCTTTCTCATAAGCGACTATAGCTATCAAGTGAGCTAACATTATAATCGCTGAAATGGATAGGATATTTGTAGCTAAGAGGACGGTAACCATAGAATACATCTTATCCAGGCTTAGGGTTAATGCCCCTGAGGTAAGGGCGTAAAGCATAAACATGAGAATTGATGACAGCCACGACCCTACTATCTCAGGCATATTATCTCTTAAGGCTTTAAGCGATGGATCTATGGTACCTAGTGCCAGCTTTGTAGTGGTTTTTGAGCCTACTATGGAGCCAACGTCCCCCACAGTATCTATGATAGCAGGATATATAATGTATACCTCAGCTCTCCTTCCAATGTATTCGGATATCTTGATGAGTATGTATCCAGTTAAGTTAACTATAGCTGAAACTAAAGTTAATGTTATAATGGATTCCTTTATGGTCTCAATATATTCATCTTCATCGTAGTAGTTGTAGAATAGATATAATGTTATAGCTATAAGCGTAACTCCTAAAGATAGTAGCACGTTGAAAAACGCGTTTTCTCGGAGTATGTAGAGTACAGCTACGTAACATAGTGAGGCGACGATATCCGCAACTGTAGACATGACCGGATATACTATATAGTCTGGGTCTAAGCCTAGTTTCATCGAGAGAATTGAGGCAGAAACCGTTAGAAGCGAAACGATAGCGAATGATAAGCACATCGTAATAACGGATGTCGTAAGAACCTTCAAGGCTATTTCAAAAACTCTACATTCTACATTCGATACAACAACTATGGAGGACATTATAAGGCTACTCACGATGGTCAAGGTATAGATGGAATACATGAGGATTTTAAATTCATAGGTATTTCTCCTTAGGCTTGCTTTAATTATTCCAAGGTGAAGCCCCGTGGTGAGCCGGCCAGCGAATATTCCGTTAATTACTCCCCTAACCGATAGTATTCCAGGATATAGGGAGATAGTCCACCTGTACATTGAGATTAAGCTGAAGTACCTGGCGATAATAAGCCCAGCGATAAGGCCGCCTAAATCAGCTAGAAGAGAAATCATCGAAAGCCTAAATGAGTAAACATAGTCCTCAGCCTCCTCCCACAAGTCGCTTAACGTCGATGAAAGCCTTATCATCGCTGAAAGCACCCTAACGGCAAACGTTTATAAAGCCTTTATATAAACTGGAACTTAAATAATTTTATCTAGATACTTAAGTTCTTACTATTTCAATTATAGTTACCTCGGGTCTACAGAGAAACCTCACAGGTATAAGTGTAGTACCCAAACCTCTATTAACGTACATTACCGTTTCGTTCACATGAAACATGCCGGACGCATACTTCCTATAC
>Ga0190367_1001598_pt1 | contig 12832 bp, 11 predicted proteins | sample 4872181011_MG_FD_171838 | JGI IMG/M metagenome (GOLD analysis project Ga0190367, IMG submission 171838) | Hydrothermal vent microbial mat bacterial communities from Southern Trench, Guaymas Basin, Mexico - 4872-18-10-11_MG | ecosystem: Environmental > Aquatic > Marine > Hydrothermal vents >... | reverse complement strand
CAAATATCTAAATCCAAGCATCCCTTCTATGCTTTTCAGTATTTCCCTTTGCCGCTTCAGTGTTGCTCCTTCCGTAGTTATTAATATGTAAGCTTCTATCTCAAAGCCAAGCTTTTTCCAGTCAATTTTAAAAACTCTTTTCAAAATCCCTTTTTCTTTTAGTTTTTTCACTTTGTAATATACAGTTGATAATGGAATTTTCAGTTCTTTACTTATAGCTTTAACAGGCTTACCCTCAATTATTTTTTCGACCACCTTTTCGTTGAATTTACATCACCTCCATATTGTAATTTTTACAAATGAATATATAAAGCATTTGTTAATATTATAATATGCCGCGGTAGCTCAGCAGGCAGAGCGCCCGGCTGTTAACCGGGAGGTCGGAGGTTCGAGTCCTCCCCGCGGCGGATTCTTGAATAGTAAATATCATATAAAATATGATAGGCTATGTAGCGCTCTTTTTTACTATTCTTTTCCAGGGAATTAATGGAGTAATCCATCGATTTGTTTTGAGAAGAAAAATAGATTTTATTTTATATGGATTTCTTTTCAATCTGTACTCCTCTTTGTATTTTGTACCTTCTCTTTTACAAGGAATAACCTACCCAAACCATCTGTATCCTTGGATTCTTTGCTTTGCTTCTTCCCTATTCTGGTTTCTTGCAGCCTTTACTGGTTTTAAGTCCCACCAGCTTCTGGAGGTATCTATAAGGTCACCTTTAATGAATTTAAGAATATTCTTTGTTTTACTATTGTCCTTTCTTTTCCTTAAAGAAGAAATAACAATCTTTAGGGTAATATCATCTGTTTTTATCTTTTTAGGATTATTTGTTCTAACATTTGAAAAGAAACCCTTTAGAAGGATCTCAGAAAGAGGGGTTCAATTGGCAATCATAACCGCATTTTTTATTTCCTTATCAGCACTACTCGACAAAATTGCAATTCAATGCTTCTCCCAAAATTTTTATGGATTTCTTCAGTTTATTTTACCTGCAGTCTACTTCCTCCCTTTAATTGTCAAGAGAAAGGAGAGAATGCTTAATTTTATTAGAGAGGCTGCTGGCTTTATAGCCTTAACCTCCTTTATGTCAGCATGGAGATTTTATTTTCAACTAACTGCCTATAAATACTTAGAACTAAGCTTAGCATTTCCTTTAATGAGAGTATCAGTTCTTGTTACGACCTTTGCAGGCATAACTTTTCTCGGTGAAACAAAGAGGATAAAACAAAAAATATTTGGGTCAATTCTGATGTTTGTCGGTGCGATGTTTGTTTTTGTATAGGAGAGCTATTTCTGGTTAGAAATAAAGAGCAAAATTGATGAACACTTTCAAAAAGCCAATGTTGCTTTGGTTAGGTCCCCATTTATAGATAGGATAGAATAAGTTAAAGCATATTATGCAGATATTTATCTTATTTTGCTTTATTATGAAGAGGAAGGCATAAGAATCCAAGTAACTATTAAAAATTTTATAGCCTCAGGAGAAATAGAAAAGGAAAGCTGTGAGTTCTGGAAAAATCCAGAAAATATTGCTGCAAAGCATGTCGTAAGGCATATACTCAAAGAGTTAAAAGATATTGGAGCTATTAATCTTTCCCAATCAGAGATAGGGGAAATAGCTAATATAAGTTACGGGGTATGGCTGGTAATCAATGGATAATAACCGAACCAGAAGTTGGTCGGCTAGTATATTGGGACGCGGGGAGAAGGGATATTAGTCCTTAATAAATGGGAAGGACGAAAATTAAAAAAGAAAGAATTAAGGAGAAAGCAAGTATTAAGGAGATCTATAGATGGTTATTTTATTACATTAAATCTCTTGTTTATTCCCTACTAAAAATACTACGAGTAAAACAGTTTATTCAGTGATTTTTTCTTATAAAATTTTTGGTTTCGTTTGTACCTGAAGTCTTGCTTTTCATCCACAACCACAGCTTATCATAGGTATAATACCAAAAAGTCTTCAGACCTTCGATAAATAGGGTTAAAAATGTTGTTGCTGGGAAGTTATGGGTAAATACAAAAATAACAATGAAAGTAATTAGCCATGAAGAGATTCGATAAAGTACCGCTTTAATTACTAGTTGCATATTTAAACACATTGAGAAATATAAAAACTATTATGCTCTAAGTTGAAGCAACAACAGAATATTTCTAGAGTCGCTTCAGAAAAGAGTTCTTATCATTCAAAGCTCCTAACCCACCAAGCAAGTCTGAACTAAATTTGGATATATATACCAAAAAATTCTATACTTTTTATGGAGTACTATCCAAGGAAGCTCGAGGAAGAAATAGATAAGTTTATGAAGAGAAAAGAAATAATTGTAATAAAAGGGCCAAGACAGGCAGGAAAAACAACCTTACTTAGACATTTCGAAGAAAAATATGGAGGAAAATATATTACGCTTGAAGATATGGACGTAAAAAGAGAATTCGAAAGAAACCCAAAGGAATTTATAAGAAGGTATCAAAAGAACAAGATTTTGTATATAGATGAAATCCAGTATTCAAAGAAGGCAGGAAAAATATTGAAGCTAATTTATGATCTCTATTCAGAAAAAATAAAGCTTGTGGTTACAGGCTCCGGCTCTTTTGATATTAAAGTTCCAGTAGGGGCCTATTTGGTAGGTAGATGCGTTTATTTTGAGTTATTTCCACTAGATTTTGAGGAATTTATAAGTTGGAAATCAAAGGATTTATTGCCCTTTATTAGGGAGGCAAAAAGGTTTCTAATTGAAGCAATCTCTGGAGAAGCTAAAGATATATATGAAATTCCTTTCGAAAGGGAGTTTTACTCTCTATTTAGTGAATATCTAAAATTTGGGGGAATGCCTGCTGTTGCAAAAGAAGAGGATGAAAAGATAAAAAAAGAAATCCTTAAAAACATTATATTGACCTATTTAGAGAGGGATGTTTCTTTTTTCTTTGATATAAGAGATACTGACAAGTTTATGAGCTTTGCTAAATACTTAGTTTATAAAATAGGAAAAGTATTAAATCTTTCTTCTGCATCCTCAGATTTAGGAATTTCCTATAAGACTCTTTCCAATTACTTTTCAATTCTAAAGTATACTTATTTTTTCTTTAATGTAAAGCCGTTTTTTAGAAATCCAATTAAGGAGATAAAAAAAGCGAGAAAAATATATTTTCTGGATCAGGGGTTAGCTAATTCTATTTTAAATGATTTTAGAGATTTTGAGGATAGATATAATAAAGGGGAAATAATTGAGAATTTTATCTTTAATGAGTTAAGAAGAAATTTAAAAGACTTTGAAATAAAATATTGGAGGACAAAAGAAAAAACAGAAGTGGATTTTGTTCTGGAGAAGGGAGGGGAACTAATTCCAATAGAGGTCAAGACACTGAAAAGCAAGATAACCCCCGGACTAAAGCTTTTTATAAAAGAATATTCACCAAAGGCTGCCATTGTCATTAATTTAAGAGAAGTCAAAATGGAGAGATATAAAAATACCCTGGTTTATTATGTTAAACCCTATTATTTCTAGTTAGGTTATCTTTAATATAATACCTAATCTTTTTTTATGGATTTAGTAAGAATAGGAGTAATCTGCTTAGGAATTTTAGCCTTGCTTGAAATGCTCTTTCTTGGCCATCAAAATCTAAGAATGTCAAAATATGGAAGCGGAGAAAGGGAGGCAATTTTTGCTTATTGCAAGCATAATTACCTTATAATTTCTTCTAGGGGCTATAGTGGGAAAGTTAATGTGTATGATGTAGATACTGGAGCACTAATTTGTTCAAGATTTCTAGATAAGAATTCAGAAGAGGCATGTAGGATTAGGGAAGCTGGAGCACTAAAGCTAGTATATGATAGCAAGTCAAAAATAGTTATTTGCGAAAGAGAAATACAGAGAGTAGGAAGAATAATTAAAAATAAAACAATAGAGGCTTGCTATTCAAATGAGTTTCAAGCTCCAGCAGTCTCGGATGGAAAGGGAGTCTTAGTTAATGTTTCCATTAGAGCTTGCCCTGGAGCGGGAAGGCTTTATGTAAATCTTGGCCCATTATATGGGGTAGAACTTCAAGAGACAATAAGTGAGTCGATGAATATTGTTAAGGGCATTCTAGGAATAGATACTTCAAAGTATGATATTTATATAAGTTTTAGTGGGAAAAATGTTACAATAGATGGCCCAAGCATTGGAGCAGCCCTAACCTCAGCCCTGTATTTTACCCTAACAGGAAAGGAATTCCCAAATAATGTTTGCATAACTGGAGCAATAGATAATCTAGGGAAGCTTAGAAAAGTCGGAGGGATAATGGAGAAGGCAGAGGCTTGCAAGAAAGGGAACAAAACAATATTCATTATGCCGAAGGAAAATGAAGTTGGTTGGAAAATGCAATGTAAAGAAGAGAAGAAAGAATTGCCAGGAATTACCTGGGTGTACAGGGAATGCCATCCTATTAAAGTAAATATGAAAGAGGAAATTTGGAATAAAGTAAAAATACCTGTCCTTTCGTTTGACAACATAATTTATCTTTTAGATTATCTCCAGCACTCTTATTAATAAAGCACTTTTAGGCTACTTAAGTTCCCCTCAGTAATATTTCTATGGAAAAGAGATTTAAAATAGCCCTTTTTTTAACCATTTTCTTTTTATCCTTTCACTTCACATTCTCTCAAATAAGTATTAATCCCTCCTATGCTCCCGAAGTCTACACAGGATATACATGGTTTGTAAGGGCGTATGTCTATAATGGGAGTGATCTGGTGGATCATCCAAGCTGTTTAATTACAATTGATGGGGAAACAACCTCAATGTATCCTTATTCAGAATACGCTTATTTTGAAAAAGTATTCAGAACACATGGAACAAGGGAGGTCATAATTTCATGTTATGATGAAACGATCTCTTTTTATGTTGAGGTAAAGGGAACCGAAACATCTCTAGTCCTCTCTCCTTCTATTTTCTATCTCAGGCCAAAAGATGAATTTGTTCTTGACATCAAATATCAAGAGAGAGTCACTGCTCATATTTCTCCTCAAATTATCTATGGAGCTGATTGCAACCTGTCAATAAAAAAAGATGGGAGCACAATACTGAAAAAGAGAGTAATGGGAAGTGGGAAAATATTGCTTACAGCTCCTGAGGAGGAAGGAGATTATATTGTTTCAGTAACTTGCTTTAAACCTGGATATGATGAAGCAAGCGCGGAGGCATTTCTCTTTGTTAGAAAGGAGAGGACTCTTCTTAATATTAAAATTCTGGGAAAAAAGTATCCTGGGGAGGAGATAGTAGTAATTCCAGAATATATTTCTCAGGAAACTGGCGAAAAGATATGGACTGGGGAATGTGAGCTAAATGCTGAGGTTAACAGTTTAAAGGTATTCTCCGGAAAAGTAAATCCAAATGAAAGAGTAAAAATGCAGTTACCTCTAGCTTTAGGGGATTTGAAAGTACACAGTGTCTGTTACTCTCCTAAGTATGAAAAAGCGACAGTAGAGGTAATAGAGCCAATTAGTAAAATTCCTACTGAAATAGAAATATTCCCATCAAAAACCAGATTTTACTACAGAGAAAGAGAGTGGATCAAATTTAGATATGTAAGAAAAGATAGTGGGGAGGAGATAACTGGAAAAACATGTGAAGCAAAAATTGATGGAAGGAAAGTTTCATCAATATATGATAGACTAAAAATAAGGAATCTAGAAATAGGAAAGCATAGGATAGAGATAGAATGTTCAGCGCCTTTCTATGAGCCCAAGTTTAAAGACTTAAGGATAGAAATAATAGAGAGACCAACTAGAATAGATATTGAAATCCCTTCCCGCATTATTTATTCCTTTGAAAAGAAGGAAGTGGAAATAAGGTATCTAGACACCATAACTGGTCAAGAAATAGAAGGAGAATGCCAAGTAAAATGGTTGGATAAAAGCTACACGTTGACTAGCGGTGGAACTTTAGAGCTAAACTTTCCTGCTGGAGGAAGAGAGTATCCCATGGAGGTAAGTTGCCAAAAATATGGGTATAAAAGCTCCAGAAAGGTTTTTAAAATTTTTGTCAACAAAGTAGAGCTCTTAATAAGAGAAAGATCAAAAATAGCTAAAGAATATAAAATAGGGAACAGGATAGACTTTGAAATAAGTGTAAGAGACAAATTAGGAAGAATGGCAAATGTTTCTTGCTTTGTTATATTGCAATATTATGATCCTCTTACAAAAAGAGCTGTAAAAAGAGAAAGAACAAAAATGATGGAAAGAGAGGGATTTTATTATCTTTCAATCCCAGCTGAGAGCCCAGCCAGGGTTGAATACATAATAGAATGTGTAGGTGAGGGATACTTCCCTAAACACATTACAGGGAGTTTTTCTGTTGTAGTTTTGGGTGAAAAAGCGAGAAAAGTAGCTTCAGCGCTTTTAACATTTTCAGCTTTATTGGGGTTAATTGCATATATTATGTTAAGAAGGATAATGTAAAATGAAAAGGATATTTTTGCTTCTTTTGTATTTGGCTAGAGAAAATCCACTTATTTTCCTTGCTTTCCTATTCAATATATTAATATTCCTATTTGTGTTCTTTAATCTGGTTTTGTTTTTATCAAAAAAGAAAAGAAAGATATCTTTCCCATTTAAACATCTTAAAAGCCTGGTTTCCTCTCTTTCTTGGAAACTTGAGAAAAAACCTAATAAGGTAGATAACGTGGAAAACCTCTATTCTTTCTGCATTCAAAAATTAAGAATAGATGGAATCTTAGATGAAAAAGACGGAAAAGGATACTTGGCTAGAAAAAAAGCTCTAGAAAAAACGAAAGGAAAGATAAGGAAGGTTTTAGAAAAGATTTTTGAGCTTTATGAGATGAAAATATACGGAAAAAGGGAGATCCCTAATGAAAAGCAAATTGTTAATGACCTGTTTAATCTTTTTCTTAAGTCCTAGTTTCTCTACTCTTGTATTTCTTCCATTTTCTGACAATAGTAGTGTAAAACACCCCATTTTTTCCCCGGATGTTCTGGAGGACATGAGAAAAAAGAATATTTTTCCTTTGCTTACAGAAGAAGGGGATCCCCTTTATTACTTAAAGGATGGCAAGAAAGTTTTAGAGATTAATTGGGAAGGGAGAAAATTTGGCTCACGCTTGTCAAAATCTTCCTTTCTTTATGATTATGGATATGTAATTGGCGGGAAAGAAATTGAGAACTTAGTTTATGAGATAAACTATGGGAGATGGCTTTATCCCAACTTTGATTCTTATCTAGTCAAGGAAGGGAAAGTAAAATATCCATATGAGTCCTTTGCAGATTATTTCCTTTATAAAATAAGGGAAGAATCCCCCTCCTTTTACAAAACTCTGATGAAAGCTGAAAGCGATAGAAAAAAAGCGAGTTTACTGGATGAATTTGTCTTTTCACATTATGAGCTAAATCCCGCCTATGATCTCCTAAATATTTATGAAAACCTAGCTAATAGAAGACTTGGGTATTTCCAGTATTTTAGTCTTCTCTCCTCCCTACTTAAAGAGAAGGATGTAAGCAAGCTACTTGAGTTATCTAAGATTCTTAATGATCCGGCGGTAAGAAAATATATCGAGAAATCATTGAGAGAGGGGGAAAAATTATGGAAAAATAAACAATTCAAAGATGCTTTAATGGAAATTTTGTCAAAATACGAATATTGGAAACTTCTTCTAGAATTTCTTTCTAAACTTGATAAAAGGCTTTTAGCGGAAATGATAAGGGACTATCTTAGATATCTAATTGAGAGTGGACAAATAAAAGAGATAGAAAAACTCATAAAAGATCCAAATATCCAAAGAGAATTTTATTCTAGGATCTATGGAATGGTCGGAAAACACATTCTTTCTACTTTGGCTAAAAAAATACTTTCTCCCTCTTTCTTCCCTCTCTTGCTTATGCTTGTGGTTCTATTTTCACTTATTTGTTTATCAAAAATATGATACCTAAACTTGAGAAATTAATTAAAGAGGTTTCCAAATACATTGTTGGATATGAAGAAATAGTAAAGGCTTTGTTCGTCGCTTTAATTTGTAAAGGTCATGTTTTACTTGAAGGACCACCAGGGATAGCTAAAACAAGTTTAGTAAAGCTCTTTTCAAGATTAATTAATGCTAAATTTAGAAGAATCCAATTTACCCCAGATTTACTCCCTTCGGATATTATTGGGACTACAATTTATGATTTGAGAGGGGCTACCTTTAAAGTAAGACTTGGGCCTATTTTTACAAATATTCTCTTAGCTGATGAAATAAATAGGGCTCCTCCAAAGACCCAATCAGCGCTTTTGGAGGCAATGGAAGAGCGGCAAGTAACTATTGAAGGTGTGACTTATAGACTTGAAGAGCCCTTTATGGTAATTGCAACTCAAAACCCTATTGAGCAAGAGGGAACATATCCTCTTCCCGAAGCCCAGCTAGATAGGTTCCTCTTTAAAATAGATCTAAACTATCCAAACAAGACAGATGAACTTAGAATTTTAGAAAGAAAATTAAAGACGGGAGGAAAAATAGAGCCCATTTTGTCTAAAGAGGATGTGCTTAGATATTCAGAGATGTTAAAAAACGTCTTTATTTCACCGGCAGCTAAAAAATATATCGTTGACATAGTTTGTTCGGTAAGGGAGAGACCCGAAGTTGTCTGGGGCCCAAGTCCTAGAGCATCCATAGCTCTCATGAATGTATCCAGAGCCCTTGCCCTCATTGAGGGAAGAAACTTTGTTAAGCCTTCAGATGTTAACAAATATGCTGTTTGGATACTTCAGCACAGGATAGGAATAAAGCCCGAATACGAAACCGAGGGAATAAGCAACAAAGATATAATAATTGATGTTCTTTCCAAAGTTGATGCCCCTTGAGAGAATTAATTAAATGGATTAAGTGGGATATTATTTTAGCTTGTATTTTTTTCTTCTTGGCCTTTTTTCCCTTTTATAGAAATTTTTTGATAAAAGTAAGAGTAAACAACCCTTATATTGATTTAATTTGGGTAATATTTATTATCCTTCTCCCTTATATCTTTCTTGCAGCTGGATATTCATCACTTTTCTCACTTCTAAGGAAGATACTGTCTTTCTTCTTGCTACCAAGGTGGTGGGTAGAAAAAATGATATACTCTCCTATAAAACCAAAAGTTGGTTTTGCTATTTTCTTTGTAGTTTTCATTTCTGGCATCGTTTTAATACTTCCTCCCCTTCCTTTTTATCTTAGCACATTTGTAGAAAGAATCCCAAATCGCTTTTCAGCATTAAGAAGCCTAGTTAATATTGTTATTTCTTTGTTTGGAGATTTGAGTCTTTCCTCTCTGATTGTCGCCGCCCCTTTAGCTGGCTATATATATCATATTTTGTCCATTTTCTTCGCTAAAAGAACAAAAATTGAGGGAAAAACTGAAAAGAAAACAATTTCAACGGAAACAAGCACAAAGTTTTACTTGAATATTTCCTCCCCTTTTCCTTTGTTTAATGTATATGTTTGTCCTCTCCATCCAGAGTTGAAGCTTCATAGTTGGAAAGAAAACATTTTTTCAACGAAAATTAGACTAGAATTTGAATTTTTCCCGAAAAGATTAGGATTTTATTCACTAGATGTGGTAAAAGTGGAGATAGTTACCTTGCCTTTCTTTTCTACAGTTCTTTATAGGGCAACTTCAACTCCTGTTAGTATATATGTTCTTCCTAAACTAAAGAGGAAATTATTACTGAGGTTACCTATTAAGATGCCCCTAATACCTAGAGAGACAGGTGCCCTTATAAAGAAGGCCTATGGAAGTTCTCTTGACTTTGCTGAAATAGGAAGATATACCCCTGGGGATCCAATTTCGAGGATATGGTGGAAAGGATTGGCAAAGGCGGGAAAATTGTATACAAAAAAGTTTTACGCACATGCAGAGGATAGATATCTCTTGGTTCTTGATCTTACCGAACCAAAAATAAGAAAAGACTTAGAAGACGCTTTTTTTAAGTTTGCAAGAGTTTTTATTGAAACTTTTTCAAGAAGGGATATTGAGATAGCAGTAGCTGTTGTGAGATACTCTTACTCTCTTTCCCCATTTTTAAAAGACAAGAAGGAACTGTTATCTTTTCTCCTAAAAGGGGAGAAGTTTGGGGAAATAATAAGTCCAAAAGCGTCACTTTCCATACTTAAAGATTGTTTAGGAAAGGAGGCCGAAATAATAAAAGGAAGATTGAAAGATGGAGGTATAGCATTTTCTTCTTATCTTTTTTACTCTGGGATTCTCAGAAAGAAAATAAGGCTATTTTATTGGAATAGGGAGCAGGTTTTTAAAAAGAATTATTCTAATTTGTTTAGATCTCTAAGAAAAACTTGTAAAGTTTTATTTTTAACCCCTAATCTTCCACCTCACTTATCAAAGTTCCTAACAGAGAAAATATTGGCAAAAAAACTTAAATATTTAATTCTATCTCCAAGCAAAGTTAGAGGGGCAAGATATTTACTTATAAACCCTCAAAAAATAGAGAGATATGTCTATAATATCTTTTATATATAAACAAATCCCTTACTTGAAGAGGGGGCTCTTCTCTTTCCTTCTTTTAGTACTTTTGATTCTAAGCATAGCAAGTTTATTAGATAAGACAACAGTGTTTCGTGATTTCCATCTAGAGAAAAGAATAAGATTCCTCACGCTTTTACTGGTGTTTCTATCAGCTATTACTCTTTTATCTTTTGTATAAGAACTCACAACTAACTATTTTTCCTCCAAACACAACCTAAATGGCAGAACTCTAAAAGGAATGCAATGTGAGAGAATGGATAATATATGAGAATTCAACCGGATTGCTAACCCCTTCATAAAGTTATTACTACTTATTAGTAAAGAATATATAGGAAATAAGAGCAATAAATGTTATGGAGATAGGCTCCTATATTTCTAACCGAAGAGATCTTCTAGATTTCCTTAGGGTAAGAACCACCTCACTTAAAAACGGATTGAGGCATTTGAAAGAGATTTTAGATGATAATTTCCTTTCACGTAAAAATGAATTTAGAGGATATACAATTTGGATCATTCAGGATCTATTTTGGATTTATCATGTTTTATATAGAGGTTATTTTGAGCCGCTCCAGAAAATCTGGACAAATCTTGGAGAAACAATAAAAAGGATGTCTTATTATCATCTGGATAGAATAAGTGCCTCCTGCTGGGTTGCTGATCGGCTTGAAAGGGGACTAGATGAGATTATCTATTATAAAAGGCTAATGCAAGAGCTTTTAGATAGTTTTAGGGACATGACTGATTTTCTGGAGAAAAGAGGGTTAGGAAACATGGTTTTAACTTTAGAAGGAATAGTTCAAGATGCTGAAGAAAAATTCCCAGAAATATTGGAGGCAAAACAAAATATTAAAGCCGTTTTAGAATTGTTTGGTTACGGGAAGTACATTATAGATTTTTTGGAAAAATTAAAGAGCCTTTATACGGAAATACAGGAGTATGTTAAGTTACTACCTAAGTTGATAGAGAGAATAAGGAGAATTATTAGGAAGTTAAGAAGAGATGTGAGTATTACTTTTACCTATGTGGAGAGCAAGGAAGTAAGACCAACATTTATTCCTGGGATAGGAATTGTACAGTTCGTTGAGAGAAAAAGAAGGCTAGTTCCGGTGGTTACTCTCTCAAAAAGAAAGAACCTAGGACTCTGGCCTATAGAAGTGCGTCAATATAAAGATAGATTGGCTAATAGAGTAAGAAGAAAATTGAGGAGTTTAGCTCAAAAATATGAAAAACCAGAATCTTTAAGAGAAACAATTTGTGAAAAATCTTCCATTCCTTCTGAATGGATATAATTTTTTAGTTATGTTTTAGTTATGTTTATGTTATTATAAAAGGCGTACTCTTTAAACAATAGTTTTCCTTACTTGAAACCCAGTTTGGGTACTTTTTCTAATCTTAACAAAAGGCCCTTCTTTTGCCACAAAAATAAAAGAAGCATCAGTAAAGAGACATCGATACATATTACGTACTTGATAGGAAGAGAAGGGGAATATGGAACTCCTATCCTTTCCATTCCAAGCCTAAAAGCAGCAAGAGCAGTTATTAAATCCCAGAGAACACAAATGAGTGCAGAAGAAAAAAGAAAATTGATGCTCCTAACTAAAGAATTAACCCCGAGCCAGAAAAATATAAGAATAGACCAAATTAAGGGATAATAGTAGGATTGCTTCAAAAAATAAGAGAGGGGGTAATAAGTAGAGCCTATAGCTATTAATAACAAAGCCTTTTTTGATATAGATTTAACTCCATAGAGAGAAACATACAGGAAAGGCAAACTGAAGAAGAAAAGCAAAAATGCTGGAAAAGGTTGAAAAAGCCAGAGATTAATAATTGGAAAGAAATACCTAATTGCAGCAAATTTTGGTATATCATTAATCCTATTGCAAATAAACGCATGTTCGCTTATAATAAAGAAATATCCAAGAGAAAGCCCTTGTATACATTTCTTAACTTTCTGATAGAATAACTTTTTCATACTAGCTTAAAGTAAATAGTAAGGTTTACTCTATTTTTTCGCAAGCAAAAGTATAGTGAACTGTAACCTTATCTCCGACCTTAGGTTTTTTAATGAAGTCTAATCTTACAAGCCTTCGCTTTCCATCCTCAAAAACAACCTCTCCATAACACCCTCTTATTTTATTTATAACACCAGTTTTCACAAGACAAAGATCCCTAATCCATTCTGGCTTGTCCTCTCCAATTACTTTTGGATGTCTTTTTAGAAAATATTCTCTTACAATATCCTCTGTTATAACTCCAGAGGACATTGATTCCAATTCACGAATTGCTACAGGTATTAGTTTCTCTAGAGCTTGGGAGATTTCTGGAGTGGGCTCTTCCTCTCC
>Ga0190367_1001597_pt1 | contig 12837 bp, 15 predicted proteins | sample 4872181011_MG_FD_171838 | JGI IMG/M metagenome (GOLD analysis project Ga0190367, IMG submission 171838) | Hydrothermal vent microbial mat bacterial communities from Southern Trench, Guaymas Basin, Mexico - 4872-18-10-11_MG | ecosystem: Environmental > Aquatic > Marine > Hydrothermal vents >... | reverse complement strand
GGTTACGACTTGGATAGGGTTAAGGTTGCTATGGGAACGGATAGGAATGACGTTTTGGAGATACTTTACAGGGCTACCGCTGGATCGATTTTGACCGCCTGAGTGAAGGGATTTATCACACGTCTGAGGAGATAGAGATGGCTGAAGTTGAAGAGAGGATTAAGATGGTTCATGACAACAAAACAACGATGTTGGCTGGTATTTATACAGTTTACGAAAAGCTGAAGGAGGAAAACTTTGCATTCATTCCCCTGATGTTGCAAGACGTTGCAGAGGATGAACTTGAGAAGTTTTGCAAGGATGATAGGGTTGTGGAGTATTGCAAAGATTATGGATACAATGCATATCCGAATTTCAGACCCAAGCATGGTATTTTCTTGGTTGAGTGGATTGAGGTTAGATTTGATAAAGGTGGAAATAAGGTGAAGTTCGAGGTTTACGGTTTAAATGAGAGATGGGTGAAGTTTAGGACTTTTATCGTTTAACTCTGTGAGAGTGGATATGAAGATGTTAAGAGAGAGTTGAAGCTTGCTAAAGAATTTCTGTTGGATGTTATGACCGATTGGCTCAGGGAAAATGGAATTGCAACTGGTAGGATGTTTTACCCTTAATCTATGTGGTTGAGTTCGTGGAAGATTTGATACCAAAAATGAGAATTGTGGATGATTTAGGTCAAAACGCTTTCTTGGTTGCAAGTGACGAAGAAATTGCAAGATTCAAAGACCTGAGCCAAAAACTTGCTCTGTGGTGTGGGTTTGCTTTGCAAGGGTTTCCAAGTTTGGGATTAAAAATTGAGGATTTAACACTTGGAGCTGTTGCTTTGGGTGTTAAGATTGGTGGAGACGTGAATCAATACCTCTATTTTCTCTGGCATTTGGTAAATATGATTAGACTCAGAGGTTTCTCAGGAAAGGTTCCTCTCGTTAAAAACTTGGTTGAGAGTATTAATGGAGATGAAGTAGTAAAGGCTTGGAAACTTATGATTCTATCCACAGTTGCAAGTATTGTGATGAACGTTGAAGAGTTGAAAAAACTGAAAAACGAAGCTGAAGATTTACCAAAAGGTTTGAGAGACTTTGTTAAAGTTAGGATTAACTTAAGAATGGCGGAGGTTTATTTAGAAATCGATTCGAGGAGGGCTTTGGAGGTTTTGAAGGAAAATGTCGAGATTTTGAACAACTTGACAATCGATAATGTTGATCTCAAGCTCTTTGAAGTCCTTAGTGGTTCTCCCATGAAAAAGGCTGAGCTATCTTTGAAATTCCTAAGATCGTTAACTCATTATAATTTGGCAATGGCTTTAATGGACTTGGGAGAGTTGGAGGAAGCGATAAGAAACTTTAAGACAGCTGAGAAAATTTATGATAAACTCAGCTTTGCAAATGCTCTAAAGTGTAAAAATTTGATTGAAAAAATCAATTTCATAACGAATGGGAAAGCAGATTTTGATGGAATACTTAAGAAGGCAGAAGAAAAAATTGTCCTTATCAATCCCTTGGATTATTCATGTTACATTGCTGAAAGTGTTATTTACAGGGCTTTTGAGGGTTTGAAGTTTGAGGAAAAGGTGATGATTCCAGAGATTTGGAGGATAACGGATGGTTATTTGGCAATGCTTGGATTTGGAGATGTTGATAAAGCTATCAAATCACTTGAGGAGTTTGAGGTTGAGGTTGCTTTCGTTTATAAACTTGATGAGATTTTGCCAGAGATCATGAAAGCCATTCAGGAGAGGGAAGTTGATGGAATCAAAGAGATTGAAGGATTTGACGATCAGACTTTGGGATTTTTTGAGGAATTTTTTAAGAGTTTTGTTGTTGGAGTGTTAATGAAATGTCATGAACGTCTCAAGAGGGGTGAATCCATCGACGAAATAGCTAAGGGCTTGGACAAAGATGCGATTGAGAAGTTACATAATGAGATTTCAAAACACATACAGCTTGATTTGGATGAACTTAAAGATGTGATTGATCTGCTTTTTGACTTAGCAAATGAAGTTATCAAAATCTTCAAAGGTATAGCAGAAGTAATCTTAAACGATGAACCAATAACATCACAACAGGCTTTAGCACGAATACTCAGGATTTACATAATTGGAAAGCTTGAAGAAGCAAAAACCTTGGCTAAGTTGGTAGCTAAAAAGTATGGACCACTACTTTCGAAACTCTTTAAGGAACTTGCCAATGCCTTGGAAATAAAAGATGAAGAGAAGATAAAGGTTTCCTTCCTCAAGCTTTTCTACATCCACTTTTAAGTTACTCATTTTAAACAGAATTTTTTTATTTCTCTAAAAGAAATTGATGAGCGACAAGCTCCTAAGAGAAATCAAGGACAAACTTGAGGAAATAGATGAAAAGATCTTTATAGGCTTCTTTGATTTGAGCTATGAGGAACTTGAAATGATCGACAAGGATGTTGAAGCATACGAAAAAGGAAATCTTGAGCTTATCGATCTCGAAACAGCAAAGAGATTATTAAATGACGATAATCCTAAGTTTAGTAGAAAACAAACCTCTTCAACTCATCCCAAATCTCATCAACCCTAACCTTAACATCCCTATCCATCTCAACAACCTCAGCCCACTCCCTCTCATATCCTTCCTCTCTCCACTTCCTTGTTGCATCTATACCCAACTTACCCCCCAAATTAGGTTTATACGTTGCATGATCCAAACTATCCACAGGACAGTCTGGAATTATAACAACATCCCTAGCTGGATCAAACCTCGTAGTCACAGCCCAAAGAACTTCCCTCAAATCTTGAACGTTAACATCATGATCAACGACAATCACAACCTTCGTTAGGGAGAGCATACCCATACTCCACAACGCAAACATGACCTTCTTCGCATGCCCTGGATACCTCTTCTTTATGGATACTATCGCAAGGTTGTGAAAACAACTTTCAACTGGAAGGTTTATATCAACAATCTCAGGATGCATAAACCTTATTATTGGTAAAAATATCCTCTCAGTAGCCTTTCCAAGCCAAGCATCCTCCATAGGTGGTTTTCCAACAACCGTTGCATGGTAAATTGGATCCTCTCTGTGAGTTATGCACTCAACGTGAAATACTGGATATGGTTCCACAGGAGTGTAGTAGCCCGTGTGGTCTCCAAAGGGCCCTTCAGGCTTTAGCTCATCAACCTTAACGTAACCCTCAAGAACTATCTCAGAGTTTGCTGGAACAAGCAAATCCACAGTCTCACACTCAATTAACTTAACCCTCTCCCTCCTAACAAACCCAGCAAACGTGAACTCGTTGAAGTTCTCTGGGAGTGGGGCTGTTGCGGAGTAGAGAATTGCAGGATCAACACCTATTGCAACGGCAACCTCAAGCTTATCCCTACCAATCTCCTTAAGCTTTCTGTAATGCAAAGCACCGTGTTTGTGAATCTGCCAGTGCATCCCAGTGGTTCTCTCATCAAAAACCTGCATCCTATACATTCCAATGTTCAACTCCTGCGTTTCAGGATCCCTTGTCACAACTATCGGTAGCGTTATGAACCTGCCACCATCCTTTGGCCAACACTTCAATATTGGAAACTTCAGCAGGTTCGGTTTTTCCATGACAACCTCCTTACAAGCCCCACCCTTAACCTTCTTAGGTATGAAGTTTTTTAGTTCCTTAACCTTACCAAGAGCCTTCAATCCATCAAAAAGACTCTCAGGCTTAAATCTAAGTATTTCCAACAGTCTCTCACCAATCTCCTCAAACCTCTCAACCTCCAATGCAATCTTCATCCTCCTCTCAGTTCCAAACGCATTCATAAAAACTGGAATTCTGTAACCCTTTGGATTCTCAAACAAAATAGCCTTCCCACCCCCCTTCACAATCCTATCAACTATCTCTGTCATCTCCAAGATTGGATCAACCTCAAATCTCACTTTTGCAAGCTCTCCCTCAACCTCCAACCTTTCAATGAACTCCCTGAGATCCTCGTATGGCATGAGGGATGTAAACCTCAAACTTTATAGATTTTTCAAGACCTCACTCTTGAAATTCTCAAAACCAACAGACTCAATGAAGTCTCCAAGTCTCTGACCCCTCTTTTCTCTTTCCCTGTAAATCTCAATTACCCTCTCAACTATCCTATCAACTTCATCCAAACCAACATCCTCAACCAACATCCTTCCTATCCTGGGATTTCTACCAGCTGAACCCTTACAAATATTGTAAATTCCTCCTTATTCCATGATCCCAATATCCCTTAAAGCTGGCTCTGTGCATGAGTTTAGACAACCACTGATAGCAATCTTCATCTTGTCTGGGGTTTCAACACCCTTGAACCTCTTTAACCTCTCCGCAACCTCAATTGCATTCTGAAGTCCAACCTTGCACAAGGTTCCAAGACAGAACTTTATACTCCTGACAACCCTCCCAGTTGCGGGAGCAACTTTCACCCCAGCATCCCTGTAGAATTCATCCAACCTCTCCACATCTATTCCAACAACTACCATCCTCTGAGACTCACTGAACTTCACCAACTTCACACCATACCTCTCAAGGGCATCCGCAATCCTCTTTAGATCTTTTGGAGTTACAATCTCACAATCCAACACCACAGCATAGCTTCCATCCCTCTGCTCTATCATTACCAAGAGAAATCTAACCCTGATTAAGGTCTTTATTCAAACATGTTCGGAATTATAGAAATTCTTAAATTTTCAAATTCCAAGAATGCTGAAGGTCATAATAAAGACAAAAACACCAGATTGATGTATTGTTAGAAGTTGTGAAGTCTCAAGGATACATATAAAACATGCACAGATTGAGAGGGGTTGCATAAAAGCCCTTGCAAGGTTCACAAGAAGGGAGAGATTGATAAGTCGGAGGTGTCCACTTGCAGAATCGATAATAAGATCTGGTGCAATAGTTATCTCAGCTGATGTGGGGGAGGATGAGATAACATGGATTTTGGCTTGCACGCATGATGAATTTAAGAGGCTCCTGGAAAAATTGGAGGATTTTGGGTATGAGGTAATTGTTAAGTCTAGATACTCTGAATCTGAAGATCTTAATCAGAGGGAGATTTTACTCTTGGCATTAAAACTTGGATACTTTGAATTTCCAAGGAAGGCAAAGCTTGAAGCAAGGTCACTTGGAATTTCAAAATACACAGCATCTGAAATCTTGAGGAGGGCTTTGAAGAAGGTTGTTGAAAATTTTTTGTGATACAAAACCGTTTTATCTCAGGGTTGTATTGTCTGTATGTATAGACTCGTTTGCATCGAGTGTGGAAAGGTGAATAATGAAGGATCATACACGTGTGAGTGTGGTGGACTTTTGGAAGTTCAATTTGAGGATGTTGATATTGATTTTAAGCTGAACGGAAGGGATTTGAGCGTTTGGAAGTATAGATGCCTACTCCCCGTGAACAGGGATCCAGTGACACTCAAGGAAGGTGGAACACCACTTTACGAGTTTTCTAGAAATCTTTATGTTAAGCATGAGGGTGCAAACCCCTCTGGATCATTCAAAGACAGAGGAATGACGGTTGGGGTTACAAAGGCTTTGGAGTTGGGAAAAAAGGCTGTTGCATGTGCATCTACTGGAAACACATCAGCATCCATGGCAATGTATGCGGCAAAGGCAAATCTTAGGGCTTACGTCCTACTACCATCTGGAAAGGTTGCGTTGGGTAAAGTTGCTCAGGCTCTGATGCATGGGGCAAGAGTTATTGCGATAAGGGGGAACTTCGACAGGGCTTTGGAGTTGGTTAGGATTGTTTGTGAGAGGATGGGATTCTACCTACTCAACTCGGTAAATCCCTTTAGGCTCGAAGGTCAGAAGACGATAGCTTTTGAGATAGTAGATGAGATTGGAGTTCCAGAATACGTGATACTTCCAGTTGGAAATGCAGGAAACATATCTGCAATATGGAAGGGTTTTAAGGAGCTTGAGAAGTTTGGATTGATAGATGATCTTCCAAAGATGATTGGTGTTCAGGCAAGGGGTGCAAATCCAATATACAGAGCTGTAAGGGATGGGAGATATTACATAGATCCAGTTAAAAATCCAGAAACTGTTGCAACAGCAATAAGAATTGGGAATCCCGTGAATGCAAGGAAGGCTTTGAGGGCAATCTACGAATCGAGGGGGACTGTTGTTGAGGTGAGTGATGAGGAGATTGTGAATGCACAGAGGGAGTTGGCTAGGGGTGGAATTGGGGTTGAGCCAGCTTCAGCCTCGAGCCTTGCAGGTTACAGGAGACTGATTGAAGAGGGATATCTGAATGGGGATGAGGTTGTCGTATGCATAGCAACTGGACACTTACTCAAAGATCCAGAGATAGTCCTGAAGATTTGTGGGAGACCAATTGAAGTTCCAGCAGATTTTGATGAGATCTTGAAGGTTCTATGATTGAGCTTAAGAGGAAGATTGTTCACTTCACAGGCTTAACAGTTCCAGCACTTCAAGTTGGATTTGGTAGGGATTTCACAATATCTTTCTTGGTAATAGTCCTAATAGTTTTTACACTCTTTGAGTCTGTAAGGCTTGATAAAAAGCTTAGAGATGACTTGAAGAAGGGTTTGAGGCTCTATTTGAGATTTGAGGATATAGAGAGGGTTATAGATGAGATGACAAGGTTTCACGAGAGGAGTAGGATAGGGGCACACATATACTTCGTTTTGGGTTCGTTGGCAGTTCTTTGGTTCTTTCCAGATTACTCCGTTGGAATAATAACGGTTGCAGTTGTCAGCGATGCTCTGGCATCGATACTTGGTAGGTTTGGGAGGGTGAAGGTTGGTAGAAAGACTATTGAAGGTTTCCTATCATACCTAATATCTGGATTTGCAATCCTAACATTTTTCAACGTTTCACATCCATTCCTAATAGCCCTAGTTGGTGCAACCGTTGAACTTCTCAACGTTCCACCCGATGACAACTTCTCATGTCAAGTTTCAATGGGCATTTTTGCATACCTCTTATCGATAGCGTTTTAATCGAGTGAAATCTCTTATGAGAGATGGAAGAGCATTGGGCTGATTTGGTTGCAGATGAACTTCTAAAACTTAGGAGGGATCATAGAATTGCAACTGGAATAACCCCCTCAGGTCCAATACACATAGGAAACTTGAGGGAGATGCTTACAGCCGATGCTGTGAGGAGGGCGATAGTTGATAAGGGTGGAGAGGTTGAGATAGTTTACGTTGCAGACACATTCGATCCCTTGAGGAGGAGGTATCCATTTTTGCCAAAGGAGTATGAATGCTACGTTGGAATGCCTTTAAGCATGATTCCAGATCCTGAAGGTTGTCACGATAGCTATGCAGAACACTTCCTCCAACCTTTCCTTGAATCACTTGAGATACTTGAGATTCCAGTTGTAGTTAAGAAGGCTCACGAGATGTATGAAAAGGGGGAGTATGAGGATGTTACTAGGATTGCAATGCAGGAGAGGGATAGGATTGCAAAAATAATATCTAAGGTTACAGGTAGGAGGATTGAAGATGATTGGTGCCCGTTCATGCCTCTGTGCAAGGGTTGCAACAGATTGACGACTACTAAGGTTAAGGAATTTGATGGTAAAGTTCACTATGAGTGTTCTTGTGGTCACGAAGGTTACGTCAGCTTGAGGGAGGGGAAGCTGGTTTGGAGGGTTGATTGGCCAGCCAGGTGGAAGATACTTGGTATAACTTGTGAGCCATTTGGTAAGGATCATGCAGCAGCTGGAGGAAGTTACGATACTGGTAAGAGGATTGCAAGGGAGATTTTTGGAATTGAACCCCCTTACCCAATTCCATACGAATGGATAAACCTTAAGGGGGTTGGGGCTATGAGTTCTTCGAAGGGTGTTGTTGTTCCAGTTAGGGAATTCATAGAGATAGTTCCCCCCGAGATAGTCAGATACCTTACAATTAGAGTTAAGCCGAAGAAGCACATAGACTTTGATCCCGCAAACCTACTTGAGCTATTTGATGACTTCGAGGAGAGTTTGAAGATTGGAGAAAGATCATCCCAACTTTCAATGATATCTGGAGTAAGATACAGTGATGTCCCATTCAGACACCTCATAGTCGTTGGACAGATTGCAAAGTGGGATGTTGAGGGTGTTTTAAAAATCATCGGTAGGACATATAGGGTTGACGAAGTTACGAGGAGGGATGTTGAGAGGAGGTTGAGGTATGCTAAGAGGTGGCTTGATGTCTTTGCGAGTGAGAGGTTGAAGTTTGAGATTTCTGAGGAGGTAGATGTTCGTCAGTTTGATGAGAGGGAAATTGAATTTCTGAGGAAGTTTGCAGATGAGCTTGTTGAGGGTATGAGTGCTGAGGAAATTCACAACAAGGTCTATGAGGTTTCTGGATCTGTTGGTATAAAGGCTTCAAAGGCCTTTCAGGCTATATACAAGTTGATACTCGGTAAGAGTTATGGACCTAGAGCTGGATACTTCATAAAGACACTTGGAGTTGGTTGGTTTAAGAAGAGAGTTGAGAGTTTACTTAAACAAACCAGCCCTCTGTAAATCTTCGTAAGCATCGAGAGCACAGTTTGCTATGATTATCATAGCCCTTCTCAGCTTCTCCATTGTTGAATCTATTTCAACTGGATCGACATCTGAAAATATCTCGTAAACCTCCTTAAACCTCTCATCCTTGGTTGAGTTGTATGCTATTCCAACCTCAACGTTCAAAGCTGAGAAGAACTCTGAAACTATCTTACTACCCCCATCAAACTCCTCATCCCTCAAGCTCTCCAAAGCCTTAACGAGTCTAACTCCAATCATTATCTCAGACTTCAACCTCTCGGAATGCTGATAGAGCTTTATGCTCTCCCTCATTGAAGGTATTTTGATTGAGATTATATAACGATTTTTAAGGGAGTCTGTCAACTGCTTAAATATGGAATATATAAAATTACCTAAAATTGACATGTTAAATTTCGAAAGCTTTATCTTTTGATCACTCAACAAACTACATGACCCAGCATGTAGTTTACGTTGTAGGACACATGAACCCGGATACGGATAGTGTCTGTTCTGCGATAGTCTTTGCATATCTGCTGAATGAATGGAGAAAGAGGGGAGGTTTGATAAAACTCGACAAGGAGGCAGTTCCAGCAATTCAAGGTGAACCAAATCCAGAGACGAAGTTTGTCCTTGAGAAGTTTGGTTTTGATGTTCCAGAGGTTTTGGATGATGCTGAAGGAAAGACCTTGGCTTTGGTAGATTTCAGTGAGAAGTCTCAGGCTCCTAAGAACATAGATAAGGCTGAGGTTGTTGCAATAGTTGATCATCACAAGATTGGAGACCTGACAACTCCAAATCCAATTCTATTTGTAAACTTCCCAGTTGGATGCACTGCAACAGTCCTAAAGAGGTTGTTTGAGTGGACTGGTATTGAAATTCCAAAGGAGATGGCTGGACTAATGCTGTCATCGATATTGAGTGATACGGTGATATTCAAGTCCGCAACTACAACAGATTTGGATAAGGAGGTTGCTGAGGAGCTTGCAAAGATTGCTGGAATTGAGGACATAACAAACTTTGGAGTTGAGGTGAAATCAAAGCTCTCAGCAATTGAAGGTTTGAGTGCAAGGGATATCATAACCAGGGACTTCAAGGACTTTGACATGGCTGGTAAGAAGGTTGGTATTGGACAGATAGAACTCGTAGATCTGAAGCTCGTTGAGGGTAGGAAGGATGAGATATACGATGAGATGAAGAGGATGAAGGAGGAAGGAGGATACGCTGGGATCTTCTTCATGCTTACGGATATAATGAAGGAGGGAACAGAGCTTATGGCTATCACAGATTATCCACAGGTCGTTGAGATTGCGTTTGGTAAGAAGCTTGAGGAGAGGAGTGTATGGCTTGACGGTGTGATGAGCAGGAAGAAGCAGGTTGTCCCACCATTACAAAAGGCTTTTGAGCAGGTTTAATTTTTTAAATTATCAATTTACCCTTTTTCAAAAATCTCCCAACCATCTTGAAACACCATTCAACATCACCAACCCTACTTAACGTGTGTGCATCACTCCCAACCGAGAACTTCAGACTCCTCCCAGAGCATATCTCAAGGAAGTCAATTGGAGGTGCATGGTGTAGTGAGTTTATCTCCAATGCAACGTCGTTCTCTATCAGCATGTCAACTATCTCAAGATCCTGATTGTAATCCCTACCACAGTGGAACATATCCGAATGGAGGTGACCTAGGACTTCAATCTTGTCACAGTTCCTCTTCAAACAACCCTTTATCCTACGGTAGTATTCCTCAGTATCCAAGACTTCGTGTATCGATGCGATGACGAGATCGAAGTTGAATTTTGGAATTGCAATCTCACCACCTGGCAGTATTCCACACTCTATCCCACTCAAAATCTCAATACCATAAACATCCTTAGCTTTTTCAATCTCCATCTGCCTCCTCTTTAACTTACCTTCATTGACACCCTTCCTATGTTCCAAAGAATGGTCAACAATTGCTATAACTTTCAATCCCCTCTCCTTTGCCATCTTTGCAATTTCATCAACACTTGCACTTCCGTCTGAATATTGAGAGTGGATGTGAAGGTCAATCATATCTCACTCAAAAGTCTATCTGTAACATCCATAAACACCTTCGAAGTTTCACCCTCCTCCCTAACAAAAGGATAACCCTTCTCACCACTCTCCATAACCTTCACATCCAGGGGTATTGAACCCAAGAACTTTACGTTAAAGTTTCTAGCCAACCTCTCACCACCACCCTTCCCAAATATGTATATGACGTTTCCACAGTAGGGACAGACAAAACCACTCATGTTCTCAATTACAAATACCTTTGCGTTCATCTTCTTTGCAAAGTTCACAGCCTTCATAACGTCTTCAATTGCAACATTCTGAGGTGTCGTAACGATCAGTGCAATCTCAGGCTCCAACAGCTGTGCAACACTTATAAGCTCGTCACCAGTTCCTGGAGGACTGTCCACAACGAGAAAATCCAACTTCCCCCAATTCACATCGTTCACAATCTGTTCTATGAACTTGTGCTTTAAGGGACCCCTCCAGACTACTGGAGTCTCCCTCGATGGTAAAAAGAAACCTATCGATATAACCTTAACTCCTTCAACATCTACTGGTTTTAGCTTGTTTCCCTCAGCTTCAACCTTTGCATTCTCAATTCCCAAAAGTTTTGGTATTGTTGGTCCATGTATGTCTGCATCCAAAAGTCCAACCTTGTAACCCTTCTTAGCCAAAGCGTATGCAAGATTCACAGCTATCGTGCTCTTACCAACACCACCCTTACCACTCATAACAATGATCTTCTTCATAATGCCTGAAGTAAAAAATCGGTATAAGAACGTATCTTTGATTTAGATGTTGCCTACTTTTAGCATTGTGTGAAGGCTTCGAAAATAGATGAGAAGAAGGCTTTGAGTCTTGTTTAAATAGTCAAGCATCCATACCATGGGCAAATTGCCTGTCATTTGTCCTTTTGGATGTTAACGAAGGGTTAATTAACCCGATGGATATTTGATGCAATGAAAAGGGAGGGTTTGATGATTCTGATTTCTATAACGTTCACACTCCCTTGGATAATCTCACACCTCCTCCACATCCACCACCCACCACACCTAAAATCTTTCCTATCTGGAATTGCCGTTATATCTGCAGGCTTCATAATATCATGGTCCGCCGAGACTGCTGAGATTGACATCCCTCGATCTCTGAGCTTGGCAGTCGTAGCATTCTTGGCAGTCTTACCAGAGTATGCAGTTGACGTTTACTTCGCATGGATGGCTGGAAAGTTTGGAGGTGAATACGTCCACTATGCAACTGCAAACATGACGGGTGCAAACAGACTTCTGTTGGGTATTGGATGGGGTTTGGTTGCATTGATTGCGATGAAGAGGTTGAGGAGTATTAAAGTTGAGCTTGATGAGGGTTTGAGACTTGAAACTACAATATTGCTAATTGCAACGATATACAGCTTCACAATACCCCTAAAGTCATCCATCCATCCAATAGACAGTATCTTCCTGATCTCAATCTTCATAGCATACATATACCTCGCCACAAAGGCTTACAGAGAGGAAGTGATACTTGAGGGAGTTCCAAGGTATCTGTCAAGCTTTCCAGACTTAACAAGAAGGACAATCGTTATAGCACTCCTGTCATTCTCAGCATTCGTCATATTTGTGAGTGTTGAAGCCTTTGCGGAGGGATTGATAGAGACCGCAAAATCATTTGGATTTGACGAGTTCTTAATGGTTCAATGGGTTGCACCAATTGCAAGTGAATCTCCAGAGTTTGTGGTTGCTATGTATCTTGTTAGGAGGATGAGGGTTACAGCTGGAATGAATTCACTTATATCTTCAAAGGTTAACCAGTGGACACTACTCATTGGAACCTTACCTCTCGTTTACAGTTTGTCTCTTGGATTCTTCTCACCCCTACCACTTGACTCAAGACAGAGGGAAGAGATAATTCTAACCGCATCTCAATCCCTCTTTGGATTGGCTGTCATATCAAATCTCAGAATAAGTTTATGGGAAGCCTTGACATTGATATCACTCTTCATCTCCCAGTTTATCTATGAGAGTGTTGAGATGAGATACATCCTGAGCTTGATATACTTGTCTCTCTCCTTCCCAATAATATTGAAGGAGAGGAAACAGATAATGAAATCCCTAAGGGTCATATTTCCCTAACCTTCTCAAGTATCATCCTCTTCTCAATCCTTGCAACAACCTCCCTAATCCTGTGAACAGCATCTGGATTTGCTGATATGCTGTCAATTCCAAGCCTCACAAGTGTCTCAGCAAACTTTGGATCACTTCCAGCCTGTCCACATATCGAAGTCTTAACTCCATACTTCCTACAAACGTTTATGACATTCTCTATCAACCTTAAA
>Ga0190367_1001596_pt1 | contig 12839 bp, 9 predicted proteins | sample 4872181011_MG_FD_171838 | JGI IMG/M metagenome (GOLD analysis project Ga0190367, IMG submission 171838) | Hydrothermal vent microbial mat bacterial communities from Southern Trench, Guaymas Basin, Mexico - 4872-18-10-11_MG | ecosystem: Environmental > Aquatic > Marine > Hydrothermal vents >... | reverse complement strand
CAACGGGTCTCTTCAATATACCGATATCTTCTATGGTTATACTTGCAGTTTCAGACCATGCGCTTGAATGACCGAAGGTATCGATTGCTTTGGCTTTGATGTTGTAAATGCCAGGTAGTGACCATGAATGAGAGGCTGTTACCTTTTCTCCCGATAGAAAACCGCCTTCGATCTCCGTGATTGTCCCATCACCCCAATCGAAGATATAGAAAATGGCATCTCCATCTGGATCAGTGGAGGAAGTACAAAAAGTATAACTTGTATTGGTGTAACCTTTAGAAGGTCCACTTGGTCTCGAAGGTGGATTTGGTGGTCTATTTGATACGGGCAGATGTACATTACCATATCCATTTTGATATCCTTTTTCCGTCACGAAGAACCACGAAAAGTTCTCAAGCAAAACATTTCCATACCTATCCATGGCATTCCATGTTACCGTTACTGAATACTTGGTATTGTACTTCAAATTTGATGGTTTGAAGCAAAGTTCTCTGCCATCGTTTTTCCACAGAAATGTTCCCTTTACGGTTGGTACTACAACAAAATTTTTCTCTACAGAACTTTCATTCATGGGCTTGCTAAATCTTACAACAATTTTGGATGAGACACTAACTTTAGATCCTTTTGGGCTGACATAGGTTACAGAGGGAGATATAACAAGAGGGTGGAAATCTTTACAGATCATTCCATCTCTATGGTATGGTTCATCTCCAAGTCCATCATGATCTCCATCTATGCCTTCATAATCTTTCCAGAAATTTCCTCCAAGGTAAGGTCCACCAACCACGTTCTTGCCCCTTCTCTTCGATATATTCCATCTGTTGAAACCATGCTCTTGTGCATTGCATGCATTATCGGAGAAGTAATTGTCGTATATGGTGTTGTTACTTGATGTTCCTTCAAGAATAAGGCCACATTCATTCATCTCTATCATGTTTCCCCATAGAGTGTTATTGAAGGAAAAATTGAGCAGAACACCCCTGATGTTTCCAGATACTTTGTTGTGATGTATTTCTCCATTCGATGATCCATCAATGCGTATCCCGCAGAGGTTATTTGTTATAGTGTTCCAAGAGATGTCGAAATTCTCGCTTGAATCTACAAGAATTCCATTTGTGCAATCGTGAATAAAGCATTTTTTCACCGCAGAACTGCCATTTACATAAACTCCAATAGATGCATTTAAAATAGTGAAGTTCTCCAGATAGGCGTTATTGGCATTGATCCTTACACCGCATCCTCCACATCCATCTATGGTTGCATTTCCAATCAACCTTATCCCTTTACTTATAACGATGCTCCCTCTATACAAATCGAAACATACCCTAATAACATCTCCTTCGCTTGCATTATCAAATGCAGATCTCAAACTATAGTACCACTTATTTTGATTTACGTTGTAAGCTCGGGCAACGAGTGGAAGCTCATCGCCGCCGTTCAGTATGAAACCTCTTGAATTGTAAGGTAAATTGCTGTCCCCGATACCATCTCCATCAATATCTTCCCCTTCATAATCGTTCCAGTAATTTCCTCCAATGTGAGAACCGCCAACTATGTTTTCCTCTTTCTCTTTCGAAACGTTCCAGAGGTTCCTTCCAAATCCGAGGGCATTGATGCGGTTGGAAAAACAATTGTTGTAAATAATATTGCTAAAACTGTTTCCTGCAGTTATTCCATAGTAGTTATCAACCACATAGTTTGAATAAAACTTGTTGTTTGCTGATCCATTCTGGATAAAAAAGCTGTAAGTTAAATTCATTGAGTTTTCATCTAGGGAATTTATCCTCATCTTCACGTAATGATATTCCTTTGTGAGACAGATTATGGTTCCATTAAAAGGAAATTTCAACGTTATGTCATTCGTTAAATCGCCTTCTGAAAGATTCGCCAACGTGAGATCTTCGTAACTTTTGTTGATGATACCAAGTCCGAGAGCTTTTACAGTCGTTATAATTATCGTATTACCATCTATTTTTCTCCATCTGATGTCTGCATAATCAGAACTTTCAGCGAAACCAGTTTCGAAGTTGAAAGGTTCATTTATGGAGCAATTACAATTTACATCTCCGTTTGGCATGATGAATATTCCATATGCGTTTGATTCTATCCTGTTACCTTCAAAGCGGTTTCCCGAACAGCTCATCAGTTCAATGCCAGAATAGCTATTGTTTACAATGCGGTTATTTTTCAAACTACTGTAGCATAATGCATCGAGAATGATTCCGATCAAATTATTGGAGATGGTGCTGTTTTCTATACTGCCATTTTCTCCAACAAGGTATATGCCGATGTAGCAATTTGCAACGTTGCAGTCATTAACTTGAAAAGATGTGCATTGATCAATGGTGAGAATACCAATACCACTCTCCATTATGGTAATGTTTTTTACACTGCATAAAGAGGAAGTCGCAAGCACACCCCATGTTCCCCCTTTTATAAAGGTCTTGTTCCTGTCCTCTCCAGCTATTGTGATGTTTTTATCGATGATTATACTACCACGATACGTTCCGGTATGAACGAGTATCGTATCGCCATCCGTCGCCTCGATAATTGCATCCTGAACCGATGTATAATTTCCTAACCCCTCTCCACCAACATGCAGGGTACATGATCTTATCTTAATCAGCACCGTATCCTCAACATAAGCATCTGCATTTTGGTAAACCCTTACCCTCAGTGTGTATATACCTGGATCGAGATTTGTTATATTCCAGTAAGCTAGAATATCTCTATATACTGGCTGATCGGAAACGTAAAAAGTTGTCCAGTTGGTTGGATAGATCCCTTTTCCATATGAAAGGGTATAGTTTCCCTCTGCAGTTCCAATGATAGCTATTAGGTCTCCTTTAACAACGTCACCCGCACAAGGACTATAGATCTTTGCAGTGGTAGGATATAGCCTTAAAGCCTTTGAGACATTTATCCTTCCAGTGCCTATGTAAACCTTGCTGTTAACACGATCAACTGCAGAGTTTATTATGCTCTCGACTTGCTCCTTGGTAGCGTCTTTATACTTTGATTTAATCAAAGCTGCTAGAGAAGCAACAAAAGGGCATGCCATTGAAGTGCCCTTCCCATAGCCATAATTACCATTGGGTAGAGTAGAATATATGTCAACGCCCGGAGCAGAAACGTCTATCCAGTATCCGTATTCAGAGAAGTTGGCTCTTTTATCATTTTTATCAGTTGCTGCAACCGCTATCACGTTCTTATACGCTGCTGGATAAACCTTCATGGTTGAATTGTAATTACCTGCGGCAGCCACCAGAATAACGCCTCTTTCATGAGCTTCTTCTATAGCATCTCTCATCAGGTTTGAAGGTATCGTGCTTCCCCAACTCATGCTGATAACATCTGCACCATTATCAACCGCATATCTTATACCCCTCGATATGTTCAATGCATCCCCATATCCCAAGGAGTTGAAGCACTTAATGGGCATTATTTTACATCTCCAGCAAAGCCCACTTATTCCAATTTCGTTGTTTCCAACTGCCCCAATTATCCCTGCGCAGTGCGTTCCATGCCCATTGTCATCAAAAGGATCATTGTCATTCTCAACAAAATCCCACCCATGTATATCATCTACATAGCCATTGCCATCGTTATCAATGCCATCAAGATCTTCCTTAGGATTTGTCCAGATGTTACTTTCCAAGTCGGGATGATCGTAATCAATCCCAGTATCTATAACAGCTATGGTAACATCTGGATCTCCTGTTTCTATGCTCCATGCATCTGGAGCACATATCCGAGAAAGAGCCCACTGAAGAGAGAAACTTTCATCGTTTGGCTTGGTGTCAATTCTGTAGATATAGTTTGGTTCTGCCCACTCAACAAATGGATTTTCCTCCCATCTTTTTGATATTTCAACTGGATCCACACCATCTGGCAAATTGACCTTGTATACGTTTTCTAGAGCATCTACTCTACAAATCTTCATCAAGCTATGAGTAGATAGTATCTCTGAGAGTAAATCTTCCCTGATGGAACATTTTAGCTTTAGGATTATTTCTCCATTAACATATGGGAAAACTTCCGCGCTCAACGTATTGCAAGATGAATCTTTTGGATGAATGGTGTGCGGAGGATGCATTAAAAGAGCGATACACAATATGCTAAGGCTTATCAAACTCTTCATTTCCCATCCCCTCTCTAATCCAAAAACGGGTTAGCATTAAAAAATTTACAGGTTTATATTCATAATGGGAAGATGGATATGGGATGTATGCTTGGAAAATGTGCATCCATTGCACTGATTTCTTTCTTGATTCTTCTGGCGGGATGTATGGAGAAGCGGGTTAGTCAGGGGTTCAGTATCCAAAGCGCAGTTGAAAATGCGAAGGATGGAGCAACCATAGAGGTGCCAGCAGGGACATATTATGAAAGTGTGGTAATAGATAAATCTGTAAAGCTCATTGCCTCTGGAAACGCAAGTATTGTTCCAGAGAAAGTGTTTGCAATAAAGATATGTGCTGACAACGTGACCGTAAAAGGGTTCAACATAACTTTTCCTAGCAATGATGGACAGACCTTTGGAATAAAGATAGAGGGAAACGACAGCACGGTAGAGATGAATCGAATTTCATCATGCACCTACGGTATTTACGTAAAATGGAATTGCAAGGGTAATAGAATATTCCGCAACTTCATCTCTGGTAATCGGTATGGGATCTATGTAATAAGCGGAAGTAGCAAAAATGAGATCTTTGAAAACAACATATCGTGGAATGTCTATGGAATAAGGATGAAAGGGAAGGACAGCGTTATATTTAGAAACGTATTCTATAGGAACAATTTTGGCATCCTAATGTGCTGTGGCTCTGGGAACAATACCGTTTACATGAACAACTTCATTAAGAACGTCATTCATGCAGAAGATGATAGATACACCAACAAGTGGAGCTTTAACAATACTGGTAATTACTGGGATGATTATAATGGCACAGATGCAAATGGAGACGGCAGGGGAGATTCACCTTATCCAATTCCCGGAAGAGGTGGAAAGAAGGATGAATTTCCTATGATGGAGCCAATAGAAATAGATGTTAAGCCATGAGCTAGTAAAAAACATTTATTATGCTAAATCTGGATCGGAAACCAATGAAGTGGGAAAACTCGCTGATGGCGTTTGAGGAAGACATAAAAAGTAGGAGTTGGTTGGACTGGCTAAAAGCGCACACTTCCGGCTTCAAACCTCTGCACAGATACGAGGGTGTTCTAGAACTTAGGGAGAATGAATTAACTTTCGATGGGAGAGATGTGAGAGAGAACGAGAAATTTAAACTGAAAATACCTCTAAGGAATATAACAGACGTTCATTACGGCTTCGATGAGGTTTTTAAAGGAAGAGAAGAGAGAGCATGGCCATGGAATAAACCTTTGAGAATAAAATATCGATCTGAGGAGGGCGAGAGGACAATATACCTATTCGCTCATTTTCACCATAAAAGTGGAATAAGGACATCTGATAACGAGGAATTGTATGAAAAACTGAAGGAGATGCGTCCAGAATTATAAAAAATAAAAAATTATTAAGGGTTAAATTTGAAAGGCGCTGTCACGCCGTTACCGCATGTTGGATGGGGTAGAAACACGGCTTCTCCTTTCCATGCCACAACTCCTAGCTAGGACTGCGGATTATAGACTGCAAATGCTAGGCGTTGCAAGGAACCCTCGCGGGATATTTCCATATGTGATCCTCCATCCCAGCATCATCTCTTCCTTTGGTAGTTTTACATCCTATCATGGCTTTACCGTACTATCAATAATCATAACGATATCTCAAAAGTTCCTTCTTCTCTCCCCTTTTGCTGAAAGGTTCTCTCAGCTTTCTGGCCTTTGATCTGATGAAAGGAGATGGAACGTTAAATTTTATGCCGAATTTTTCGACAAACCCGCTGTTTGAGTAATTTCGACTTCCTTAGTGTTACTTCAAGGATCTCTTTTGCTCATACCTTTTCCATACCGTGGATATCAGGAAAGTCCCCATAGCGCTACCGATGACGATTGAGATTGGTGTAAATGGATCTTCCAGCAATTTGTAATTGTACAGAAAGAAAAAGCCGAATACTGCGAGCATAATACCTGAAAGTAATTTCATCACTCTTCCCTGCCACTCACTAAACCTGCGCCTGCCCAAAGTTAATGCAAAAATCAAAACGATCGCTACCAAAGGTAAGACGTAGACGATGTTGTATAGCAGTATGTAAATATAGAAGATTAAGGAATTCCTCCCTATGCTGTACTGGGAAAGGATTTTTGTGAAAGTGAAAGGCAGACCAAGCGTGCAGAGAAGCTCATAAAAATTTACGGTTCCGGCTAACGCTATAGCACCGGCGATCGTAGCTATGGTACTTTCCTTTCTAATGAGATCCCTCACTCTTTTGAATATCCTTGCCTTCTTACTCTCGGGCACGGTCAATGAGACGCCTTTCCTGAACAGGAAAAAATCCTTAATGTTTATTATTCCCATTGGCAGAACTATACAGCCTGCAATAGCTGAGATGAGCATGACGTTCTCTCTGGTCTGTATCCTCATGAAAGTTTCGTACATGAAAAACATGAAGAGCATGTAAAAGAGGGCAGAGAAAGTCACAAATATTCCCCCAACCAATAGCATCTTCCTACGCGAACCCGCATGAAGTAACATGTTGAGCAAAAATATGAGGATAAAGAATGCACATGGATTGAAGCTGTCTGCTCCTCCTAAAATGATGGCCAGCAGTGGTAGAGATATGGATTTCGCATTGATTTCACCAAATGGAGTATGGATTATATCTTCTTCCTCTCTTTCATGATAGGTGCCATTCAAAAACATTCCAATGATTTTTTTCAAATTCCCAACCGTGATATCGCTTTCCCCAATTGGAGGCGTTGATTTCGTTTCATTTTTTATAATCACAAAGGGATAAGGATAGAAGTCATACTTGTTTTTCCATTCTTCAAAGGCTGTTTTATTGGTGGCTATATCTTTCAGATAAACTTTAAGAATGCCCTTATAGCTCTCATTCTTAACGAAGTATTTCTCTATCATTTGTAAATCCTTTTCACATTCCCCGCAATTGCTTGAATAAAAGAAATCCATGGTTAGTCCAGATACTAGAGGTAAGGATATAACGATGAAAGGGATTACAATCGCTATAGATTTCATCTTGCAAGGAATAACTCAATAGAATAATAAAAACTTAAGGTTGCAATTTAAATAGTTCTTACCCATAACATTCAAGAATGCTCCATGTAATGCTTAATCTGGTCCTTTTCGCCATGGGCGTGTTTGCCCTTTACAAAGGATCAGATGTATTGGTTACTGGAACTTCAAAAACAGCTTCTCGTCTTGGGGTCTCTTCTCTCATCATTTCTCTAACCATTGTAGCATATGGTACATCTGCTCCAGAGCTTGCGACATCACTGGTAGCAACGCTGAATTCGCACACTAGCTTAGCGGTGGGAAACGTCATTGGCTCCTGTTTAGCAAACATCCTACTAGTTCTTGGAATAAGCTCCATTGTAAGACCAATTTCAGTTAGCAAAAGCATTGTGAGAAGAGAGCTACCCGTGCTCCTTTCAGCAACTTCTCTGTTCTCTATTTTAACCTATTTCGATCTGCTGAACCCAATTGGCGGAGTGTTTCTCCTGGTATCGTTTCTTCTTTTTTTATCCTACTTCATCAAGGCTGCGAACGTAAATGGGAAGAAAAACGATGTGAATTTTTCTTTACGAAAGGGTTTTGCGATGATAGTTCTTGGAATAATATCTGTAGTTCTTGGAGCGCACTTGCTCGTGCAATCTTCAGTTTTCTTTGCCAGATGGTTTGGTGTACCAGAGTTCATCATAGCCGTTTCTCTCGTTGCAATTGGAACATCCATACCAGAGCTTGCGGTATCTGTGACTGCAGCTTGGAAAAGAGAATGGGATATCTCGGTTGGAAACTTGCTTGGATCGAACGTGTTCAACACACTGCTAATAGTAGGTTTGTGCTCTCTTTTTTCTAAACTACCTGTAGATTCAAAAACCGTAAATAGTTCTTTTTTACTAATAGGGATAACGATTCTCCTTTTTCCAATTCTCTACACTGGAAGAAAAATATCGAGAGTAGAGGGCATTTTCCTAATAGTTATCTACATCATTTACATGTGGTTTGTTTTTCAATGATAAACTCTTTAAAAAGAGAATTTTTCTTTTCACCGAAATGAAAAAGGAAAACGTCGTGCCCACCATATCGATGGCAATAATTTTTATACTGATCTATGCACTCTCTCTAATTTCCGTCAAACCTTTCGAGATAGCCAATATAAAGGCTTTCGAGAATCCAAAGGATCCTTTTAACGTCTTTGTTTTCCTGGTAACCCTGCTTTCTATCACCGCAATTGTACTCTTTATATCAAAATTCTGGAAAAAGGAAATCGTTTACTTTTTCTTCCTTTTCGCGATAGCGGTAACAGCCACCTATGCCCTATATCCATTTCTCGCTTACGTGCTTGACAACGCATTTGCAATTTCTCTAGCAACCTTCATATCAGTTTTTATTGTCTTCCTGCTGATAAAACGCCCAGAGTGGTATGTTATAGATGCTTGTTGTATAATAATAAGCATAGGAGCGATAACCATATTTGGTTTATCCCTCTCCATCCCTCTCGTTATCCTTCTTCTTGTAATACTTGCGATATATGATGCAATAGCTGTTTACAAGACGAAACACATGATAGATTTAGCTGATACGGTTATAGAAATGAAGGTTCCCGTACTATTTGTCATACCAAAGAGACTACCATATTCGTTCATCAAGGAGAGGAGATTAAGGGAAAAGAGAGAGAGAAATGCTTTTTTCATTGGAGTTGGAGATGTCGTTGTGCCAGGTATACTTATCGTTTCAACTTACCATTTTACTGGAGAATTATTAATTTCTATTTCTACCGCCCTTGGAATAATTATCTCTTTTTTTATCCTGATGCACCTTGTCTCGAAAGGCGATGCCCAACCAGGCTTACCTTTCCTCAATTCTGGAGCTGTAGCTGGCTATGTTCTATCCAGCTTAATCTTACATGGCAATCTCAGCGGTTTCACCTTAACACCTTACCACATTCTCTGCATTTGAGATGATTTCCAATTTTTTTCAACTTTCCTCCACAATAGGGGCATCTTGCCCTCTCCGCTAGCTTTTCAAGCCAGCTTTCTCTCACCTCAGGTATCTCCTCTTCTCTTATGTGCCTCACTATCTCTTTAATTTTCTCATCACGTGATAATTTCTCGAGATAATCTACCCCTTCTATTTTCTTATCATCTATGTTAACCTTTATCCTTTTTCTCCTGACAAAGAAAATGCCCAGAATGAGTCCGCTCGCCAGCCCTCCGAGATGCGCTATATAAGCAATGTTATCATAAGCTGAAAGGTAGAGGGATGCAAATTGGATGACGGTAAATATTACCGCAGCGGTAAAAACCCTTATCCTAGTTATTATTACTATTCCAAGAGGGAGTGGCAAGAGAACTTCGTCTCTTGGATAGGATGCTGCATAAGAGCCAAGGATACCAAAAATTGCTCCCGAAGCTCCTATCAATATGCAATCAGAGCGATTGAGCAGAGAGAAAATAACATCTCCACATACTCCCGTAATGAAGTAAAGGAGAATAAATTTCCTGGATCCAACTCTTCTCTCAAAAGCCATTCCTAAGAAGAATAGCGTTAGCATGTTTCCAAGGAGATGGAGGATGTCATAATGGACAAATGTGGAGGTTATTAAAGTGTAGAGGTGAGGGATTCCACCAATTGAAAGGTAAGATGGTTTGAAGCCAAGGAAATTGAAAGTTATCTCTCGGTTGAAAATGCTTATGATGAAAGCTATCGTGTTCGCTAGAAGAAGATAGACCGTGGCACCCATTCTAGTAAAGTAAGCCAAAATCCCCATGAATACAATGGAAAAGATCACAGCCATCGGGACTATGGGTATTTCCATTTCAACGCCTCCACTCTCTTAATATTAAAATTGAAGTAAGAATGAAAACGGAGAGAATAAATAAAGTATTTGTCATCGAATTGGCTGGTTTACTGATTTCTTCTGAAAATAATCCGATGAGATCACTTGCCATACTTTCGTTCTCTACATGAATCATTGAATCATTTGAAATGGAGTAAATATCTCTGTTGTCAACGATCAATGTCATCAGGCTGGTATTGACACTTTTGGTCTTCGTTTCTATTCCATATTCTTCCATGATGTAGCTGAATGGTCTTGAATATTTTCCTAGAACTTTTACTCTTACACCCCTTAGACTCGCATTAATCAAGGATTTTATTACTTTCCAATTGGCGAAGTGGAAACCAACTATGTGTATGCTTTTCCTTGCGCGAAGTGTTAATTCTATTATAGTTTCAACTGCTTGCTTCCTGCTTGAAATTGTAGTTAGTGTTCCTTTCTCCAGATTTTCATCGGGGCTGTACTTTAGGTATAAAAACATCTCATCAGAAAGCCTAAGCACATCGGAGAGATTTTGCTTTGATATGATGGTGCACCATACATCTTTATGAAATTCTTCAGTAACCCAATCTCCAGAGGAATTTGTATCTAAAAAATTGAATGCTTTTCCTCTTCTTCTCAGTACCCTGTCCTGAGCATCGATACCTTCTCCTCTCCATTCATCAGAAAAGATCTTTGCATTTCCGTATACCACCGCATCTATAGTTCTATTGAACTTATCTTTGATGCAGATGATGCCCTTGTCATCATTTATCTTGAAGCCTTTGTTCTTAAGATTGGGTACAGTCTTTTCAGAATCTACTCCATACTCAAAGTTCGGAAAAACCCCTTTCCTTCCAAAATATGCAGAAGCATTGTAAGATATGTTTAAGTAAGAAAATGGATGGAGTTCAATGGGTGGGAGGAAAAGTTTTCTTTGCAGATCTTTTCTTGTCTGTGGATCGCTAGTTATGTAGAAATTGGACAAGTTTACCTTGTAAGGGCTTAGGTTGTAAATGCTAATGTACTCATTTCTATAGAATGGGTCGTTTGGACAGAGTTCTACGATAAGAATCTTAGGACTGCTGAAATTTGGCTCTTTAACAGAGAAATTCATGGATTTCCTAACAGAGGAATCGATAAGAACATCAACGCGATGCCAACCCTCTACTAGAGAGGAGGTATCAAGTTTAATTGAGGGATATCTACATTTCTTAATTGAATAGTCTCTTTCCAAAATGGTTTCATTATCTAAACGAAAGGCCAACTTTATTTTCCGTGGAGTACCTTCATTCCTTATAAATGCCTTCAAGGTCAAGATTTCTCCACGATGGCAAGATTTTGCTTCCTTGCCATCTCTTAAAATCTTAACCCATTTCACTTTGATGCATGTATGTTTCGCCTTCAACGCCATCTCTCTTCTTAGAGAAGGATCCCTGCTTGAATAGATAATCACAGAAAATTTTCTCTCCCTTGGGATTATCGTAATCTCCTTTATCTCTCCCGGCTCGAGAGATATGCTCCTTTGGTTAACATCTACACCTTTACAGACTACGATATACTTGTCTTCCAGAGATCCTTTGTTGTAGATGTAGATCTTGCTCTCTTTTCCAACTTCAAAAGATTTATTCCTGCAGTAGATGGTGAAATCGAGATAACCTTTGACTTTCACATCATCTTTTTCTAAAAGCACCGCATCCTTCTCTCCAAGGACCACTAACCTGTACTCCCCGGGCGGAGCAGGGAGCTTGTAATAACCTTCTAACTTTGGATAACCCTCATCTACCGAGTTGTTCTCGGAGATGTAGATGCTTACAATATTTTCACCTCTTTTAAGTAAAACAGGGGATCCCCATAATTCTCTCTCCTCAAAAACACCCACCAAAACGCCGCCTTCCTTCCCGATATCGAAAAGTTTAACCTTCCGATCAAGTTCCACGATCTTTCCATGATCATTCTTAACCTTCACAATAAGGTAGGCTTCTGATGAGTTTTTCAAGAGAGCATAACCTTTGTAAAGGCTGTTTAATCTGAGGACGATCCATCCAGACCAATTATTATTTCCTCTTAAGAAATATCTTCCGGAATAGATCCATCTATTTCCATTCCAAACCTGTGCAGCGGTTGGTGAAGAACGATTCTTAGACAAACTCACTTTTAGATGGAAGGAATCAAAATTCCTAATCGATATCTTGATTGCAAATGGCAGGCTGTACTTACCGCGATGTACCTTTGGTATATGGGTCGGAAATAAGTCCAATGAAACGATACCTGGAGCTTTATTTTCCCTTCCTGGAGAGAGGGCGCTTTCCTCATAAAAATCTGGATAAAAACCATGAGTTGAGAAGAAGGCAGATCCATTGTACGCAATTACTGGATAACTTTTTGCTGGTATTTCTGCTCCCTCAGGAAAACAATAGCTTCCCTCTCTTCCTAGATTTGAAGAATTTAGGTCATCGGTTATATACCATGAGCTGAGATCAACGCTTTTATTTTCCATATTGTACAACTCTATCCATTCGTTATCTGGCTCTTTACCTAAGGGATCGTACATTATTTCGTTCATGAGAACCTTTGGATGGCTCTCCATAGCAAAAGATGGGGTTGAAAAGACTAGAAAGATCAAAAGGAACAAAGGGCGGGGTGGGATTCGAACCCACGTAAGTGGATCTGCAGTCCACCACATAGCCCCTTTGTTACCCGCCCTTCATTGAGCTAGTACTTCCATTTTTTATCAATTTTATTTCTGCTTTTTAAGATTTTGGTTCACATGCTTTGTGGCACAATTCTAGAACATCGAAATACTCAAATTACCATCTCAATTGATGCAGAAGTTTGTGCTTATTCAAATGATGGAGCAAAGACTGATTCGTTAAGCATAAC
>Ga0190367_1001595_pt1 | contig 12844 bp, 15 predicted proteins | sample 4872181011_MG_FD_171838 | JGI IMG/M metagenome (GOLD analysis project Ga0190367, IMG submission 171838) | Hydrothermal vent microbial mat bacterial communities from Southern Trench, Guaymas Basin, Mexico - 4872-18-10-11_MG | ecosystem: Environmental > Aquatic > Marine > Hydrothermal vents >... | reverse complement strand
TTATTACTCCTTTCCTACCTTTAGGTGCAAGAACCCAAGCCTTCATAGGCTTCAACTTAACAACCTCACCATCACACTCAACATCATACTCCCTACCAAGATACTCATCTAAACTTATACCTGCCATCTTTTTCACCTCGAAATTTACCATTACTATGCAGTTTTATATAAGTAATATTGAAGATGCTAAGGTATTACTTGAGCAGTTGAATATTATTTAATCTTTAAAATCTTCACTTATAGCTAGATTATGTGTAAATTGTGCAACCTATAGGTATGGTAATACTTGCAGTATTAGGTATTATCTGCATATTCTTACTGATATACATGTATAACAAGTTGAAAGTTACATTCAACCTTCTAAGCTATTATTTAAAAAATGAGAATGGCTATCTATCATTAAAAATTAAATACTTGTCAAGTAAAGTTCCAAAAAAGTTCTCACTCTACACGGATGTTGATGGTCTTATTAGCATCATCACTCCCTCAGAAAGGAAGGGAGAAATAACTTTCATACTTGGAAAGTTTAGAAACATTACTTATCCATGTAGATATCTACTTAAAGTTGAGTTTGAAAGTGAAGTCTACACTTATGAATTTACCTTTAAAACTTCAAAACCATTAATAGAATTGTTAGAAGTATCTACGATATCATCACCTATTGGTCTCATTGTTAGAGAGCTCATCCTTAAAATTATAAATGATAGTGATTACCCAATATACATAACTAATGAAAATCTTAAGATCTACCTTAATGATAGAGAAGTTAGTAAAGATCTTGAAGATAAGTATTTAGTTGTGGATCCTCATAAGTTCATAATTACAAGAATAATCACTAACCTCTTAATCAATTATAGAGAATTAGGTAAAGATAATGTTATAACCATTGAGTGTCTCGATCACGAATTGAAATATGTAATTCCTAACATTAAGGTAGAGTTGAAGATTATCAATATCGACTATGTGAAAGATAACATCAAAACTATTGAGTTAATAGTTTCAAATTTCTGGACTTATTCCATAAATACATCTTGGATAAATGTAATTGTTAACGATAAGCTAATTAAGGGAAATTACGTAATTGAGCCAAGCATAATTAGAAGTGGTGAATCTCGCAAAGTAATTCTTAAGTTTAGACCCTTCATTAAAAATCACTCAATAAAGTTAATATTAGGCAATGAGGAAGTTCATATTGAAGTATGAACTTTACTAATAATTTTAGGGTATGTTACACTAAGTTTAACACTGAAATATATGTAGTACCCATAAGTAATGTTACACAATATTTACAAGATTCCTATATTGAGAGTGATTATGTCGAGTTAAGCGATGTGAAGTTTGAGATCTATGGTACCGACCTATTTAGAATCTATGGTAGATACTTAGTTAATAATGGTAAGTTGTTGAAATCGATGTACATAATTACTTCAAATAGAGATATTGAGATCAATATTCAAAATCTAAGACATGGTATTTACTTCAAGTCCATGTTGAGAAGTGGCGAAGCTATAATCTTAATGGTTAAGTTAATGAGATTTTTAAAAGCAAGATACCATACTAAACTTCCAGTTCAATTTCTTAAAGGATTGGGTTTCAGAAATATTCAGATACAATACTCATCACCTGAAGTGATAGTTCTTAAATGTCGAGATGACGACTTTTTTAGACGTAATCACGATAGTATAATATCCTTGAGCATTAACATCCTTCACGTAGGTGTCGACATTGAAAACTTAATTCAATTACTAGCTACCACATGGAGAAATTACATACTCCTAATTTTTAAATGTAGATCTTTCAACCTTAAAATTACGTCGAAGTATTTGCTTAAAAATATTAACCTTGGCTTTTGGAGAAGTAATGTTAATGAAGCATTTTCAATACTTGTACCAACACTTATAGAATATTGAGTACACACATGGTAATTCCTGAAATTATCAATATTGCTGACATTAATTCTTTAACACCAATCTTTTCATCGCATAGATAGTGAGCAATTATTTGTGCTAATAGTGGTGTTAATGATATCAAGATTACCGTTAAGCCAAGACCTATCAGGGATATTGATAATATAAAGAGATAAGCACCTAAACCTAAATCTATTGGTGAATAAAAGAGCAGCTTTGTAAAATCTTTACGAGATGGTTTTTCAAAATCCTTACCTGTAATTAATGTTATGAAGAGTAAAGTTACCGCTCCAGAACTTGCTCTAATGAAAGTTATAGTAATGACATCAATATTGAGAACTGCAAGTTTGAGTAATGATTGACCGAAAGCCCAGGCTAGAGATGCAATGATGGAGTATATAATGCCTAATGTCAGGTTTTTTGCCTTTTCAACATCTTTATCACCACCTCTTGAAAGTATGTATATTCCCAGAAAGGCAAGTATTGAAGCTAAGACTTTACTTATAGTTAAGGGTTCTCCTAGAAATGTTGCTATCAATTGTACAATAATTATGTACGTAAACACTATAGGTGTTGCAATTGAGACTCCACAAAGTTTCAAACCCTTAATGTACAGTGTGTCGCCTATACCTAAAACGATAATGCCATTAAGTATTGCCCAGATGACAGCTTGATTAAGATTTAGAAGTCCTGGTATTGCTAGAATTGAAATTGATAGAGCAGTTATACTTAGTCTCCACAAGTTTAAAATTGTGGATTCTAGCTGAATTTTCTTATATATACTAACAACGTATGCCCATATGGTGGCTGCAATTATGGCAGGTAAGTAATACATTTTTCAATAATTCTCTCCTTCTAGATATTGTCTATACATCATGTTAATTTTAGGACTACTAATAGTTATGAAATTACTTGTTAAGTAGTTCTTCAATTCTCTATAGGCTAAGTGTAAGTATATCTTGATCATAGCCTCAATAGGATTATCGGTACTTACATTAATTCTTAACTTTCTACAAATTCTGGAAACCCATGTTGAGCAGGTACTGTAGAAGATACAATTCTCACTACACTTATTTAACTCTTTACTTGGTGTTGACATTACGAACTTTCTTGATCTCAAATCAACAATAGCACAGTAATTATTTAACAACTTCATAATACCTAAGTCAGGGATGAAAGTGTAAGCTACATAAAAGATGGAGCTTGGTATGTAGTAGATTCTATTAGCATCAGTAGATAATCCAAGCATTGAAGCCTCTTCTTTACTTAATGCCTTGATCCATCCATGCTCTGTTAATGCTCTTACATGCCTATGTACTGAACCCTTAAAAAGACCTAACTCACTTGCAAGGCATGTAATGGTTGAGGGTTTTCTTGTAAGTATGTTCATGATTCTCTCCCTGATACTGTTTTCTTCAAGAACTTTGAAAGAACTTAATGGTAAAAATGTTATAGAGTTCATGAACCACGAAGCATTAATGGTATTATAATCACAAAGCTCGCTCATCGAAAAATACTGTAATCTCTACATACTTTTAAACCTAATTTGAACTAGATTAGATGTGTGTTTAGAAGAAAATTCATAAAGATCAGTAATAACGTTCCTATGATTGGTTCTCTAGCTTTTGGAGTAATTGATAGAGGTACAAATATCATAGAGCTCAGACCAACAACAGTATGTCCCTTATCCTGCATATTTTGTAGTGTAAATGCTGGCCCTAAATCAAGAGCTAGATGGGCTGAATATCTTGTTGAGAAGGATCTACTTATACAAGCCATTAAGGAGACTGTTAAGTATAAAGATATTGATAATATTGAAGTTCATATTGATGGAATGGGAGAGCCTGGAGTATATCCAAAACTTGCAGATTTAGTTCAGGAGTTGAAAAGTATTAATAAGGTTAAGACAGTGTCAATACAGACTAGGTTATTCATGTTTAATGAGGATAAGATCAGAGATCTTGCTGAAGCTGGTCTTGATAGAGTTAATCTAAGTGTAGATGCTCTTAATGAAGATCTTGCAAAAAAGTTAGCGAATACGTCATGGTATAATGTAAGTAGGGTATTGAGGCTTGCTGAGTATACTGTAAGAAATACTAGCATTGACGTTATCATATCACCTGTATGGCTACCGGGTATTAATGATATTGAGATTGAGAGAATTATTGAATGGTCATTAAGAGCTGGTCTTGGGAAGAAATGGCCACCAATACTCATACAGAAATACATACCACACAAGAGAGGTAGAAAAGTTAATGTTAAGGTTATGAGTTGGAGTGAATTCTATAGAAGGTTGAAAATTCTTGAAAAGAAATTTAACATTAAGCTAATATACTCTAATGAGATCTTCAACATCGTTAAGACTCAAGAACTACCTAAACCATACAAGATTGGTGATGTCGTTAAGGTTGAGGTTATTGAGAGAGGTATTTTTCTTAATGAATATCTAGCGGTACCCTTGAAGAGAAAATTCACCAATATTAGTGACAGAGTCATCACTCTAATTGCATCATCAAGACTTGAAGATGAGATTATTGGTGCTAGATTGAAGGTTAAAATCATTGAAAATAAGCATAACATATATCTAGCAAAACTCACCTAACTCGCTCTCTCATTATCTTTACAATATTAATTACTAGTAATGTAATGGATATGGCGAGAATGATTATGGTGATGGCTAGAATAGCATAAGCTATACTGGGCACTACGATTACTGTTCTTTCAACATTATAAACTTCAGAGATAACGGAAGCGTTGTGCATTCTTATCAAGGTCTCAACTTTACGACCTACACCGCTAATGAGAGTGCATGTAAGTCTTGCATAATCTTCTAAATCGTATTTGAGATTACTTAGGCTCTTATTGAAGTATGGAATTACTGTACGATTGTACCACAAGTTAGTACTTCTAAATTCTTCAATGAAAGTTTTAGATAAGTTTAGAAGATTTGTTAACGAGATATTGATATTTACAAAATACTCATCATACTTCTTAACAGTCTCATTATAATGCTTATGTAAAGCTAATATGCTAGATGTAACTCTATGTAGTGTCTCATTTAGACTGTAAGTAATGTTGTGTATTTTCTTGAGAACTTCATGTTGTTTCACTAGTCTAGTACTTACATGAAAGGTGTAAGTATCTGCGCAATAATACTTATCAATACTTGCATTTACAACTACTATATAAGTTCCTTTAGGATCATCCTCTTCGATTTTAAATTTTAGAAAGTATAGTGCATTGTTAACCTTATACAATGTGCCTATATAGTCAATACTCTTAACTCTATTGTTGGGAAGTACTACATATGTTTTTTCAATCTCTACACACTTAACCACACCATCTACTAAACTACATGCCGTACCATTATCTGTAAGTATTAGGATGGATGCTTTTACATATTCATCAGGAAATACTATTCTTGGTCCATCAATATGTACGTAACATTTAAATCCATAAGTAGTGACTACGAATACTGATAATATCGTTAATAATATCGTGATTATGAGCTTAATGTACATAAATACTAGTCGTCACAACTAAATTTATGAATTGTTATGTGTGTCTTGATTGATCAATTAGTGAGTCTAGTAAGTTTGAACAACATACTTTATTATTACTAACAAAAGTTTTTCTCTTTAGTAAGATTGAAAAGGCTAATTTTGAGATTTACGCTGTGAGTGAGGATTTAAAATTAAAAGTTGCTAAGTATGCTCTCAACTTCATATCAAATAATACTATTCTTGGTCTTGGTACAGGCAGTACCATTGCTAAGTTTATTGAATTATTGGCTGAAGAGTTGAAGAAAGGTAATTTAAGAAATCTTAAGCTAGTACCAACATCAACAGAGGTTGAATATTTAGTCTCTACTTTAGGTATTGATAGTTACTTAGTACAGCCTTGGCAGGTAGATGATATTGATATAGCGATTGATGGTGCTGATGAAGTTGATCATAGAAAGAATCTAATTAAAGGTGGTGGTGCTGCATTAACTAGAGAGAAAATTATAGATTATAGAGCTAAGAAGTTAATCATTATTATTGATGAGTCAAAACTTAGCGAAAAGATTGGTACTAAAGTACCAATACCTATAGAAGTTCTTCCCATATCGTGGAGATGGATAGCAAGTGAGATAAAATCTAGATTTGGTGGTGATGTCAATCTTAGAGTTGGTGTCAAAGGTAAGAGAGGTCCCATAATTACTGATAATGGTAACTACATTCTTGATTGGAAGTATCGTGGTCTTGACAATCCTGAAGAGATGGAGTATAATTTAAAGGCAATACCTGGAGTTATTGAGTCTGGAATTTTTAATAGTTCTAAAGTTTATAAAGTAGTCATAGCTAAGAGCGACTCTACAATTACCGAACTTTAGTTTAATATTACCTAGATATTTTGTACGCTTCTTATTTAAGCTAAGCATGATTCAATCATTATCATGAACTTGAGAAGAGCCCTACTTATAAGTGCAGTTATAGTTGGAGTAATGATCGTTAGTGCAATTGTGTACTCCTTAACAGCAAGCACTGACAATACTGTCAAAAAAGTTGTTCTACCATACTATGCCAAGCTAAGTTATGTGATAACTATTGAAAAGACTCAATCATTAACGTTACCTCCTGGAAAGGAATTCACTATTGAAATTCCACCACTACCTCCAAGTAATTACAAGTTTGACTATATGGTAATCAGTATCGAGAAGCCAGTAATGACACTTAACGTTAAATCTGCATCAGAGATCTACCTTGAAAAGAATAGAATGGGTGCCATTGAGAAAATTTACGCTAAAGATAAAGTAGTAATTACAAACATTGGTTCAAAACCCATAAACACTAAACTCACCATTAAGTACATATTTATCAAGAGTAGGTATGTAGAGTTGAAGGAAGGTGAGAATATTATTGAAATCAAGATACCTGACTCTGAAGTCTTAAATCTAGGTCAGCAGAAAGTAATCTTTCACATCGATAATTACTTACCCTTCACTATAATCGACGTAAAGCTACCTAATAGTACATCACTGAGTAAGACTATTTCAAGTATTGAAAACTCAACACTGGGTATTAAGATTGAACCTAAGAATTTAGAACTTAATTGTGATACATTACCTGCAGGTACTTATGAGATCATCATCGATTATGGCGAAGAATACGTAATGCCTAGCGTCTTTCTAGTAAAGGGTACTCAATTCCTAAATGCATCAGTATCACCTCATGAATCTTTAACAATAACAGGCACTGAATTTGGCATTCCTAAAGGTTGGAATCTTCTCAGCTACGTTGTTGCCATATATAGCATTCAACCACTAGTTATTGGTCAAGAACCTGAAAGTTTCACTATAGAAGCTTCAAGAATATTACCAGTAACTACGTATAGAACCATAATTGAAGTTGCAGGTATAAGCTACATACTACCACCATTTATAAAGTTCGTACCTGCAATTGGTGTATATATCATTTTTGACAAGATCTTCAAGATTGTAAATTCACAGAAAGTACCTCTCGTAGTAACTTACATGCCCATAATTTATAAGAGTGTAGGTGTCTGGAGTAGAGACTATGTTGAAGTTTACGTTAAGGATAGCGATGTAGCTAGCGGATTATGGACTGCACTTGTTGCTCAATTACCTGAAAATGCACGTATTGTTAAGATAGTCACACCAAACGGTGCTGTTTATAGTGGATGGACTAGTACTGAGGTCCTCTGGGGTTCAGTGCCTAGATTAATATCAATATCGCCTAACGGTCATGAAGCATATATTGCAGTATCTACATTAGATGTATCAGAGGTGGGTAAGTACAGAATTCACATTGAGTGGAAGCCCATAATCTTTAAGGTAATGACTAAGACAGGTAAACCATTAAGTAACGTAACTTTAAAGGCATATATTGGAGATGAATATGTAGGTACTTTCAAGACGAACAAGAACGGTATTGCTGAAGTTTACGTAACTAAACCATTAGAAAATAATGAACTTGTAGTTCACGTGTATTATCAAAATGTTGAAGTTTACGAAATACATGTGCGTACGTTAACTACAAGACCAATAACTATAGAGATAGGTACGTACAATGTGACAGTACTCTTTATGGGTGCTATGAATCAAGCAATACCTAATGCAAAAATTACACTCTTTAGAATCGGTTCAGGACCAACATATACAGCAACAACTGATAATTCAGGTATGGCAATCTTTACAAATGTACTTGAAGGAACATATCTAGTGACTGCTGAGTATAAAGGTTTAAAATATAGTGATACTGTAAAGATCGATAGTAATAATGTTGTAACTATTAAGAGTGATATTCTTGCAGAGATTGGAGGCTTTGTATTGACAACGCTACATGCCCTAATAGCTACTGCAGGTATTGGTGGTGGACTGACTGCAGCAGCATTAGCTTTTAAGTTCTTAAAGAAGGAAAGAACTAAAAGAAAACCAGACTATGAAGTAGTGACAGTTTAGCTTCTCTTGTAAAACTCCATATATGCTCTTCTCATTAAATGTATAAGTTTTTCAAAGAGAGCATGTTTAACATCCAGTGCTGAGTGTAGATTCACGATTCTCTTATACTCCTTATCAATAGCTAAAAACTCTCTTCTTATTTTTTTCACTTCATCCTTACTACAAGCTTTTAACTTGTTGATAATATTTTCAACTCTTCTAATTAACTTATCACACTCCTTCTCTAATCTCTTACTAACTAAATTTCTAAGAGCTCTATATTGTTCATTACTTAACTCAATTATAGAGTATGTTAATTCAACTCTTTCACGACTAGTTTCAATTCTTCTAATAATGTCATCCTTTATCTTCAATAAGCATCTTTCAACCTCATTTCTGGATTTCCACGAGATAACTACGTTACTAGCAATCTCATAACCAATTCTCTCTAGCTCATTACGTACCTTTCTATTAATATTAGCTTCTGTATTGAGTGGATATACATCGTATATTATCAGTACATAGCTTGGATCTCTCATTAAGATTCACATCTCTTAACATAATTCACAATCTTATAAAGCCACTTAGGTGAGTATTTACTTAATACATCTATGATGATTTCTCTCAACTTCTCAATACCTAGCTTAACTGTGTGAATTCTAACTGATATTAATTCTCTTTTCTCAGGATTCTCATAACCAATAAGTTCAATAGTCATATCGTTTAACTTCTCAAAGTGATATATAAGTTTATGATTTCCTAGAGATACTTTCTTATCTATCCGGTAGCTCCAAGAATCAACTACATCAATAGATATTAAACACTTATCATTTAAATACATGATCTTACCTATAGGTAACTTCTCAATTTTTAACTCAATGAAGAGTCCCCTATCTTCACTAATCAATTTACTAACTATCAATTCTCTATACTTCTGATTCATTAATTTTAAATTAATGATGTAAAAGTTATAAAGATATGTAGATAGTCTCACTTATGTTTGAAGAATATGTCTCTAAATTTGCAAAATTACTTGTTAACTACTGTATTGAAGCTAAGTCTGGTGATGAAGTATTAATTACTTCAACTCTTGAAGCTAAATTATTAATTAAGCATTTAATTAAGGAACTCGTACTGAAAGATGCGTATCCATTAGTTAATCTTCTTGATGAGGAGTTAATCGAGATCTTCTATGAATATGCAGATGATAGTGTTCTTAAACACTTATCAAAAATTGACTATGATTATGCTGAAGTACCTAGTGCAAGCATTAGAGTAATCTCATCAACACACACAAAATACCTGGCAAGTATTGATAGTGAAAAAATTCGTAAAAGACAAGCAGCTTTAAAGCCTTTAACAGAAATCTTCAATAAACGTGATGAAGAAGGTTCACTAAGATGGTGCGTAACTATTTACCCCACAAAAGCACTTGCACAGCAGGCAGAAATGAGTCTTAAACATTATGAAGAATTCATTATAAAGGCATGCATGCTTGATAGGGAAGATCCCATAAAAGAGTGGCTAAGCTTTAGTAAAGAATTGTATAGAATATGTGATGAGTTAGCAAAACGTACAGAGTTTAGAATAGTGCATCCTGATGGTACAGATTTAAGAATTGTAGTTGACAAGTCCAGAAAATGGATTGTAGATGATGGTAAAAATAACATGCCTGGTGGTGAAATCTTTACAGCACCTATAGAAGAAAGTGTTGAAGGTGCTATAGTGTTTTCAGGAATTCAGAATTTTAGAGGAATGTTTGATATTGAAAACATTAAGCTTACAGTTAAGAATGGCGTGATAATCGATGCTAAGGCAGAGAAAGGTCAAGAATTTCTTGAGAAGATAGTAAATACTGATGAAGGTTCAAGAAGATTTGGTGAACTTGGTATTGGATTTAATTATGGAATAACAAGAATAACAAGACAAGTACTACTTGATGAGAAGATAGGTGGAACTATACATTTAGCTATAGGTATGGCTTACAGAAGATGTGGTGGTAAAAATGAATCATCAATACATTGGGACTTAATTAAGGATATGAGAAGTGGTGGTAAAATATATGCTGATGGAGAGTTAATTTATGAAAATGGTAAATTCACAATTTAATAGAAAGGCATGTAAACTCTGCACAAATTAGGATTAAGACCAAGTCTACACTTACACTTACCAGGAACTAGATCTTCAATAATGATCATTGAGAATTTACATTTAGAGCAGGGAATTTGTGCTTCAAGATTTCTTAAAATCTCGTTGACAAGTTCATCAAGATTCATGGACAAGATTCTTCTAGCTCTAAATATGAGATCTCTAGCACTATCATTACGATTCAAGATCTCTCTAGCATGGTCTCTATACATTAATGCCAACTTAAGAATATCGATATCAGACCATGCAATTACGATCATGAATCACCCGGTTGATCCTTCATCACTAACTCATTATGATCAGTTACCTTACTTAAACCTATCTTCACATCAACAATTACTACATGTACTTACTATTACTTGTGAAAGCTTCTTGACACTACTTATTGTACACTCTATACATAGCATTAATCTTACATGATTTCCATCCACACTTAACGTACCTATATTTACAGGACTTACACGATTATTGCAGTATTGGCATGATAATCCTCTATTTTTTAGAAGTTTATTGTAAATTCTATTTAACATCTTTAATGCTTTTTTACCACTTAACAACTGTACTTTTTCATCCTTCTCAATCACGGCGTAGGCATATGTACCTACATGGACAATAGTTACTTTCACTCTACCCACACTCTCACACACAATTCTCTACATTCTTGAAAAGTTTAATAAATTACTTTCACTTTCACTCAAGCACTTACCTATGACCATGTCGATATTTACATCTACACATTCAACCACGTGAATTTCTCTTCTTCTCAGATAACTTATGATATCTTCAATTTCTCTTTTTCTCAAAGTTCTAGGTAGATTAAGTATTGGTACTCCTTTCAAGAGCTCACTACATGGATAGTAGCTGCTTGTGCTTACAGGAACTATAACTTTATCATAATCTCTAATTGATGATCTTAACTTAACTCCATAATTGTAATATGATGTGAAGATTGGATCTCCTACTTCGAAGTTATCGATAAGTGATTGTGGTGTAGGTGTGTATGGTATTAATCCATTACTACTCCAATCAATAACAGCCAAACTCTTTTTAGCTCTCTGAATCAAAATCACGACTTCAAGATTAAACTTTTTACCCTTCCCATACTCAACTAATACCTCCCTTCTTAACAATACTCCAGGCATGGTTATAGGCTTCTGTCTATAACCATTAATGACAAGTTGTGGATTTTCATAAATAATTACTAGGTCAAGATCTAGAATGTTCATGTCAAGTATGGTCTTCATGTAAACGTTAAAGAGTGATAGATCTTCAAAATGAAAATCATGTCTACTAAGTACCTTAATTAAATCTCTCCTAAACTTATCAATACTTATAATATTCTTCTCTAAACCATGTATAAGAGATACTAATTCTTCAATCAATACTCTATTACCTGTCAATCTAGACCAAGTCTCAAGTAAAAGCTTTCTCAATTTATCACGTTCTTCAGAATTTACATCGATTATTACTAATGCAAGTGAGAGTGCAGGTTTTTTATGAAAAATTTCCTCCAACTTTTCAATATTCTTAATATATCCTCTATACAGTGCATGATCTATATATGTTAACATTTACTTTCTTCAAATAAATTATGGTAATATAGTTTAAATAGTCTAGTACTGCTGATTCTTTACGTAATGTATATTCTTCAAGATCATGTTCGTGAATATTTTAGAAAACGTCTAGGTATTGTTATTAAGGACTGTGCACCTAAATCAATACGTAAAGTTAGAACTATCTATCAAGATCTAAACTGTAAATACTTGATAACTATTGGAGATATAGTAACTGAGAATGTATGTAAGTACTGGAAAATACCAAACATAGCAATTATTGATTTTAAGTCTCAAAGAAGACCTTACAGAACTGAAGTTTCAAGTTTCACTACCGTGCTTATTCTTGAAAATCCTAGATCAACTATATCTTCAACCAGTGAAGACATGATATGTAAGGTCTTCAAGTTGATGTCTAGTAGAAATTTAAAAATATTGATAGTTGTTTATGGTGAGGAAGATCTACTTGCCATACCTTCAATACTGTACTCACCTTCACGTTCACTAGTTCTTTACGGTCTTTTTGATGAATTGATAGTCATACCTACATGTATTGACTATAAGCTTGCAGTACTTAAACTATACTCACTACTTATAAGAAAGTACTGAGTTAGAGATAATTTAAGAAGTATGAAGTATCAATTCTATACCTTCATGGCTTCTCTACAATTCATAGAGATTCAGAGATCACTAATGGTATCAGATTTTACACGACTTCATAAATTTATTGAGAAGTTGAGTGGTCCGCACTACCTCGTGGGTAAGTGTAACCCCTCTTCTGTACTATTCATCTC
>Ga0190367_1001594_pt1 | contig 12848 bp, 23 predicted proteins | sample 4872181011_MG_FD_171838 | JGI IMG/M metagenome (GOLD analysis project Ga0190367, IMG submission 171838) | Hydrothermal vent microbial mat bacterial communities from Southern Trench, Guaymas Basin, Mexico - 4872-18-10-11_MG | ecosystem: Environmental > Aquatic > Marine > Hydrothermal vents >... | reverse complement strand
TAGAGAAGGCTAGAGACATAGGAGAAACAGACTCTAGTAGAGTGGACGAGTATCTATATAAGCATCAAGGTGAACTACATTGACAAAGAAGAAAAACAAGCAATGTAACTGCATATACAATGATACTATTAAGAGACTAGACAAGAGAATAGACACTATTCACTACAAGCTAAAAACACTAGAAGCTAAACTAAACTCTATAGAACGACAACTAAACAGAATAGAACAATGGATCTCACAGATCTACAAAAGACTAACAACAATAGAACTAAGAACAGAAGTACTAGTATCTAGACAAAGGAAACCCTCTATAATATATAAGATCAAAAAAATCCTTAAGAAGAGTCTAAACAAATCATTTTTATTTATGATCACTTGTATTACATTAAAACGATTTTGTAGACAAGAGGGAAGTGATTTAGACGATCTTATGGTAGACTAGACATAGCTATGTCTAGGTTCTGATTGTGGATGATTTTCTCTACAATCAGACTTTGGACTGTATACAGTCCAGACTCAGTCTAACCATGATCTGATGTAAGTCTAATGGTAACTCTCATAATACACTTATGGTAACTAGACTTGTATCGGATGGTAACTTCATAATACCCTAATGGTAACCATAAGTAGACAAGACACGTATGGCAGAGAGTCTAAATGATTAATACACTTGGCTACTGGGAGCTATTCTAAAGTACTTAGAGAAGTGTGTTTATTGAAAAAAGCTATAGGTTAGACTATTAAGCCTTTATACTTAAGGTAGCCTCTTATTATCTTTCTGATTAACTCAGATCTTGTTATATTATTATGCTTAGCCAGTAGATCGAGAGCTTCTATCTCCACTTTAGAAAGCCTTAGTGATACTACTTGTGATTTAGCCACGATTACACCCCATGTGTGTGTATACTCTCTCTCTAGTTTATTCTACGTAATACACCACTATATATTAATAATACATGTATATACTAATAACATAGGTGATAGTATGAGTGAGACTTCCCCAGTTACAAATCCAGAGCTTTTTGAATCTATAGATCAGGAAGTACAGGGTAAAGCAGTTGTTATAGAGAAGAAGAGGAGACGTAGAAGGAGACAATCAGAGGAAGAAATACCATTACCACTTTCTAAGCTATCTGGTAAAGAAGTAATAGAGATACTTGATTTTTTACATAAGCGTTATCTATCATGGATGACTGAGGCAGAGGCTAGCAAGTATTCAACAGTCTATAGATCGGCTAAAGAAGAAGCACTTAAAGAGACGTTAGATCTTTATAGTGAATTACAAAAGCAGGTATTAGAGACTATTAAGGAGCTTAAGGAGACAGTAGAAGCACTAAGAACTATACATCATCAACAAATACAAAGAATACCGCAGGAGACTGCTAAAGAGGTAAAGAAGGGTCTTTTGGAAGATCCAAGGGTTAGAGCTTTAATATTTGTAGGATTGGAATCATTTTTAGGTAATAATCCGAAGTATCAAGAGTTAAGACCGATTATTAGACAGATATTAATGCCCGAGACAATATTATATGAGCAACAGAGACTACAACAAATACAGCAACTACTACAGCAAGAGCAACAAGCCACTCCACAGGAACAGCGTGTTGAGAATGTGGAGCAAGAGATTAGTGATTTAGAGGAAGAGGAAGAGTAGCTTTTTCTGTGTTAAACACACTTACTAATACTATTTTTAATAATCAGTTCTATAGGTGAGTGTAATGGGTAGTATATACTTCAAATGGAACAATGGAAGCGGAAACGTATATCAAACACCATACATGAACTGGAGTGGTTCAGGAAAATATCTTAAGGCAGTAATCAAGGGATATAGTGGTTATAAAGCGGAAGTATGGGGTATAGGCAAGAAGATAGCAGATGTTATAGGTGAGACGGATATAACAAGTGATCCTTTTGAGCTAAACATACCATACAATGATATTGATTTAGGGCTTGATCACGATGGAGCAGTTGATATATTTGTTAGTATTAGAGATGCAACAACTGGTGAACTAGTAGATCAGAGATCTATAACAATATTTACAGAATCTTCAAGTGTTTCTCCATGGGATCTTGAATCTGTTATACAGGATCTAGGATTGGATAAAAACTGGTATGAAGGAAAAATAGCAGATATTGTAGTGATAGATGTTGATAGAGGTAGAGCAGTTTACATAGAAGATTATCTAATATCTTGGGAACTGCCAAAGGAATATATACAGTTTAACAACTGTAGAGAGCTTGTTATAGCTGTTGTAAAGAAGGGTATAGACAAGGGTAAACTAGAGATACCGCGTCTACTTGTGTTGTATCTTGATCAGTTGAATAATGTAAAGAGGCTAATAGTTGAAAAGGATGGTATAGAGTTTGGTCTTAGATTCGCTGTAAAATACAATGATACAGCAACACTACTGAATATACTTAGCAGTCTAGCAGGGAACAACTACTTTATAATAGAGAAAATACTAAATAATCCAAATCTAACAGAATCAGAGAAAGCTAAACTATTAATACCATTCGCACATTGGAGCATAACACAAGAACTATCAACAAAAGTATACTACATGGATGTTGATACAGCAACAAACACATTATACATTGGAGTAAGAGCTAAGGTTGGTGATCCAGATATAGATTGGAGTCGTGTTGGACTATTGATAGCTGGGGTAGTACTGATAGCTTTAGGTGTATTCACTTTTGGAGCAACAAGTGTAGTAGGTGCTGGACTTATAGGTGCAGGAGTAGGAGTAATAGCAGTAGACTTGATCGACTGGTACATATACTCTAACTATCCAACTGACATAAATGATATAAAAGAAAATGTAAAGAGTAAAATTACAAATATACAGGTAGAGACAGCTAACAAATTTGACGAGCTTCTAGCACTTGTAGAACAGCTTTACCAACAGGGTAAGATAGATCAAGATACATATAGTGTTCTTAAATCAAAGATACAGGATACAAAAGAATATGTAAACGCTAAGCTAAAGGATCTTAAAGATGAGATGATAGCAAGTCTTGACGAAGCATATAAGCGTGGATACAAAAAAGGCTATGACAAGGCAAGAGATGATATGAAGATATGGTTAGCAGTTTCTGGGATCGGAGGATTTGCTGTAGGATACATATTGGGGAGAAAGTGATGGATGGTAACGACATAATGATATTATTATCTGTTATAGTATCCCTTGTATCAGCTGTAATATATACAAACAAGATGTTAATATCAATACTCAGAGAAGAGTTAAGAGCAATTAGAGAAGAGATAAGAGAGCTAAGAGAGGATTTGCGTAGAAACATAAAGATTGTTCTATAACCTCTTATAGCCTTATATAACATTAATTGTTTTTTATACAGAATCTTTATATAGCTTCTATATGGAATCTATAGAATAGGTGATAGAATGGTAACCCAGATTCATACTCCTAAACCCCTTGTACCCCCAGAATTCCCCTTGCCCACAGTCTCTAACATACATGTAGAGTTAGACGAGGATCTAAAAATCTATAGACACCCACGAGACAACCGTACATTATATAGTATTATAGAGCAGGCTATAGAAGAGATCAAGAAAGCTATAGTAAGATCTTTCTCAAAACACCAGGTAGAACTAGGACTAAGACATGGTGATGATATAATAACAATACTTAGAGCAAGCTTTAGGGACTTCTCAGTAAATCTAACACCAAACATAGAAATGACTTGCAAGCGGATAGTATCAACTTTATGGAATTGGAGGGATCTACTAGAGGAAGCACTTGTATCAAAGTGGATATGTAAAATCAATGTACCATTCACAGACGGATATGAATATAAAGACATGATAGTAGCACTAATCTACTACAAAGATAATGGTTTTCTATTGAAAATTAGACCAAAGTGGTACTATGATAGACGAGGGTGGATAGAGCTATGAGTAGACATATTGTAGAGCATGATATAGTTTATAATATTCAATTGAGGTTATCAAAAGAGACAGAAGCTTATAGGATCGAGGTAGAGAAGGGAGAAGGAAGCTATACAGCAATAGTATCAATAAAAGCTAAGCACTTCAAAATAACAAAATTGTATGAAGTACATAGTGTACAGGCAATATACAAGCTACTTGATATAGCAACAGAACTAGCACAGGCTCTAACACGAGTAGAAGAAGACATACTCAAAATACAAGACTACGGATGGAAATTAGAACTACAGGGTGAGAGTAATGACAGCTTATAAGACATTCTATGATTTTGAATACAAGCCACATAAGAGAGTCTCATTTAGGTTAGAGAATGAGTATATAGATTACATAGAGAGTTTGTGTTTTCAAATGAATATACCACCAGAGCAGTTCTATAGAACAGCAACAGCATTATTACTATTAATTCTAGAGAACAATCCAGAGATCAAATCAATACTAGTAAATAATGTAGGAGCTAAGATCCCACTCCTAAAGACACAATTGTACAATGTATTAAGGGGTAAGAGGCTATGAATGTACTAAAAGAATTCCTTAAATCATTCTGTGGAGTAAAAGAACCATTCATAGTGTCTCTAGTATATCAACACCTTATAGGAACGCTAAAGATTGTAGTTTATGACGAGGCAGAAAAGAAGAAATACATTATAGAGATAAAGATCACAAAGAAGGTGTTAAAAGATGAAGAGGATAGTAACACTTGAGCTTAGTGAAACTATTGTTTCAAAGATAGACAAACTAGTACAACAAGGTAAGTACAGCAGTAGATCAGAATTCATTAGACTAGCAATTCAAAAACTACTAAAAGAAGAAGGTGTATGGTGATGGAGAAGATAAGAGTTACTATTGTGTTTAGAACTCGTAGGGGTAGAACAGAGACAGAGGCTTATATTTATGAGAACGATGAGGAATACTATATACCAAGGTTTTCATTAGTTCTATTAGGTAAGAGACTGGTTAACGGCTATCAGAATGTGGAGAAAATAATAGTATCAAAATGTAGAACAGTAGGAGACACGATCAATGACATAAGAATAGAATGTAAAGAACTAGCAGTAATCAAGGTGAGATAATGGAGTTCTATGAACTATTCGATCTCCTACAAGATCTATACGAGTACTCTAGGATCTATGGTAGTAGAAAGATAGACTATGATCGGCTGGTCTTGTGGATATATAGGAAACATAAGGGAACAATAGCACTCAATACAATAATAAGAGCACTTACTAGAGCACATAAAAACAATTTCATAGAAATAATTACACCATATAGAACATACAAGGGATACAGGTATAGACAAAAAGCTATTGTCTTTATATACGAGTCAGAAATCAGACGAGTTATCCTAACAAGAAAAACAATAACACTACCAAAGACTATGAAGAAAACAATATTTGAGTACTTGGTGAGAAGATGAGACGTGTTTTTAAGCAACTAAGAGAGTATGAAGTCTCTAGACGTAATGAGAGATTACTTATTTATTATAGTATAGAGCTATATAGAAAATTGAGGGAAGAATATGAGCGTAGTAATTACAAAGGAAAGGAAAAGAGAGGAAACAGAGAGGCTTAGGACTATGTCTATTCTAGAGTTTAGAAGATGGATATTAAGACACAGAAGACAAGATTATGAAAAGCTAAAGAAGTTAGTTAAACAATATTGTTTTCCTTGGGTAAAGAATGAACTAGACTTATATTATTGCTTATCAGATCTCTATAAGAAGGATGAGGCTAAGGATATATTTATACCACTCCATTGGGAGCTAGCAGTTATTTTGTATTATGATATTCTTATTGAGAACTAGTGTATGAGCTTGTCTTTTCTTAATGCTTCTCTTATGCAGTCAGATAAGTTTTTGTAGCCACGTATTTTGCATAATTCTTTTATTCTAGCATATTCATAATCGGTTACTCTTACTCCTATTATCCTGTCCCTTTTCAACTTCTACACCATTTTCTATATATGTTTAACAAAAGTATATATTGTTATGTCTTCATGTTTTCATAGTGAAAATGTAATGTGGTGTATAACTATGAGTAGTGTGCAAAATATTATAACAAGTGGTTTTAGTGGTGCACTTGGTGGTGGTATAGTATCATCTATAATATCAAGCTCTATATCAAATACAATAAACAGACGTATTGAACAAATACTAGCAGATCTAATAACTCCTATCATAATATATCCATGTGGTGTGGTGTATAAGGTGAGAACTATTAAGTCTAGTAAAGTAGCAACAAGGAGTTTTACAAAATTCATTGACGCATTATATTATGCACTGGGTGAATTACCGATCATAGACGGTGGGCATAGAGGCAGAATAATTATAAGAACATTACGAGCAGATATTGACGAGCAGATAATCCTCCCTGACAACACTTATGCAGATATAGATTTTATGGACTCAGCAGTATATACGGAGCTAACAGAAGATCCATTGATTCAAATAGGAAAAGTTGAATCATCAAGAGTACCGTGGACTTACTATAGAATACGTAATCTAAATATAATCAAGAAGTCAGTAGATTTATTCACAGCTATTGACATAGGGAGATATACAAGTGGTGTTGTGCTGGAGAATATAAAGATTGTTAATGGATATGGTATGGATAGAACAGCTACACCAAGTCCACCTCCAGATGATTCAACAGGTATACATATTGATCTTGCTGGTAATGAAGACTTAATACTACGTAATATCAAGATTGTTAATTTTGATAAAGGAATAGTTGTTTCAAAGGGATCACATCTATATATTGACGATATGTTATTAATGTATACAAACACAGTCGGTATAGAGGTTCGCCCAACATTTACGGTGTTAAATAATATACATTTATTCAGAGTAGGTGGCACGGGAGTAGCAGTACTTGGTCCAGGTGGAAATACATTAGGTTACCAATCATCACAGGTAGTAATAAATAATTTACTTTTTGAAGGAACAAGACCGCAAGGGTACAATGACAATATAACAATGATAGATCTTAAAGGTGTACAAGCAACAATAATAAACATGATGTGTCAATCAACTGCTTATGACGATATTAATGTACTAGATGTGAATGTGATCGGCTATGGTGAAAGTATCGTTAATGCTTATGATGGAATGTTTAGTATGCTGAGACTTGATGTATCAGTTACACTTGATGATACTGGTGAAAAGATAACTGATGTAGTGTTTCCATACAAATATCACCCAAAGATAGCCGAGTATCTTACTGGTATAGCTTTTCCATCAGATAATGCATCAATATCTGAAATTGATGCTGTTGATAAGATATGGCTAACAGATATTACAAATGAGTCTTGTAAACTACATTTACTTATATCAACTGCAATAGGAGGCACAATACCAATAACAATACTTATCTTCCCAGCATTTAAACCATCTTAGAACTGTTAAACACATGTATATATACATAACAAGTCTTTTTTCTACATGAGAACAAATGTATTAGGTGAGTGTTATGGATATGAGATTCAATGTCTCAGATCTACAGAAGAAACTAATGGAGCTAGGTATAGACGGTATAGGACTATATCTAATAGACAAGGGAGTAGATTGGCTACGTATGGCAGGATACAGCTTTATAGAGAAGAACCTTAAGCAGTACTCAAGGGGAGCAATATTAACACTACTTGGTCTAGCCGATGCCTTTATACCAGACATCAAAAGACTCCCATATATTGGGGACTGGCTTGGTCTAGCAGGTAAATACGGTGTTATGGAGCTTATTAAGCAAGCAGTAGACAAGCCACCATATTGTATAGCCGATGACGCTAACACTATACACTGCTATAACTTTAACAGTACAAATGTTAAGGTTGCTATTGACGGCAACGAGCTAACAAGCGGTACAGATTACACAGTATCAGGCACAGCAGAAGACTTTGCAATCAACCTATCAACAGCTTTAAGCTCTGGTGAACACGAGATCCGTGTAGCAGACGAGAAAAAGGCATTCTGGGGTAAGATAAAAGTCTAGAGGTGAGAGGGTTATGGCTACCAAGATTATAGTCTTTGGAAAGCCAAAGGTATTGAAAAAGAATCCTTGGCTATCTGGTAAGCTAGCTAGTCTTGTGAAGAAGGGTTTAGCAAGGGTTAAGAAGGAGTATATACTAGCAGATCTACCACCTTGGGCAGAAGATCCTAGCAGGTTATCAAGAGCACAGATCTACCAGATCCTAAGGTTTTCCAAAGTAGCACACGAGACTAGAGGAATGAGCATAGAAGACAGAATACTTAGGATCAAACAAGAGGCTAGTGGACCAACAGGAATGGCAAGACCCAAGGCACGTGTTGAACTACCACGCATAGGACGTATAATAACAATAGCCCAAGCAATGGGACTATCTATTCCACCAGAGATAGCAAGAGCACCAGTTCCATCAACACCAGCAACTCCACAGGTAGCAGTTATCCGTGAGTAGCCTTAGCACATTTACATAATTTATTTAAAAACAAATTCTTTTTTCTATAAAAACCGTTAAACACAACCTCTTAACTTACTTTATGTAATCTATTCTTAGGTGATAGTATGAGGATAACACCTATAGTTATCCAAAGATTCAGAGAATGGATCGAGGAGAAGACACGGGAAGCAGGTATAGATCCAGCAGTTCTAGGACTTACAACAATGGATGATGAAAGCATAAGGAAGTTTCTAAAAGAGTACTGCAGTGGATTGGAATATAAGGAGTGTCTAAGCCATATTCTAGATATATTTCCAGTCTTGAAGGTAGGGATAACAACAGATGAGGAAGCTATAGCCTTAGCACAACAAGAGCTTAACGAGTACTTTGGTACTCCTTATATCTCGGTAGCGTTTAAGGAGTTTTGTAAGAGGTACTCCCATAAGGAGATACAGGATATGTTAATGAATATCAAGGGTACAGAGCTAGAGGTTTTCCTAGATTATTTAAAAGCTAAGTATGGAGCTTGTGATCTTGATATAAGAATGGTTAATGAACTAGCATTCTATGGTGTAAAGATACAGCATCTAAAATATGGTGATGAAAAACTATTTGTCTCACAGCTATTCCTCTACCAGAGATACAAGATAACAACAAATATACTAGACCTGGTAGGCTATGCAGAGAACATAGCAGTAGCACACAAGAACCTAGAAGCATATGTCTTAATCGCTATCATAGACTCAACAGAGAACATTATACTACCAGTAACACAATCAATACCAGGTAGATACCTGGTAGTGGTAAATAATGCTAATAAATACGTAGGAATACTATATTAGTGAGGGTGATACAATGTCTCTAGATGTTGAGAAACTAATAAGTATTCTAAGGAAAGCAGGTATAGAGGTTAAGCTTGAGCCACCTAAGGAGATTAAGGGGGAAGAAGTAAGACCAAAGGATGAGAATATAAGGATTTTAGAGGATATATTAAACAAGCATCTACAAGGCTATATAAGTGATGTAGTAGAGGAGCTAAAGAAGTATGGATTTAGAGTATTCAATGAAGAAGACTATTATAAACTACTAGAATCACCAGAAGCAGAATACTATCTAGAACCAGACTATCCACACTCTAAGCGTTTCTTATGTGGTGGACTAGACTGGTTTAGAGTGGGAGACACAGCAAGCGGATCTATGTGTATCTGGGTAAAGGATGGAAAATACTACTATTGTAGAGGAGTAATAATATATGAAAACGATAAGATGGCAGGAACAACAGTAATATGTGAGAGGATAGCTTAATGGATTGGAAGACTTTACTAAAGGCTACTATATCTCTAGTAAAGCCTTTATCAGAGTCTATCAAGTGGATGGAGAAGCATATAGAAGGATTAACGATTGTAAAGAAGAACACCAGGCTATACATAATAATAAAGATCGACTCAGAGGAGAACACACAACAGGCTTTACCATACTTAGCAGACTTCCTAGAGTTGATTACATCTAGAAAACCAAATATTGTAGTTAGAGACCAATAGTTTTTTATATAAATACAATATATATTTTATATAGGTGTATTCTATGAAGGCTATAAAGGTAGATGACGAAACCTATGAGTTATTGAATCAATTAGCAGAGAAATACGGGACTTCTATAAAGGATGTAGCTTCTAGAGCTATTAAGTTGTTCTACGCAGGTATGGAACATGTACCAGTAGACAAGGAGATCACAAAGATAGAGGAGAAGATTATCACATTAAAGTATCCTACGAGATGTAAGAAGTGTAGAAGAGAGCTAAAGCAAGGTGATATAGCTTATTGGATAAGGTATACATATAGTGATAAGAGTACAAAATCTAGAATACTATGTATAGAATGCTACTCTAGTGAACAAATTAGAGACAAGGAGTTAGGCAAGCTAATTGTGGAGAAATACAGGATCAAGAGAGAGATCAAGGTTTTAAAGGAAGAGGAGAAGAGGCTTTTAGAGAGGATTATGGAGCTTAAATACATAGTAGATCTTAACGATTTAAAGTATAGGTTATCAGTACTTATAGAGCACCTGGAAAATGTATTTGAGAACAAGGAAGAATTAAGAGCAGTCAGAGAAGAGCTAGAATCTCTAGTTGAAAAGGTTAAGGAGATGGAAGAGTTTACTAAGTCAGTTATACTACCTAAATATGTGAGGATTAAAAGAACACAGATGGTGAGAACATGATTACACGGAGAGAGCTATATAGGAAACTTCTAAAGATACTTAAAATGAATTCATCAAGCTATATAGAGTATGTCTTTAGAAGGATATTGTTTAGCTTTAGATCATGGATTTTTGACGAGCTATATTATCCAGTTTCACTGGATGCATTATTGGATGCTTTAGATTATTGGAGAACAGAGGTGTTACCAGGTCTAGTCTATACACCAGAGGTAATGGATTGTGATGACTTTGCTATTCAGTTTATCAACTTTATTAGAAGGTATCTATACAACAACTACAATGAAGAAACAAACTCTATAGGAATAGCACTAGGAGTAATATACAAGAGTAACGAGTTATTAGGTGGACATGCATGGAACATAATACTTGTAAACAATAGTGTCTACTTTATAGAGCCACAGCTTGGTGAGATACTTTTAAACTTAAAGAGTAGTGATGGATTCAAATACAAACTATTAGCAGTAATAATATGATAGTGATTATACTTATAGAGTTAGCAGATTTCTATTTAGACTCTAGAGACACATAGTTTTTATACTAGGGGAGTCTAAATTAGTTAGTGTAGGGTGAGAATATGACTAGTCTACCCGAAAGGCTATTAGATTGTACAGATCCCTTATGTGTGAAAATCAACTCAATATATCAGAGAGCAGGTGTTCTAGATAAGCAGATGTTGTTAAGGATAGTTAGAGAGATCAGAAAGAACCCTAAGTTATCAGCTAGTGATTTAGCAGAAAGGATTAAGATGGCACGAGCAACGTTATTCTATAAACTCAAGAAGCTAGGACTTACATATCAAGAGCTAGTGAATGGTGTTATTAGAGAGGCAGAGGAGAAGTATAGACGTAAGTTAGAACGTAGAAAAGTAAAGAGGCTTCCACCAAGGGATAAGCGTGAGTTTCTAGAAAGGGAGATTGTACAGACTGTTATTAAGAGAATGAAGTCTAACAAGAAAAAACCAGAGTATATAGACAGGGTGATCAGTTACTGGTATCGTGTATGTAAGTATCTTGGTCTAGCACCAGAAGACTTTATACCAGAAAGCCGTGAGGATCAGGAAAAGCTATGGAATCTAATGACTCAGTATATTTCTGATAGAGCAGACGAGGGGTTTGATATTAGAAACGATATATCAATGCTTCAATCAATACAAAAATGGCTTGGAACACAAATACTAGCACCTGGAACAACACAGAGCGAATACCAAGGACGTTATCAAGAGGCAGAAATTGATTTTGAACATAGAAACAAAATAGTAAAAGATCTTCTAGAGCTATACAAGAAGACAAGGGATATATCATACATTAGGACTATTCAGGCTATGATTTTCCTTTACTATACAGGAAGTAGAAGACAGGCATTAACCAACTTTATTTGGGGAGAGACTGTTAAAATTAGATTAAAAGACTTTACAGACAAATTCGGAGAGGAACGATTCAAGGTGGTAACAACAACAGAGAAGAGGGGTATACAATGGAAGAAACTAATACCATACAGTTACTATGAGATACTACCACAAAGACCGTTTTCTCAGAAAGAGATCAGTAGGATCATGAGGATACTAAAAGAGGCACTAATGAAATACTATGATGAATACAATGAGCATACAAAACTATACCTAGATAAAAGCAAGGTATTTCATATCTGGAGACATACAGCTTGCCGTGAGTACTTGAAAGCATTTAAGTATAATAGAGCACTTGTATCAAAGTTACTTGGATGGAAGAAAGAGTCTAACTTAGTAATATATGGAGACTATACACTCCTAGAACTATTGAATGTGATGGCAGAGGAGCACAAAATACAATTCGTATCACAAGAGCTATATCAAGAACTTAGACGTATAATCCTTAGGAGTGGTCTAGCTTAGGTGGATAGTAGTGAGTGTAAAACTATACAGAGAATATATTATTAAAGTACTAGGTACAATGGATAGAACAAAGACATATATAGAGTCTAATATGGATAAGCTAGAAGACATTAACGTAAGACAAGCACTTATCCACGAACTACTACATCTAGCAAGAACAATAATACACTTAACAACAATGCTAACAGATATACAGCTAACTATAGCAACTATTGAATGTAGAACAAAACAGAAAGAGGAAACTATAGTAAAGTCTTTAGAGAAGGCTAGAGACATAGGAGAAACAGACTCTAGTAGAGTGGACGAGTATCTATATAAGCATCAAGGTGAACTACATTGACAAAGAAGAAAAACAAGCAATGTAACTGCATATACAATGATACT
>Ga0190367_1001593_pt1 | contig 12856 bp, 11 predicted proteins | sample 4872181011_MG_FD_171838 | JGI IMG/M metagenome (GOLD analysis project Ga0190367, IMG submission 171838) | Hydrothermal vent microbial mat bacterial communities from Southern Trench, Guaymas Basin, Mexico - 4872-18-10-11_MG | ecosystem: Environmental > Aquatic > Marine > Hydrothermal vents >... | reverse complement strand
TTCCAACTAATTTCATTCCTTAATCACCTCTTTTAACAGCTCTTTAAGTTTAGGACATTTAAATCTCTCAAAAACATCAAGATTACATTCACTTTTGTCAATAGGACATTGAGCTTCTTTAATATAATTAGTAATAATGACATTAACAGAATTTGTTACAGTAATCTCCTCTCTTGTAAACATTTCTCTTAAATCAAACTCTAAATGTAGAAACATACATCCAATTTTTACCCATTTTCTAACCCTTAGAGGTTTACCAGCTTTTTCAAGGAGATAATTATCAAGTAAGTCAGAAGGTAAAGTTCCTAAACCGTATTTCTCTTTTTTAGCTAACCAACTGAATAATTCATCTAATTCTTTATCGCTACAGTAGTAAGGATATGGAAGTACTGATAGTTTACCGATAAAATAGGGAACTGGAAACATAAACTCATCTATTATTGCCAATGATCTACTAAAAACTTCCATTAAATTTACTGCTAATACCCATCCCAAATTTAGAAAGCTTTTATCAAAACTAGGTCTTCCTTTCTCAATGTCTTTAATTATTTTATCTAAATTTAGATTTTTAAATTGAATGTTACCGAAAATTCTAAACCTATTTAATAAAAAGTTAAGATATAATTTTATATAGCACGATAAAGCTTTTTCTGAAATATTTAACTTCTCGATAATTTCATTCCTAGTTATTCCATTAGCTTCGAGAATTTTTAAGAAAAATTCTTTAGCTCCTTCTAAATTAATTATTCCCTCATTTAAGCAATAAATCAATCCTCTTAATGTTAATCTACAAATATGACTACCTCTTTTTCCTTCTTTATATTTAACTAGTCCTTCATTTTCTAAATCTTTTATGGCTTGAAGTATTGTTGCTAATGGTATTCTTAGGTCTTTTTGAATTCTATATTTTGTAGTCTCTTCTTTCTCAACAAGATATTTTAAGATTAATTTCTTAACTTCTTCTTTTTTCCATTTCTTTTTTTTGTTAGACATATCAAATGCCTCATAAGCTTTTGATATATTGTTTACAATGTTTTCTTACATTACATCATATTAAATTTTCGGTTATGTCAGAAAATAAAATATGTCAGAAAATAAAGATAAATATTAGAGTAGTAGGGTGATAAAATGGTAAAGATAAAAATCACAAATCACGCTAGAAAAAGAGCTAAAGAAAGAGGGATTGAATTAAATTGGATAGAGTTAATTCTAAAGATTCCAGATGAGGTAATAGATGTTAAATTTGGGAGAAAAGCCGCATATAAGCAATTTAATGATGATTTCGTAGTTGTTATATTCGAAGAGCAAAAAGATGAAATAACAGTAATAACTACTCTAAAAGTCGATAAAGGGAGGCTAAGGAGATATGGTTTCAGTAGAATTTGATCCTGAGGCAAATGCTATGTATATTAAAATCAAAGATGGAAAGATAAAACTCTCTGAGCCGATATCAGATAATATAATCATCGATTTCGATGAAAATGATGATATAATTGGCATTGAAATTCTCCTACCCGCTAAAAAAGATTTAGCTGAGAAACTATCTAAAGCTATAACACTATAATCAAAATCTTAAATAAATTTAAATAATTAATAATAAATAAATATTATTACAAAATTCAACGACGACGTTATATCTCTTCAAGATCAAATTATTGTAGATGAAGTGTATAATCTGTGGAGAAGAAACGCATACGAGGACGATACCTCTCTGCCCGAAATGTGCTAGAACCGAAAAAGCCATTGAAATCGCTATGGAGTTGCATAAACCGATTAAAGAAGTAAAAGTGAAGAAGTGTAAACTCTGTAGCAATGAATGCAGTGGTATAGCTCTGTGTGGTAAGCCAGAATATGGAACTCTTGAATACTACGAAGATCCACTACCAACCAACTGTTGTAACGCTTGGTTTTGTAAGGGGAGTGAGATGATTGGAACAAATTTAGCCGTGTTTTACTACGGATGCAATTTCGATTGCTTATTCTGCCAAAACTGGGTTCACAAGAGATTCGAATTTGCAAGGAAAGTCAGTATTGATGAATTAATAGACGTTGCAATGAGAGATAGAATCAAATGCATATGCCACTTTGGCGGCTCACCTGAGCCACAACTCCCATTCGCTTTAAAGTTTAGCAGAAAAGTCCTTGAGAAAAGGGATATAATGATATGCTGGGAGTGGAATGGAGCTGGGAATAAATCCCTCGCATTAAAAGCCGCAGAGCTTAGCCATAAGAGTAATGGAACTGTAAAATTCGATTTAAAGGCTTGGAATCCATATTTACACTTGCTGTTAACAGGTAGGAGTAATGAAAGGGTTAAAGAGAACTTTGCGAGGATTGCTGAGAGATATCCAGACGTGATATCTGCAACAACCCTACTAGTTCCGTATTACGTAGATGAAGAGGAAGTTGAAGGAATTGCAAAGTTCTTAGCGGATTTAAACGACGAAATTCCCTATAGTTTACTTGTATTCCATCCAGACTACAGATTGAGAGATTTACCAATAACTCCAAGGCAACAAGTGTTTAGATGCTACGAAGTTGCAAAGAAATACCTAAAGAGAGTAAACATCGGGAATTTGCACCTGCTGGGGATTGTTTGAGTAATATAGCAATCTGAAAAATTTCTATAATTATAATATTGTAATATATTTATAATATAATAATAAAAATTAATAAATAAAAGATAAGTCTATGGAAACAGCGGTGGGAAGTTTAATCCAATCCACTCCTCTAAGCCAAACATCACATTCATGTTTTGAACTGCTTGTCCACTCGCACCTTTAACCAAGTTATCTATCGCTGAAACCACTACGACTCTGTCTTTTCCAGTGTATATCGCTATATCACAGAAGTTGCTACCCCTAACTTGGCTAAGCTTAATCTCATCTTGCATCCTAACGAAGTAGCAATCCTTATAGAAATCCTCGTAGATTTTGTACAACTCCTCTCTACTAAAATTCTCCCTAAGGAATACGTGTGCATTCGATAGTATTCCCCTTGAGCCCGGAAAGACTTGAGGCGTGAAGTGAATCTCTATATCTTCCTGAAAAGCCTTCAGTTCGTTCAGAATCTCGTAGTAATGTCTATGCTCTGTAACGTTATAAACGTTTACTGATTCGTGCAGATTTGGATAGTGTGTGAAAGCAGTTGGAGTTTCGCCAGCCCCAGTTATCCCGCTTTTACAGTCGAACACAACCCTTTCAACAACTCCAAGCTTCGCCAAAGGAGCTATTGCTAAAACCGTTACAACAGGATAACATCCCGGATTTGCAACTAAGTTCGATTCTCTTATCTCCTCCCTGTGGAGTTCAGTTAAACCGTAAACGGCTTTAATATAAGCCTTATGCTCTCTCTTATAGACTCTCTCATATGTCTCCTTATCTAATCTGTAATCGGCTGATAAGTCTATAACTTTTATTCCAACTTCTAACAGCTCTGGGACGTAGTTCATGGCTTCTCCATGTGGAACTGCTGTAAAGACTATATCACAACCTTCAAAGTTTCTTATCTCAGGCAAGCAGAACTTCAAATCGTAAAAACCCTTTAGATGTCTATGCAATTTCCAAATCTCCTTGCCGTTATATCTCCGTGACGATGCTGCGATGACTTCGACTTTTGGATGCATTGCAAGAATTCTCAAAAGCTCTGAACCAGTATAACCGCTCGCACCGATTATTCCAACTTTCATGGCATTGGATATTCAATACTTGATATTAAGCTTAGGGTTCTAAAATTGTGATTAAATTTTATTAAAATTTTCTATACTATCATTAAGATACCCAAAGTTTAGCTCTCTATCCTGTACGTAGTTCTTGTTAAGCCTAACAGCCAATTCAGCCTTCTTTAACTCCCTTCCGAGGTATGCTGCATGATCAAGCCTAGAAACGAGTCCAAGCCTTAAAATCGTATCTATTACTTCCTTGGCATTCCTACCTACAATTGTAGCTTTATCGTGTTTACACACTATTTTACCCTTAGACGTATATATTATAAAGTCTCCAAATGGATCTCTCACGAATTCCCCGCTTTCAGATGCTTTAATGAAATCCTTTGGAATTTCGAGTTCTTCATATTTCATCTTTTCCTTTACAACGAGTAAACTTATCCCCATATCCTTAGGAGTGGTACTACGTAACTTCGCTGCTTTTGCGAGATAGGAAGCAATTCTTAACTCCTTAACACTTCCAGTCGTTTTAGGACTTGCTTCTGTAGTAAAAATCAAATTGCAACCTATCTCTTCAGCTATAAAAGCGAGTAATGCATTTATTCCAATGGAATCTGCATCACACAATTCCGTAACGTTTCCAACTCCGAATAGAAGTGGTGTAGTTTTATCGATCTCTCTAAACTCCACATATCTAACTATTGACTTTGCAACGTTTAAAGGTGGATCGAGTACTGGATCTGCTATAACCTTATCAGTTTTATCTCTAACTCTCTTAACAAGCCTAATTAACCTGTTTACATCTCGATCTACAACTACAACTGCTTGATCTTCTACAAGTCCTAGTGCATCCAAGTTGTCATAGGAAATACTCATGATCATATCAACTCCGTGTTTAACACCAATCGCGATAGCCTTCTCGCTGAACGTATCTATACTAATGGGTACTTTTGAGTAGTCCACTGCAATCTTTATAGCTTTATTAATGGTTTCTGTATCGAATTCGAGTGGAATACCTAAATCAATTATATCGGCACCGCTTTCGATGTAGTAATCAATCTTTTCCATCAATCCCTCTGGATTTATATCGACGACTTCTGCAACTATCTTCATTCTACTGTTTCCACCAATTGGAACGTCTCTGATCCTGAATACGAAATCACTATCGAGTTCATCTACTTCCCTGATGACTTCCTTGGCCTTTACAGCTTCTATTAACCTACAAGCTGGAATATCATGCGAAAATTCAATCCTATCAACGAACTTCAAAACATACCTCAAATCATACGCATGAATTGAGCCAAGTCTTATCTTTACACCCTTTTTATCTTCAAGACTCTTCCAGTCGTTTCCCTTAGTTAACCCTGGGACTAAAACGAGATCATAATGACTTAAATCCAAGTTTTCGAGCATTTTAGGTGTTATAAAAGCCGCGATGTCTATGTCGCATACGTATACATCGGCTAAATTTTCAACCGATTCTCTAACGATTTTATCTGCAAGTCTTCCAGTTACAACCAAAATTCTCATACTCTTTCACCTTCTTCGTTATAGTCGTTTGCCGTAATTAGTTATGACTCAATTCTAAAAGCTATTAACGGTTAACACATTAAGAGTAAAGCTTTGAAATCTCTCTTGCATGTGCCTTCATTATATCACTTCTCGATATCAAGCCAATTAGTTTCCTCTCGTTCTTCCTATCAACAACGGGCAATCTACCTATATCTCTGCTCGTAAGCTTTATCAATGCATCCTCAAGACTCTCATCTGGATAAGCAACTACTAAATTCCTCGTCATTACTTCTGAAACCTTTGTAGCTCTCCTCTTCTCAACTGGAACTTTTTCAACGTCTTCAAATGTTACAATACCAACCAATTCCCCGTTGTTTAAGACAGGATATCCCATGTGCCCAGTTTTCTCGATTAGGTTTAAAACTTCAAATACCGTGTTATCGGGCTTAACCGTCACAACTCTTTCAGCTGGAATCATCGCATCTCTAACCTTTATATTCCTCAAAACGTCGATTTGCATCTCAGCTCTATGTGCCGGACTTTCCGCACGAGTTGGAACTTGCTCTATGTATATCGTCTTATCTCCAGTGATGTAATATGCTATGGCTGATGCAAGCGTTAAAGCTGGAAGTAGATTGTAGCTACCACTCATCTCGACAACCATTACAATCGCAGCGATAGGTGCTTTTGCAACTCCCGCAACGAATGCAGACATTCCGATTAACACGTAAGCCTCTGGCTGAGAAACGATATCAGGTATTATTCCGTTGAAGAAGTAACCTAGGAACGCACCAATCATACTACCTATAACGATTGAAGGTGCGAAAACCCCACCACTACCACCACTACCTATTGTGAAAGATGTGGCAATTATCTTACCAAATACTACAAGCAGAATTGTGTAGAGGGATAACTCTCCATATATAGCTTGCTGAACAAATCCGTATCCCATTCCCAAAACCTGAGGTAGATGAAACCCGATGATTCCAGTTAATACTCCACCTATAAACGGTTTTACGAATGGAGTAATCTTCAACCTTCTGAAAAGGTTGTGCATCGTATAAAAAGATTTTATGTAGAGTAATCCGATTAATCCAGAAATCAAGCCGACTAATGCATATATCAGAAACTCGAATGGAGAGTGTATGTGAACCTCTGGAACTTTGAATATCGGAATCATTCCAAACTGCATACATCCAGAAACACAACTCAGTATTGATTCGAATACAACAAATGCAGTTATAGAGGACACAAAGGCTGGAACCATCGCTTCAACCTCGTAATCCCTTTTATAAAGGACTTCAATCCCGAAAATAGCTCCACCGAGTGGACTTCTAAAGATACTACCTATTCCTCCAGCCATTCCACATACGACTAAAATCCTCCTATCTCTGTCTGATAGCTTTAAAAGAGATGCCAGAGCTGAGCCAAATCCGGCACCTATTTGTATTATCGGCCCCTCTCTTCCAGCACTTCCACCACTCCCAATCGTAATCGATGAAGCAATCATTTTAACTATTGGAACCCTAGCCCTAATCACACCTCTCATCTTATGAAAAGCTCTGATAACGGCATCAGTTCCATGTCCTTCAGCTTCAGGGGCTAAGCCGTAAACGATCAAACCACTTAAAAGCCCTCCAATTGCTGGAATTATAAATAATGGCAGAATTCCGAAGTTGAAATCGAGGGGTATAACCTCTATTTCTCCGCCAGCGGAAGGGGGTTTGAAGTGATTTAATCCAAAGAAGAACTTCGTGCAAAGCTCTAATAACGTGTAAAATGCAAAAGCTCCGACTCCAGAGATGATACCAACGATTATAGATAGTAGTATTAAGTACTTTGGACTTAGTGGTGCCTTTTGATCCACAGATTTTTGTAAAATTTAGCTGTAGAAATAATTTATGATATCGTAGTCAATTCGATTAAATCTTCATACATCATGCATAACATTCACCTCAGAATTGGGCCAACATCTGGTAATCCCTGCCTTTGCCCAGTTCCTGCTAGTTTCTGTAATCTCTTTGGATTTAAGAGCAAATCCACTGCATTCCTTACGTGTTCTCTAACCCTATTTTCAGCGATTTTTAGTAGTTCCAATTCGTTTTCAGCCTCATCTTCGTGTACTGTAACATCTATCACATGCCTATTCGTCATGAGTTGAACTATTTGAAGTCCTATACTCAAAGCGAGATAGCTAAACAGATCTTTTTGAGTTTTACCAACCCATCCAAGTGTTATGACTAAATCACAACCCCTCTCCTCTATCAGTTTTTTTGCGGCAACTGGTATGTCTTTGATCCCCGGCACGGTATACCTCTCGTATGGAATAGAGGAAATACGCCTTAGCTCATCTATAGCAATTTTTCCCATGTTTACCCTTGCAAAAGTCGTATCGACTATACCTATCTTCATCTCATTGCAAACTTCTTAAGGTATAAAAATTTACAGTTTGTAAGGTCTATTTTTAAACCATTTTTTAAGAACAAAAGAATTTCAAGCTTTAGTTAATTAAAATTGATTGAGCTTTCCTAAGAATGGTAATTTTAATAAGAGAAGAGAAATTATAATTATTTACATTCTCTTTGTTGTGAATAATATTATATATAAACTAAAAATTTTTATAAAATTTTTAAAGTATAAAGTTTTTAATTCTGCGTTTTCAGCTGTTTCGGAAAAATTTACTGTCCTATGAAATTTTAGATCTATCTTCAGGAAAACGTTATATTAGTATACTGAGTTAGAAAATACAATGGATGACGAAGTGTTGAAGTTGTTTTTGAAAGTTCGAGAAAGGTTTGAAGAGATAAGAGATAAGGTTTCACTTCTGAAAGTCTATCCAGAACTACACATACATTCACCTGGAATAGCGTTGAGATTAGAAGAATTCGAAATGATACTTGGATTTAAGCCAGAATTCCTATACAAAAGTAAAGAAGAGGTTTACGGAATTTCTGTTATTTACACCGTTAACGATGACGTGACGATTGGGATTATTGCTCATGAATTCGCAGAACTCATAGCTAGGGAAAAGGGTATAGTTGATCATGTCGAAGTAGATAAGATATGCGTTGAAAAGGGATTTGGAAAGGAATTGCTGATTTCATTACAGAGTATTTTAGGTGGTAGAGTCGAAAGAGCATTCATAGATCAAGAGGATTTAATTAGAAGAGTAGATGCCTTAAAGAAGCTTATCCGATGAAGTTGTTGAAAGATGTCTTAAATATTTCGTAAAGGATGCAACAACTTTTAAAGTGAATCATATCCTAAAAATAAAATTTTTATCCTAAATTAGATTAATACCAACAAAGTTCTTAACGGATTGCCAAATTCAAAAAAATCTTTTTTCTCTCGATTGCCTTCTTTTTTACATCTTCTTCACTGTAACCCGAGGCTAGTATTGAAACAATTGGATCTCCCCTTTCATATATAACTCCAGCCATTGGAACATCTGCAAAAAACGCATTTCCCGTTAATTCTCTCTTTATCACAGTTCTCTCATTTGCAAATAGTATAGCTCGAATTGCAAACCTCTTAATTTTTGGTTTTTCAACTCTTTTTCCCTCGCAACCCATTACATGTAACTTAAAGATGTTTACATCACAACTCCACTCGATACTATCTAAAGAACCCTGAAACCTTGGATTTATCTCTAAAACGTATGGTTTATCTGCTAAAACGAAGTCAACTCCAATAGAACCATGTAAATCGAAGAGTTCAACTGTTTCAACAGCTATCCTTTCGAGTTCTCTTCTGGTCTCTGAATCTATTGCAAAGGGAGTTATGTTTCCACTGTACCTAAACCCGTTTGCGTTCATCTCATTCCAGCCAGCTAAGATCAAATTGCACGAAATGGGTGTAATCTCTTTAGAAGAAGCTATTAGAGATACTGAACAGGGAATACCATCTATATATCTCTGTATTATAAAACCTTTAGATTTTTTACCGTTGTAAAACCGTATCTCCTCCCCACCTCCCCCAATTCTCGGCTTGAGAATAGCTTTAACGTTTTCATTCCCACTTAAAATCTCTGGATGTGGAATTCCAGCTCTTTCCAGTGTTTTATAGAATTTAAGTTTGTCAACGACTTTCTCACATTCCTTTGGATCGCAGCCAAGTACGTCTGCTTTAACTTTCAAGCATTCGTATCCCGAGCCCAATACGACTTTAGCATTTAATCTCTCGGCTAACTCGTCAACAAACCTCTTTAAGTCATCACAGATTTCATAAACTCTTTCGCAGTATAGAATTAAATCCGAATCTATGAACTTCGTTATGGCATATACTTCATATCCAGCCTTTTTTGCAGATTCTGCAACATTCCTAATGTTATTTCCGACTAAAAGCACCTTTTCAGACATTTCCTGATTACATCCTCTTCTTCACTTCGGTATATCTCGTTCATATCTCCATCGCCTAATATGTCTAAACCCCTAAACACAACAGCTGGTATTCCATCTGCACCTTCACCCATCATCAAATTTGCAAAAGCCGCTATTTCATCTGCAATGCATTCAACTGTTATCTCGAGTGTGTTGCCGTACAGATCCCTTTCACCAATCCAATTTCTCATTGCTTTAATTCCAGCAATACCAATAGCAAAACCCACTACACCTCTCCTAAAGCATCTACCACTTGTATCTGTTATGATTACACCAACTCTCTTCCCAGTTAACTCTTCAATCCTTTTCTTAATCCTTTCAGCACTCATATCTGGATTGGATGGTGGCAGAATTACATATCCTTTTTCGATGTTAGACATATCTACTCCGGCGTTTACACATATATTCCCGAACTTCGCCTTAACGAGTAAAAACGGCTCATCTAGTAATACTTCTTCACACTCCTCTAAAACAGCTTGGACAAACTCAGCTGGCTTGTTTACCTTCTTTGCAATCTCCTTAGCCCTTTCAGATGGCTTATAATCGCTGAGCTTTTTTACCCTTCCTTCAGCTTTTGAAACGATTGTTGAACATATCGCGATTACATCTCCATCCCTGATTTCGACGGCTTTGACTATTAGCTCAGCTATATCATCGCCCTCTTTTATCAGTGGTAAACCCTTAACTGGTATTACCTCAACCATACTCTGAAAGAATTCTAAACAGTAAATCCATCAGCTCATCTCTACTCAGAATCTTTTGCCCTGCACCTTGAGCTAATTCTTTTCTTCCACCTCCACTTCCCTTAACCTCTCTGCCTATTTCCTTGATCATATCTCTCGCATCGTATTTAGCACCGCTAAACGTTACGATGTTAACTCTTCCCTCACTCCTAGCCATAAGACATCCAACAGCCCCTCTTTTGGCAAGAGCACTACCGATCTTTATCAACTCTTGCATATCTGCATCCAAGACGTCTGCGACGACTTTAATCGAATCGAACTCCTCAGCTTTTTCAAGTAACATCTCAGCCTTTATCTCCGCGATCTCTCCCTTAAGTCTCTCTATTTCCTTCTTTTGCTCTTTCCACTCTTCAAAGAATCTCTCAACTGTTTTTGGTAGCATAACTGGCTCAACTCTCAGAATTCTACTCGATTCCTTTAAAATGTTCTCCATGCCCTCTATCGCCTCTAACGCCGCCTCTCCAGCGGCGAACTCGAATCTTATCACTCCATCTTGAATCGATTCAACCTTCAAAATCTTGATGAGTCCTATCTCTCCAGTAGAATCGCAGTGAGTTCCACCACATGCCTGAACGTCATCTCCAACTTGAACAATCCTTATATCCTTTCCCGGTGGGACTCCACCCTGATACAATCTAAAGCCATACCTCTGCTCAGCTTGAATCCTGTCCATCCAGAACCATCTTATCGGTTTATTCGCCAGTATCTCCTTATTTGCCAATCTCTCTATCTGAACTATTTCTTCATCGCTCGGTCTCTTATAATGGGTTATATCAAGTCTCGCTTTACTAAACTCCTTTCTCGCACCAGCCTGCCATACGTGCTTTCCAAGCGTTTCTCTAAGCACGTGGATTAATACGTGGGTTGCGGAGTGATGCCTCATATGCCTTAATCTCCTCTCTGCGTCGATTACACCTCTAACCCTACCACTTATCTCCTTAGCGTTCTCAACTCTATGCAAAACAACTCCATCTACTTCTATCACTTCATAAACCTTATACCTCTTACCGTTTGCAATTATATACCCCGTATCGTAGTCCTGACCTCCACTCTCTGGATAAAACGCAGTTTTATCGAGGATTACGTAATCTCCCTCAACTCCTATAACGTTCGCTTCGAACTCGAAAACCTTCGGTTTGTCGTAGTATATCTTTTCGGTCTTCGGATACTCCTTAGACAGTTCAAATCTCTTAACCCTTCTCCTCTCTGCTTTTGAATGCCTTGCCGCCAATTCCGCATAGAAATCTTTTGGCATCTCTACTTCAACGTTCTTCTCCTTGGCAATCTTTTCGACGTATTCAGCTGGAATTCCATGTGAGTCGTACAACTCTATTAAGTCTTCCTTGCTGATCTTCCTCTTCCTCTTAATCAGTCTTTCAACAAGCCTTAAACCCCTTGAAATCGTTGTAGTGTATCTCTTCTTCTCTATTTCAAGAATCTCCTGAATAGTCTCCATTGGAACTTCGAATTCAAAGCCGAGTATTTCTTTGTGCATCGCAACGATATCGAAGATATCTAACCTCAATTCAAGCTCTTCTGCAAGTCTTAGACTACGACGGATCATAAGCCTTGCCAAATACCCAGCTCCAGCGTTAGATGGAACCAATCCATCTCCAAGCATGAATAGAATAGCTCTTGTGTGATCTGCTAACGCGTAAACCCTTTCAAGCGGCTCAACGATTTTTTCTAGTTCTTCTAAGTCCATTCCAATCTTTTTCGCAACTCTCAGTCTGAGTTCCTTGAGTTTCTCTCCTCTCAGCTCACCCATTATCCCAGCGAGCTTAGAGCTTTCAGCTATTGCATTTGCAACTCTCTCGTCATCTCTTGAAAAACCTACATTGCTGTTCTCTATAATCGCGTCTACCACTTCAGGAAAAACTGCATCATAAACAGTTGGTGTTCCTTTGCTCGCCCATACAAACCTCTCCAAGCCATATCCAGTGTCAACTATGTAGTTGTCCATCTTTCTATACCTTTCTCCCTTGATTACGATGTCCCCCTCTGGATGTACTTCGAGGTTCATGAAGACGAGAGTTGCAAGCTCTATTCCACCCACTATAGCCTCTAAGCAAGGGCCAGCATTACCACCACCAGCCCAAGGCTCTTCTTTGTATACGATATCCTCGTTTTTAACTCCCAATTCGTTTAGAAGTTCTGTACAGTATGCAACTGTTTCGTTTTTCCAGTAAACCTCCTTGTCGGGATAATTGAATGCATGATGAGCCATCATCTCAAAAAGCGTTAAATGCCTTCCAGTTCTTCCAACTGAATCGAGATCATCCAATCTTATGCATGGCTGTGAGATTGTGAGCGGATTTGCTGGAGGTGGTGCTACACCTGAGGTAACGAACGGCTGAAAATCGGCAATGGATGCAATCGTTAAGTAGATGTCATCCCTCCACCTCGCAACTACTGGATATCTCTCTATCCTTTTATGCCCTCTCTTCTCAAAGAAACTCAGATAATACTCTCGCATTTCTGCCAAATCCATTTTCTTCTTGAACACTGGATTTCCTATGAAGGTATAACTCCCGCAAGGTGGATCTCCACAGATCTCT
>Ga0190367_1001592_pt1 | contig 12858 bp, 13 predicted proteins | sample 4872181011_MG_FD_171838 | JGI IMG/M metagenome (GOLD analysis project Ga0190367, IMG submission 171838) | Hydrothermal vent microbial mat bacterial communities from Southern Trench, Guaymas Basin, Mexico - 4872-18-10-11_MG | ecosystem: Environmental > Aquatic > Marine > Hydrothermal vents >... | reverse complement strand
GGCATTGGATCTCACGTGCTTCACCGCCCTCCAGGCGAAGAGCAATTCCGAAAGCTCCTCCTCAGTTGGAGCTCTTCTCGTCACGATCTTGAGCTGAAGCTCTTCGGGAGGGAGGAAATCCGGAGTTTGAACGAGATACCCCCGGCCGGCCGAGCGGATCTCAAACGGCGGGAGGAGATCCCGAGGGGAGCGGGGCTTCGGCACTTTGAGAATGCGGAGATCGCTTTTGCCCTTCAAGATCTCCAGAGCTCCCTCTTCGAAATCGGGAGCGATCACCACCTCGAAGAAATGGCGGGAGATCTCCGCGGCCGCCTCTTTGGAGAGAGGCCTGTTGAAAGCTATTATCCCCCCGAAAGCCGAAATCGGATCCCCTTCAAAAGCCCTGAGGAAGGCCTCTTTGGGATCCTCCCGGAGGGCGAGGCCGCAGGGATTGTTGTGCTTCACGATGACGGCGGCAGGATCTTCAAATTCGTTTACGATCCTCCAAGCGGCATCCGAATCCAAGATGTTATTGTAGGAGAGCTCCTTCCCCCAAAGCTGCTCCGCTTCCGTTACGGAGAGGAGATCCTGAGGGGAGGGGAAGCCGAAGCGGTAAAGAGCTCCTCTCTGATGGGGATTCTCCCCATAGCGGAGGAGGAGGCGCCTTTCGAGCGGAATGGAGAGATACGGGGGGAAGATCTCCCCTTCGGGCCGAAGGTACTCGGCGATCACGGCATCGTAGAAGGAGACGTGAAGGAAGGCCTTCCAAGCAAGCCTCCTCCTCTCCTCAATCCCCACCTCTCCCCTCCTCAGGAGCTCCAAAACCCCCTCGTAATCATCCGGATCCACGACGACGAGAACATAGGGGAAGTTCTTGGCGGCGGCTCTTATGAGAGCGGGGCCTCCGATATCTATGTTCTCCAAAGCCTCCTCCAAAGTCGCTCCCGGCTTTGAGATCACATCTTTGAACGGATAGAGGTTCACGGCCACGAGATCCAAAAGCGGTATGGAGTGCCTCTCCGCTTCCGCAAGATGCGATTCGAGATCTCTCCTCGCGAGAATTCCCCCGTGAATTTTCGGATGAAGGGTTTTCACCCTCCCGTCGAGGATCTCGGGGAAGCCCGTGATCTCCTCCACCGTCCGCACCCGAATCCCCGCCTCCCTCAAAGCCCTCGCCGTTCCCCCGCTCGATAGGATCTCAAATCCGAGATCCGCAAGGCCGCGCGCGAAATCCACCACGCCTCTTTTGTCGTAAACGCTGAGAAGAGCTCTTTTCATCTCAAAAACCTCCTCCGAGCTCTCCGTATCCCTTATTCTGCAGCTCCTGCACCAATCTCTCCCAAATTCCGAATTCCCTGAGCTCCTTGTACCTCCGCCAAGCGGTCTTGTAAGATCCGTACTTCTCCGGCATATCCATCCAACGACATCCCGTGGTGAGGACGTAGAGGATTCCGTTTATCACCTTCCTGTCATCCACCCTCTTCCTTCCCCTTCCTCTCGGCTGAGGAAGGAGGGTTTTTATCGACTCCCATTGCTCATCCGTAAGCTCCTTGAATCCCATTTCTTTGCTCCCCCCTCTCAATTCCTCCCCAAAGGGGATTATACTAAAAGCAAGCTCGCTTTCCGCTCGAGAGGGCGTCGAGATGAGCAAGATCTTGTTCTTCAGGAGGGAATTCATACCCTCCATCCTCTCCGGAAGGAAGACACAATCGCGAAGGCTCAAGAAGCCCAAAGTGAAAGCCGGGGAGCTCTGCGAGCTGAGGAGCGGGAGGAGGAGGGAAGACGCCTTCGCGCTCGCCGAAATCCTCGATCTGAGATGCGAGAGGTTGAGCGAGATCTCGGAGGAGGATGTGAGAGCGGAGGGGATGAATTCGAAAGAGGAGTTCCTGAGGAAATTCAGGGAGATCTACAAGCTCTCCGAGGAGGAGGATCCCGAGGTGTGGGTCGTGAAGTTCAGAGTTGTGAGGAAGCTATCTCCCTCGCGATCTCCGCGAATTCCCCCGCTCTGAGGCTCGCGCCCCCTACCAAAGCCCCATCTATATCCGGCCTTCGGGAGAATTCGGCGATATTTCGGGAATTCACGCTTCCTCCGTAGAGCACCGGCACCTCTCCTCCTCTGGAGCCCAAGATCCCCCTTATAAAACAGGCCATCTCCTGAGCGTCCGAGCCTCCGGCCGGCCTTCCCGTTCCTATAGCCCAGACGGGCTCATAAGCTATGATGAGATCTTCGAAATCAAGGCCTTCGAGAGCGCTCCTCATCTGCCTCTCCACGACTTCGAACTTCCTCCCCTCATCTCTCTCCTCGAGGGTCTCCCCGACGCAGAGGATGGGGCGGAGGCCGAACTTCAAGGCGGATTCCACCTTCTTCCGGATGAGCTCATCGCTCTCCCCGAAGATATGCCTCCTCTCGGAATGCCCCAAGATCACGTATTCGCAAATTCCGGAGAGCATCTTCGGGGAGACCTCTCCGGTGAAAGCTCCCTCCTCCGCGAAGTGCATGTTCTGCGCTCCGAGCTTTATGGGAGAACCTTTGAGGATCTCCCTGATCGGAATGAGAAAGGGGAAGGGCGGACAGATTATGATCTCAACCCCCTCGATGCCGGAGAGCTTCTCCTTCAAATCTCGGGCCAGGGCCAGAGCCCGAACGAGATCCAAGTGCATCTTCCAATTTCCCGCCGCAATCCTCCTTCTCACCTTCGCTCCCCCTCAAAAGTATAGCGCCCCGCGAGCTCCTCAGTTTGCTTCTCGAGAGGAATTCCCGATATAATTCTCCTGAACGCTCTGAAGGGAGGAATGAGGCGTTGCGCGAGAAAGTGGAGGCCGTTCTCGCCGAGATCAGGCCGATGCTCGCCGCCGATGGAGGGAGCATCGAGCTTGTGGATGTCGTGGAGGAAGAGGGAATCGTTAAAGTGAGGCTCACCGGAGCTTGCTACGGCTGCCCCATGGCCACCATAACCCTGAGAGAGGGAGTGGAGAAGATCCTCAAGAAGAAGGTTCCCGAGGTGAAGAAAGTGGTGGCGGTTTGAGGAGGGAGATCATGCCGATCTACGAGTTCGTGTGCTCTCGATGCGGGGAGAGGTTCGAGCTCCTCCTCCCCATGAGCAAAGCGCAGGAGAAGGCCTCCTGCCCCAAGTGCGGCGGAGAGGGAACGAGGCGCCCCTCCACCTTCTCCTCTCTCTCGAAGGGCTCCGAGAGCTCAAGCTCCTGCAGCACCTGCTCGGCGACGAGCTGCAGCATCTGCGGAGGTTAAAGCCCTTTCCCTTCGCGGGAGATCGGGGAGATGAGGCTTGTGGGGGATCTCTATTGTTATCTGTGGAGGGGATGGGGGAATAATTGCAATACCTATATCATCTGGGGGGAGGTTCCCATCATCATCGATCCCGGCCACATCTTCAATGAGCTCAATACCCCCTGCCTGAACTCGCTTCTCAGGGGAATGGAGAGGGACGGCCTCAATTCCGAGGAGATAAAGTTCATCATCAACACCCACACGCATCCCGATCACTGCGAAGCGAACAGCTACTTCCATAAGAACAGAGGAAGCATTCTCGCCTTTCACAAAGATGAGCTTCGGATCTTGGATCTCATCTTCAAAGCTATGGGGAAGAAGCCCGAGTTCTCCCCCGATATCTTCCTGGAAGAGGGGGATCTCGAGGTGGGGGGCAGGAGATTTCTCATCTTCCACACCCCGGGACATTCCCCCGGCTCCATCTGCATCTACTGGCCCGAGATCAAAGCCCTGTTCACGGGAGATCTCATCTTCGCCGGAAGCGTGGGCCGCGTCGATCTTCCCGGAGGGGATGCAGAAAAGCTCAAAGCGAGCATAAGGAGGATGGCCGAGCTCGATGTCGAACTACTCCTTCCCGGCCACATGGACATCATCGCCGGAAGCGAGAATGTAAGGCGCAACTTCGACCTCATCATCAACACGATCTTCCACTGGATCTGCTGAAGATCCGCCGGAACTCCACTTAAAAGACCGAATAACCTCCGAAGATCCTTTATTCTTCGCCTCCCTCAGTCCCTCTCTTCGGACTGCTCAAGATGAGGACTTATTGACCGGACTTCCGGACTTTCCTACGCTCCCCGTGAGCGATCCGGAGAGGAGGATGAAGATGGCGAGGGATGCGGAGGCCATCTGGAGGGCGGTTCTCGCCGAGCTTCAATTGCAGATGAATTCGGCTAATTTCGAGACCTGGCTCAAGGACACGCATGGAATTTCCTTTGAGAACAAAACCCTCATCGTCGGAGCTCAAAGCCCCTTCGTTGTGGAATGGCTTCGGAGGCGCCTCCTCCCCTTCATAAAGCGAGCTCTGCGGAGGGTTTGCGGGGAGGAGGTGGAGGTGGAATTCACGGTCTGGAGAGGGGGGAACGGCCACAAGGACATCCTCTCATCCTTCAACCCCCGATATACCTTCTCCACATTCATCAGAGGAGAATCGAACTGGCTCGCCTTCGAGGCGGCTCAGCTCATCTTGAGGGAGCCGGGCAGCTCCTTCAATCCCCTCTACATCTTCGGAGGAACGGGGGTCGGCAAAACCCATCTCCTTCACGCCATAGGCCATGAAGCCCTGCGCCTCGATCTCAGGCCTCTTTACATGACATCAGAGCAATTCACCGGGGAGTTCATCTCCTGCGCTCGGGAGAGGAAGGTTGAGGGATTTCGAGCCAGATTTGGGGAGGCGAGGCTTCTGCTTCTGGACGACATTCACCTCATGAACGGAAAGGAGCAAACACAAGAGGTCTTATTTCACATCTTGGAGGAATACCTTCAAACCGGACGTCAGGTGGTGGTGACAGGAGATCGCCCCCCCCGCTTTCTGCCCCTCTCCGAGAAGCTTCGCTCCAGGCTTGAGGGAGGGCTCATGGTGGATATCCATCCTCCGGATCTGGAGACGAGAGTGGCGATCCTTCAGGCCAAAGCGAGGGAGAGGAAGCTCTCCCTCCCCCTCGAGGTGACCTACATCATAGTGAAGCGCTGCCGGCGCAATGTGAGGGAATTGGAGGGGGTTCTGAACGCCCTCATCGCCCGCTCCCGCCTCCTTCATATCCCTCCCTCCCGGGAGCTCGCCTTGGAGGTGCTCCGGGAGATGGGCTTTGAGGATGAGGAGGCGGAGGAGAGCCCCTCCCCCGAGGAGGTGCTCAAGCAGATAGCGGCCGAATTCGAGCTGCCCCAAGAGGCCATCAAGGGGAAGAGGAGGGATAGAGCTGCGGTGCTCGCCCGGCGCGCGGCGATCCTCCTCCTGAGGGAGGAGCTCGCCCTCTCATGGGGGGAGATAGGAAGGGCGCTCGGAGGGAAGGATTACTCCACATTAATCCAAGGTTACGAGAAGGCCAAGACTCTGGCCTCCGAGGACTCCTCTTTCGCGGAGAAGGTCGAGCGCCTTCGAGCAAAGCTGAAGGAGGGGAAGTCCGCCTCTCCGGAGCCGAGTCCGGCAGTTCCCCCAAGTCCTCCAAGTCCTCCAGTCCCTCCTCTTCATCCTCATCTCCTTTCCATCGGAGAGGAAGAGGAAATTCGAGGTAATATGAAAGAAAAAGAGGGAGGAGATGGATTTCAGGAGCTTTGTTGAGCTTCTGGAGCGGGAGGGGGAGCTTCTCAGGATCAAAGAGGAGGTCGATCCCAAGTGGGAGATTTCGGGCGTCCTTCGGGAGATGGATCGACGGCGGGGCCCGGCCGTGCTCTTTGAGAAGATCAAGGGCTACGAAGCCAGGGCGGCGGGAAATCTCCTGGGGAGCCGGAGGAGGCTTGCCTTGGCTTTCGGAGTTCCCGAAGGAGAGGTTCTCGAAGCTTACAAGATGCGAAGGGAGAGGCTCATCCCTCCCAGAGTGGAGAGCGGAGGAGCGAAGGGGATAAGGAGGGAGAGAAACCCGGGAGCCGATCTTCTCAAAATCCTCCCCGTTCCCATCTGGAGCGAGAGGGATGCCGGGCCTTACATCACCGCCGGGGTGATCTTAGCCAGAAGCCCCAAAACCGGAATGCTCAATATGGGGATTCACGAGATCTCGGCGCTCGGCGGCGGGGAGCTCGCCGCGGTCGTCGGAACGCCTCCTCTCTCCCTCTTCCTCGCCGAGGCGGAGAGCTTGCGAAGGCCTCTTGAAGCTGCGATCATCATAGGCCCTCCCATCCCGATGCTTCTCGCCTCCTGCGCTCCGGCGCCGGGCGTATCAAAGCTCGATATCGCCGGAGGGATAGCGGGGGAGCCTTTGATTCTCACCCGAGCCGAGGTCGTCGACCTTCCGGTTCCGGAGGAGGCGGAGATCATCATCGAGGGGAGGATCCTTCCCGAGAGGGAGGTGAAGGCCGGGCCCTTCGGAGATATGACCCGCTACTACTTCTCGTATCCGGCGAAGATCTTCCGAGCCGAGCTCATCTCGGTTCGCGAGGACTTCATCTTCCACGCCCTTCATCCTCAGGGAGAGGAGGGAAGAGCTCTCATTCAGCCCTTCTGGAGCTTGGAGATCGAGAGGATCCTTCAAAACCTCTTTCCCGAGGTGAGAGGGGCGAAGCTCCTTCCCGGAATGCTCTGCGATCTCCTTCTGATCTCCATCGAAAAGCGAGCCGATTCCTCGCCGCGAGCCGTGCTCGCGGCGGCCCTCACTCTCTTCCCCTCCATAAAATTCGCGGCGATCTTCGATGAGGATGTGGATTTGGAAGATGGTTTCGAGATCCTCCGGGCGCTCCTCACGAGAACCGATCCTCAAAGGGATCTCCTCATCCTTCTGAACTTGCCCGGCTCCGATCTCGATCCCGTGCTGAGAACGAGAGGAGCGGTTGGGAAGGTGGGGATCGATGCGACCGTCCCGATGAAGGAGAGGGAGAGGTTCGCCGAAGCCCTGCCTCCCGCCGAAATTCTCAAGAGGACGAGATCCCTCGTGGAGAAGCTCTTGAGAGGAGGTTGAGATGAGAGGAGCAAAAGCCAAGAAGCTCATTCCGCTTTGGGTCTTCCTCGGCTTCCTGGCCGCCGGGGGAATTCTCTACTGGTACTTCTTCCACGCTCCTTTAAAGGTGGAGCGGGAGATGAGCTCTCCGGTCGTGATAAGCGAAGAGGAAGCTTGCGATTTCGATGAGAAGATCGAAGATCTCAAAGAGGAGCTGGAGCGAATGGAGGAGGGGGAGATCGCGGCCCTCAGCATAACCCCATCCGAAGCGAGTTCAAAGCTCTCTCAAGCCGTGGGGGAGTTCGAAGAGCTTCCCGAGGATGTGGAGATCGGAGAGGTGAGGATCAATTTCAAGGAGACGGAAGAGGGGGAGGTTGAAGTTCTGGGGGTGGCTCGGATCGCCTACAAGCACAAAGTGCTCTCGGCCAAAATAGGATTCAGAGTTCTGGTGGAGCCCGGGGAGGGAGCTCTCGCCTGCACCATTGAGGATGTGGAGATCGGAAATCTTCCGAAGTCCGTTCAGGAGAAGATAAAAGCTTTTCTTCCGGTGGGGGAGAGCAAGATCATAGAGTTTGAGGGCCTTCCCGTAAAGATCCTCGATCTTCGCGTCGAGAACGGAAATCTCGTCTTGGAGGTGATGCGAGATTAGCTCTCGGATACCTCTATGCCGAGAACCTCCTTCAAGACCTCATCGGCGTGCTCCACGAAGATGAAGCCAAGCTCTCTCTTCACATCCTCGGGAACATCCTCAAGATCCCTCTCGTTCTCCTTCGGGAGGATGACCTTCCTGATCCCGGCGCGGTGAGCCGCGAGCACCTTCTCCCTTATCCCTCCCACCGGAAGCACCTTTCCGCGAAGGGTGATCTCTCCGGTCATGGCGATCTCCTTGCTCGCCGGCTTCTTGGTGAGAGCCGAGGCGACGGCCACGGCCATAGTTATTCCGGCCGAAGGGCCGTCCTTGGGGATGGCTCCGGCGGGAACGTGAATGTGAATATCGTGCTTTTCATGAAAATCCCTATCGACGCCGAGCTGCGCCCATCGGGATCGGATGTAGGTGATGGCCGCTCTTGCCGATTCCTGCATCACATCTCCGAGCTGCCCTGTGAGGATGATCTCGCCCTTCCCGGGAACGAGCGCCGCTTCGACGAAGAGGACATCTCCTCCCGATAAAGTCCAAGCCAAGCCCGTCGCGACTCCGATCTCCTTCCCCCTCTCCGCGACCTCAAATCTGTACTTCTCCGGGCCGAGGAACTCCTTTACGTTCTCCGCCGTGACGACCACCTTCTCCTTTCCGTTTTCGGCCGCCCTCCTGGCGACCTTGCGGCATATGGCGCCGATCTCCCTCTCCAGATTTCTGAGACCGGCTTCCCTCGTGTAATTCCTGATGATCTTCATGATGGCGTCATCGGTGAACTCGAGCTGCTCCGGGGAGAGGCCGTGCTCTTCGAGCTGCTTGGGTATGAGATGCCGCTTGGCGATCTGCAGCTTCTCGTATTCGGTGTACCCCGGAAGCTCGATGACCTCCATTCGATCGAGGAGCGCCGGAGGGATGGTATCGGTCGCGTTGGCGGTAGCTATGAACATCACCTTGGAGAGATCGAAGGGAACGTCGAGATAATGATCCACGAAGGCGTAATTCTGCTCGGGATCGAGAACTTCGAGCAAAGCCGCCGCCGGATCTCCTCTGAAATCCGCTCCGAGCTTATCGATCTCATCGATCATGAAGACGGGATTGTTGGATCCCGCCCTCCTCAATCCCTGAATTATCCTCCCCGGAAGAGCTCCCACATAAGTGCGGCGATGCCCTCTTATCTCAGCTTCATCTCTCACCCCTCCGAGGGAGATCCTGACGAACTTCCTTCCAAGAGCTCTGGCTATGGACTTCCCCATGGAGGTCTTCCCCACCCCCGGAGGCCCTTTGAAGCAGAGGATGGGGCCTTTCGCATCCGGTTTGAGCTTTCGGACGGCGAGATATTCCAGAATCCTCTCCTTCACTTTCTCCAAATTGTAGTGATCTTCATCGAGAACCTTGGCCGCATGCTCCAAATCCAGATTGTCCTCCGTGCTCACCGACCAGGGGAGGGAGATGAGCCAATCCAAGTAGGTTCGGGCTACGGTGTATTCGGCGGCTTGAGGCGGAATTCGGGATAGCCTCTCGAGCTCCTTCTCGGCTTCCCTCTTCACCTCCGGAGGCATTCCGGCGGCTTCTATCTTCTGCCGGAGCTCGTTTATCTCGGCGGTGCGCTCGTCGAGCTCTCCGAGCTCCCTCTGAATGGCTTTGAGCTGCTCGCGCAGGAAGAACTCCCTCTGGGCTTTGTCCATCTCCTGCCGGACTTGAGATTGGATTTTGTCGCGAAGCTCGAGGATTTCGATCTCCCGATTGAGGAATTCGGTGAGGCGCAAAAGCCTCTGCTTCACATCGGCGAGCTCCAAGATCTCCTGCCTCTCCTTCAAATTGAGATTCATGTGAGCGGCCACGAAATCGGCGAGCCCTCCGGGATCGGGGATGTTCATCGCGGCTATGCCCAGCTCCTCGGGAAGGTGAGGAGCCAAGGACACGATCTTCTGGAAGAGGGCCACCACATTTCGAACCAAAGCTTCAAGTTCCGGCCCCTCCTCCACCTTCTCCTCCACCTTCTCCACCAGCGCTCGAATGAAGGGGGAGGTCTCGAGGATCGCCTTTATGCGAATTCTGGAGAGCCCCTGAAGCACCGCCCTTACGGAGCCGTCGGGAAGCTTGAACATCCTCACGATGAGAGCGGCCGTTCCGACCCCGAAGAGATTGGCGGGAGGAGGTCCGGAGACCTCGGGATTCTCGGCGAAAACCCCCACGAGCTTATCTTGCGTCGACACCACATGATCGATGAGCTTCACCACCTGCTCATCGCGAGTGGCGAGAGGGATGATGAGGGAGGGGTAGACCACCGCATCTCCGCTCGGCAAGATGGGGAGGATCTCGGGAACGGGGTACTCTGAGGGCCTCTTGGGAAGCTTCTCCATGGGAAGAAGCGGTATCAGCATCTCTCGCTCCTCATCTGATCTTTATATGATACGTCCTCGCCTCTCGAGCTTTGGGGAGGACGATCTCGAGGAGGCCGTCTTCATAATAAGCTCTCGTCTCGGAGGCATCAACCGGAACGGGAAGCTTTATCTCCCTCTCGAAGGGGCCGGTCGGGATTTCAAGCTGATAGTAGGAGGTCCTCCCTCCGGCCCTCACCGTTCGGCGCCTCTCCCCTCTTATTGTCACCTTATCGTGATCCACGAGGATCTCGATCTCCTCCTTCTTCACGCCAGCGAGATCCACGACGATCACGATCTCCTCATCGGTCTCGTAGACATCCGTCGCCGGAACCCATATTCGGGGGGAGTAATGAACGGAGGGAGGCTTCGCGCCCGCAAGCCTCTCCAAGAATCTCTCCATATCCCTCTGCACCGCATCGATCATTATGAACCAATCCTCCCTGTAGAAGGCCACCTTCATCCCCCCTTTACAGGCCTCCGAGAAAGCCCTGTATTCCTCGCCTTATGAGCATCACGGCGATGGCCGCGAGGATAAGGCTCACTATATGAGATACCGCCTGAAGGCCTCTCTGTCCCAAAGCTTTTGCGATCCGATCCGCTTGATAAAAAATAACGCCCGCGACGGCGAGATTCGCAAGAAAAGCTCCAACTACATAATACCATCTATGTTCGCCGGAGAGAAGGAGGAGCGTCGTGAGGGCGGCCGGCCCCACGACGAGAGGCGTTCCCAGAGGAACCACCCCCACTATCTCCCTGTCGATCTGCTCGGCGAATTCGACAAATCTTCCGGTTATGAGATGCCTTATCGAGAGGATGAGCAGGACGATCCCTCCTCCGATGAGGAAATCCGCGATCTCAATTCCCAGGAAGTCGAAAATAGCCCTCCCGAGGGCGATGAAGCCCACGCCGAACCCGAGGCCTGTGAGCAGAGCGAGCCTCACCACCCTCAGCCTCTGCGAGGAGGTCATATCGGCGGTGAGGGCGAGGAGGAAGGGAAGGGTGCCCAGGGGATCGATGGCCACGAAGAGGGGAATGAAGCAGTAGGCGAACTCCTTCACACGAGAAACCCCTTCTCGGTCGCCCTTATATGCTCGATGGAGCGCCGGACGTCCACGAACACCCTCTCGGCCTCCGCCACATGCTCCCTCTTCACCTTCTCCTCCCCGTCCTTCTCCGCTATGATCTTCGCGGGAAGGAGGAGCTGAGAGGCGTAGCGAAGCGAGGCCTGCTCCCCCAAAGCGACGAGATACTCCAGAGCTTCCTCCTCGACCTTCACCTCCTCCTCTCGAATGCGAAGCTTCAAGATCTCCCTGATCTCATCTCGATTGTAGAGCTTGGTGTTGGCGATGAGGAGGCGATCGAGGAGGTCCAAAGGTATGCCGTGAGGAGATTCGATATCCGTTCCGCGAATTCTGGCCGTTCCCCTGTTGGTCGCCAGAACCAAAATGGGGGCGAACTCCTGTTCCATGGCGCGATTGAGGAAGGCGAAAGCCTCTATATCGAGCATATGAGCTTCATCGATGAAGAGCACGCCGGGGATGAGCTCGGCCATCTTCTCGAAGATCATCCGGTTCACCCTCTCATCAACGGCCTTCCTCACCTCATCCGAGATCTCCTCCCCCATAAAGCCGAACATCCTCCCCGTGCTTATATTGGCCATATCGAGATCGTGAAGGGTGAGGGTGTAGGTGAACTCCTTCCTCTTCCTTATGGGGCCCGCGGGGGTTTCCACCTTCTCGATCCCCAGAGTGTAATCCACCTCCTTCTCCTCCTCCCCCTCCACAACCCTTCTGGGCCTCGTGCTCCCCATGACGGTGAGGCGACCGGTGGCCGCTTCGATCATCACCACATCCCCCTCTTCCACCCTCTGCTTCAGAAGCTCCAGAGCTATCTCCTGCCCCACTTCGATGGTCCTCTTCTCCTCCGTGGTCTTGAGGGTGATGAGAGCGCCCACCGGTATCTCCATGTAGGAGACCAGAGGATGAGCCGCCTTCTTTATCCTTATCCTCTCGACCTCCCCCTCGTAGACTTCTCTCGTCTCCTTTATCTTCACCCCGATAGCCCGCCTTATGGTTTGCGTGAGGAATTCGGTCTTGTTTATCCCGGCGCTGTAAATGGAGGAGCCGGAGATGGAGACGAAGGGAACTCCCCTTCCGAGCTCCCTCGCCATTCCCAAAGCTATGGCGGTCTTCCCGGTTCCCACGGGGCCCGCGAGGAGAAGTCCGTGCCCGGCCCTCCTCCCCCTTCGAATGAGCTCGACCATGAGGCCGGCCGCCTTTCGGGCTTCGATCTGCCCCACAAGCCCGTCCGCTATGGGGAGGGGATTGAGGGTGCGATGATCGAGCCCCAATCCCCTTATATGGCTGTGAATTCCTATCCTCCTTATCTCCTCCATCACCTGCGGCATCTCTCTCACCCTCCTTCCCTGAGGGAGATGTGAAGCTCATCGAGCTGCTCTTGAGTCACGGGAGCCGGAGCTCCGAAGAGGAGATCGGCTCCGCTCTTGGTCTTGGGGAAGGCTATGACCTCGCGTATATCCTCCTCATCGGCGAGCAGCATCACCAATCTGTCTATTCCGGGAGCGATCCCGCCGTGAGGCGGCGCTCCGAAGTCCAGAGCTTCCAGAAGCGCTCCGAACTTCTCCCTCATCTCCTCATCCGAATAACCCAGAAGCCTGAAGATCTTCTCCTGAACCTCCCGCCTGTGAATTCTTATGGAGCCGCTCGAAAGCTCGCAGCCGTTGCAGACGAAATCATAATGCCTTGCTCTCACCTTCCCGGGATCCGTATCGAGAAGGGGGATGTCCTCCTCCACCGGAGCGGTGAAGGGATGGTGCATGGGCTCCCATCTCCCCTCCTCCTCATTCCACTCAAGGAGCGGGAAATCGAGAATGAAGGCGAAGGCCAGAAGGTCCTTGGGGGCGAGCCCCAATCTCCTTCCCATTTCGGCTCGAAGCTGGCTCAAAGCCGTATTCACCAC
>Ga0190367_1001591_pt1 | contig 12858 bp, 15 predicted proteins | sample 4872181011_MG_FD_171838 | JGI IMG/M metagenome (GOLD analysis project Ga0190367, IMG submission 171838) | Hydrothermal vent microbial mat bacterial communities from Southern Trench, Guaymas Basin, Mexico - 4872-18-10-11_MG | ecosystem: Environmental > Aquatic > Marine > Hydrothermal vents >... | reverse complement strand
CTCATTTAAGAACGTTTTTAGAACTGATGTTTTTCCAATCCTTCTAATTCCAACAATTAAAATTATTGGAGATCCTTTCTCTACGAATTTTGATAGTGTCTCAAGTTCCTTATCTCTATTATATAGCTCTGTCCTCTTTTCTTTTGGTTTCAGATCAAATAACATAAGTAACACCGTTCACATCATCCGTAGCTTCATATAGTGAATTATATTGTTTTGTATCAGCCACGGATGAGTTCATTACGGCTAACATCCCCCCAACCACCCTACGGCGGACTGCCACCTTCAGGTAATCAGGGTTCATCAGGGATTCATCACCCTCATTAATCATCGGGTTCAGCAATATCAACAAGATTATAGGAAAGGGTTTATAAATCATACTACTCATACACTTAAAGGTTAGAAAGACATACTAAGAAAGCTATAATCCAATGTTTCTACCCCTGTTACTAAGTCACAGGGGTGTGATTAATAAATGTTATCTACAATTAAAATAGATACAATTAATAATTAATTAGCAAGAAAAATGATAACAGTTATTCTCAAAAGTGAGCTACTCTGCACCAAACAGTAGTTCCGAAAGTTGGCAATTAAGGGAGTCATTTTTAGGATAGCTTAAAAATCCGAAAATGTCGGAAATGGCTTATTTCAATCAACACAATTATCTAAAATTTTATTCTATTATTAGTATCTAAGTTTGATATTCAAACCTAATTGCCTTAATAAAGCATCGAAACATACAGCTGTGAGGGAATGTGATGGAAAGCTAAGGATGTAGGGTTTTCCTTCCCAGAAAGGGGAAGAGGGGTTACCCCCGAAAGAGACCGATGATTTACTCTCTATGAACCCAAAGAGGTTGATTTGTCCCAAGGCGGACATAAAGACTACGTCCGCTGAACCCCTAACTCTTAGAACTACTGCTGAGGGGGGATTAGGATTTCCATTCTTCAATTTCCTTCAAAACGAGCCTGTAGACATTTGAACTCAGATACATAACTTCTGCCAGTTTATCCAAACCTTCAAGGGCTTCCGCATAAGAAATCAAACCTTCTTTCAAACCTTCAATTAGTAAACCTAAAGAACCTCTGACCTTAACGCCTAAACCTCTTGCAAAAACCCTCGCAGCATCTTCGTCCAGCAAAGCTGTAATCTTATTTTTGAAGGCGTAGTAAACTACGCCGATTTCGGCTTCATGCAATCCTGCTAACCTTGCAATTTTAGCAAACTTCTCATCAACTTTTACTCTAATTACTTTAATCCAACCGTCTTCTATTGCCTTCTCAACTAGGATGGCATCTGCATATCCTTTCTCCTTACCTACATCTACAACTTCACGCTTAACCTCTTGAGGAATTACAACATCGTAAATTCTTATCAGGTGTAGCAATCCTACTTTTGCCAAGTGTATAAGCGGTCCAGAATTACTTACCGCCAATCTCCTCGATTTCACGAGCTAACTCCTCCGCGGTAATTGGAAATGGAATGTTGTGTTCCCTCAACTTCTCAAGCATCTCTCTGTAGGTCAATCCGGCGATCTCAGCCGCTTTCCACACCGTAACCTTCCTTTCTTTAATGAGTTCTAAAGCCTTCTTTAATTTATACTCCTTTAATCCAATGTAAAGCAGTTCTCTAATCACAGCTGATCTATCTATTCCTCTTTCCTTTACGATTTTCTCTATTTCCTCAGCTAACTTTTTATCTATCCTCGCTGAAATCGTTATCATAATGTATGCATTTTATTAAATCGTATATAAGATTTATGTCTTGAGATATTCTCAACTCCTTATAGTTAAGAGAAATCATGGAAATTTTGACCTCGTTGAAAGGAGGGATTTTGATTTGGCTTTAAAACTACAGGTAAAGTTTAGAGAAGCTGGATGCAGAAGGCTGTTCCAGACCTGCTCATATCTTCGATCTGCATTAACGGGAATGAAGAGTTAATAGCAAGAGATGAGGATTTCTTAGACATAGCTAAGGTTTCAAATCTTAAGGTTAAATTGATTTAGATGCGTTTCGCAAGGCTTTTAATTTAGATTTAAAATATGGATTTAGTGGTCTCACTTCATCATTTTCCTTTAAATTTTCACCTATGCCATAAATATTACAGGTTGAGGCAAATAGAACCTGTACATCTCTTTTTCTCGCCTTCTCAAGCACATTTAACGTACCCTTGTAATTTACGTCTTCGACATCATCTTTTACTATGTCAAGCATATCTGGTGTTGCTGGGAGTTTTGCTGCAAGGTGTATTACAACTTCTACATCTTTAAACGTCAATTTTAAATCCTCTCTTCTCCTTATATCTCTCCAAATAAAGTCGACGTGATTTAAATGTAAGAGATTAAGCGGATTATATCCAGATAGATTGTCAATTATTCTAAATTTCTCTCCTCGCTGCATTAAAATTTCTGAGATTGCAGTCCCGATGTAACCGTTTCCACCTGTTATGAGGATCATGATACCAAATCCATAATAATACTTTTAACTCTCTCTAAACCCATACCATCGCAAATCTTTTTCCCGTATTCACTTATCTCTCTCCTAATTTTTGCATTGGAAAGCTCATCTATGAATTCGATGAGCTTTGAACGCTCAAACCAATCCAATGAATACTTCAAAATCGATAGACATTTCTTTAACTTTCTTTGCAAATCGTTTTGACATATCACAATTGCGGGAGTTCCAGTACAAAAAGCTTCAAAAGTTGTGAGTCCCAATGAAGTTACGATTAAATCCGATTCATACATTAGCTCTGCAACGTTTCTTACATCTCTTAAAATTTTTACGTTTTCTTTAGCTTTTAGTTCATCGAAGTAAATGAAGTGAGGGCCGAGTATTACGGTGATATCGAAATCGTAATCAGATATCGCATCTAAGGTCTTTGAAGTTAGATTTGATGGATCACTACCGCCGAAGGTTAACAAAACTCTATTAATATCTTTGTTAATTATCTTCTCCTTTTTCCAATATTCGTGAAACTCTCTTCTTAAGATGAGATATCTTAGGCCGCAATAATAACGAGTTCCATTCTCTCTTCTATCTTTATCTTTCACACCAAGAATAGCATTTATGACTACGTCGGCGTATTTATTTGCATTTGATTCATTATCGAATAAGACTATTTTAGAGTTCGTTTTCTCCCTTATTTTCCTTACGATAACTTCTTCAACTTCGAATTTATCGAATACAATTACATCTGGGTTTATCTCATCAATGAGTTTTATTTCATCATTTGAAATGATTAAACAATCGAATCCGTAAGATTTTACTTTATTTAGGACTATTTCATCACCTCTAACAAGAAATGTAATATCAAAATCGTTTTTCAACTCTTCTGCCAACGTTAAAGTCCTGTAGATATGACCCATTCCATTCTTTAAGCCTCCATCAGCTCTAATAACGAGTTTCATATCTCTTTTTGATATTCTTTGAACCCCTCTTTTCTCAATATCCTTTCAACGTCGTTGAAAGTTTTCTCAACACCTTTTCTGATATCATACCTTGGTTCAAATCCCAAGGATTTTATCCTGCTCAAATCGTATGCAAATTTCCTCTCCTTCGATTCCCTTGCCTTCTCAAATCTTATATCAACTTCTATTCCCCTTTTTCTCGCAACATCTGCCACAATCTCCGCAAGCTCTTTAACGCTCACAACCTCTCCGCTTCCGGCATTGAAAACCTCTCCTCTGGCTTTCGGGGTTATCACGAGCTTGTAAATCTCAACTGCATCGTCTATGTGTATGAAATCCCTCTTCTGCTCTCCACTCCCGTATATTATCAACGGTTCCCCTGTCAGTGCCCTTTTTATGAAGTTCGTAACGACTGTTCTCCACTTCGGGTACGTTCCAACTCCGTATATGTTCGTGAATCTCAAAATGACTGTTCCCAATCCGTAGCTGTTATAGTAAGCTCTGCAGAGGGCTTCACAGCTTGCCTTTACCGCACCGTAAACGTTAAGGGGATTTATCGGCGTATCCTCTTTCGCAACTTCATCTTCGACCTCACCGTAAACTGCCGAGCTTGAAGGGAATATAAAGTACTCAACTTCTCTTTTAACGCTCTGCTCCAGCATGTTAAGAGTTCCGTTCACGTTCACTTTGAACGCGAGCTCAGGGTTTTTGTTGCATGGAACAACACCTGAAATTGCCGCGAGATGGTAAACTATTTCTGCATCCTTGAGTACGTCCTTTACGAAATCCCTATCGCACACATCTCCGTGAAGTAGCTTAACCCTTCTGTCCTTTTTTATAAACCTATGGTTTTCCCTATTGCCAACAAGGAAGTTGTCGAAGCCGACTATTTCGTAATCTTCAAATCTCTCGTCTTCGAGCAGCATGTTAATCAGATGACTTCCAACGTAACCTGCAGAGCCAGTGACTACCACCTTCATCTCCTTACACCCTTGGGTATGAAAACGTCCCTGTAAGCCCTTATCCTCTCCTCAAATCTCCTCAACCTCTCTATTACATCCGGAAGCGTTTTAGCCATTTCCCCGTGCTTCGGCTTTCCTAGAACCTTCAAAAACCTGGAGTTGTCGAACTTATACCTGCTTTCCTCCCTTTCCTTTCTCGGATTCGGAATAAAATCAATTCCCGGGCTTCTTCCGAGAACTTCTTCCGCAGCCCTATTTAGCTCTTCAGCGAGATCCCTTATCCTCACGTACTCGACGAGCTGGTTGTAAACTACATACTCCCCTTCGTTCCCCTCCTTGACTATGTTGACAAGGCTCTGACATGCATCCTCAAGGCTTATAAAAGGTTTTATCTGATTTCCACTCCCGTAAACCGTCAGGGGGTGATCCGCTATTATCATTGCAACCCATCTGTTGAAGAGAGTTCCGAAGTAGAAGTCGACGTCGAAGCGAGTTGCTAGGGCATCATCAAGCACGGTTTCCTCCGTATCCGTTCCGTAAACTATGCTAGTTCTTACATCTGTACATGGCATTCCGGTCTGCATGTTCATTAGCCACATGTTAACTGCATCGAAACCCTTTGTTACGTGGTAGAAGCTCGATGCTATGTTCGGGAATGGAAGGATGTCCTTGTTCCCCTCTTTATCAAATACTTCTATGAATCCTTCAGGTATGTGTAAATTGGGGGCTCCGTATATCCCTGTTGTTGTCGTTTCTATAAAGTGCGTTTTCGTTAAACCTTCCTCTCTTAAAGCCCACAGAAGGTTTAAGGTGCTCAATACGTTGTTCTTCTGCGTGTAATATGCTTTCTCGAGGTTTATCTGAGAATATGGTGCAGAGGGTTGAGCTGCGAGGTGTAGGACGACATCAGGCTTGAAAACCCTTATAACGGTTCTTACGAAATCCTTATCAGTCAGATCTCCCCTTATGAAGCTTATATTCCTGAATCCAAGTTCGTGAGCTTTTTTTATCCTCTTCTCTATCGGTTCAATAGGAATTATGCTGTCCGCTCCAACCTCTTCAACCCATTTTCGCCTTGCTAAGTTGTCAATTCCGACTATTCTCTCATCCGGGAATTCCTTCGAGAGTTTGAGCATCAGAGGCCAGCCCATGTAGCCGTCTGCACCCGTTACCAGAATCATACGATCACCTTATGTTGTCACTTGAAGTGGTAACATATATACGTTTTGCAATTCCAAGTACATTTAATATATTTCTGGTTTATTATTAAGAGTTTTAAGTAAAGATTAGGTAATTAAAACTTCTTATGAATGTGAACTCTAAGTCATTCTTATTAGCTTTCATTCCTCAAATAGGCTATAGAGTTTCAAATATCTCTTCAATATCTCTTCTTAAATCCGTTTTCGGTTCAAATCCCAGTTTTTTTGCTTTGGATATATCGGCACAGCTTCTCCTTATATCCCCTTCACGAGGTTTATCGAAAATTGGTTTTTCTTTCATTCCGGCTATATCCATTGTCATTTCAGCTAATTCCAAAATCGATGTTTCTCTTCCGGTTCCGACGTTATAGGCTTCCCCTCTTTCTCCTCTCTTTAATGCTATCTCTATGAAATCAACTACATCTCTAACGTGAACGAAATCCCTTGTCTGCTTGCCGTCCCCGTAAATTATCGGAGGTAATTTTTGCTTCACCCTATGAATAAATCTTGCTATTACTCCAGAGTACGGACTCTTCGGATCCATTCTTGCGGAGAAAACGTTGAATGGCCTGATGATTACAGTGTGAACTCTATCTGAGAATACTTTACAGTAATATTCTCCCGTAAGCTTGCTAACACCGTAAGGTGAAAGCGGTTTCTTTGGATGATCTTCATCTATGGGGATATACTGAGGGTTTCCGTAAACTGCAGCAGATGATATGTAAACGAATCTGTTAACGCCGCAATTCGAACTGACCTTTAAAAGATTGACAGTTGAAATTATGTTATTCTCAGCATCGTAAACTGGGTCTTTCCAGCTTCTTTCAACCGAAACCTGCGCTGCTAGGTGAATGACTGCGTCGATGTCTCTAACGATATTTCTGACAAATTTAAAATCCTTTAGATCACCTATTACGATTAAATCATTCAGCTCTCTAATTGAACTGGGCTTTAAATCAACCCCAATAACTTCGTATTTACCTGCAAAACATTCTAAGACATATGAGCCGATTTGACCAGAAGCACCAGTTATAAGAATCTTCATAATTAGTATTAAAATGTAGATTTTTCTATTTTACCATTTCTCACCATTTTTATAAATACTACCTTTTAACTTCACCGATTAGTATTAAAAAATTTAAATTATTATATTTTATCCTTTCTTAATAATGTATCCTATCCTTTAACAATATTTTTAAATGAGAAATTAGATGTTAAATCTATGAGAATTTCAATTATAGGTTCGGGTTATGTGGGCTTGGTCACTGGTATAGGTTTTAGTGAACTAAATCATCACATAATCTTTGTTGATGTCGATGAGGCAAAGATTAAAGCTATTAATTCGAAAAAACCACCGATATATGAAAGAGGGCTTGAAGAATTGATGAAGAAGAATAAAGATAGGTATTACGCTACAACGGATTATAATGAAGCGATTTTAAATTCAGAGCTGACATTTATATGCGTCGGAACACCATCAAATCCTGATGGATCCATAAATTTAGAATACGTTAAGTCCGCCTCAGAAGAAATAGGCAAAGCTCTGAAAAAGAAGGATGGTTTTCATGTAGTCGTTGTTAAGAGCACGGTGTTACCCGGTACGACGGAAGAGGTTATAAAACCGATAATTGAGGAAGAATCCGGTAAGGTGGCATTTAAAGATTTTGGATTGGCAATGAACCCTGAATTCTTACGGGAAGGAAGTGCCTTAGATGATTTCTTTAATCCTGATAGAATAGTTATAGGTGTCAGGGATGAGATGTCAAAATCGATTTTAGAAAGAGCTATATATAGGAATTTTAAATGTCCCTAACTTGTTACAGATATAAAAACTGCAAAAATGATTAAGTATGCTTCAAATGCTTTCTAGTAACTAAAATCAGCTTTTAGAGCTGGAGCATGTTTTGGTGCAAGTTGTTTTCATTCCGATGAAATGGTATTAGCAGATTTTGGTGAAAGAATGGAGATTTTAACATTCAGAGAATTTTTGGAAGATTTTATGTAAAAATGCCAAAGTTTAAAGTTTCGATAGAAGTGAAATTAGTTTGAAGAATATAAAATTCGTCACTGTTAGGGATTACGACGGAATAGTGGTAAAAATTAAGACAAGTATGGGGCCTTGTGATGTAAAATTGGGCGATCTTCTAGTGCTTTCGTATTACAGTGCTATACCAATCAAGATTGCTAAAATAGATGTTCTGAATTTAGTTGTAAGGATAATGAGCTTTTAGATGTCGCATTGATTCATTCAGAAGAACATAGAATGATATTCAGTAGAATCAAAGTTAAGCATTGCGGAACTATTAGACTCAATAAAGACATGTCTAATTCTAACTAGATCTACTATTAGTTCTACATGTTTTTAGAATTGATATTTCTTTTCTAATTTAATATCACAAGTTTCTCACCATATCAATCTTCATACATCAGGAGATAGTTTTTGCTTAACTCCATAAATAAATCTGGCTATTAATATCAAAATACAAAAATAATCTGGGATTCGCCATGGCAAGACTGAAATCAATTCAGTGGATCAAATCCCACCAAATGGCGATAAGAACTTTTCAGACATAGTTAAATGTTTACAAAATTATATTTATGATTATGGTGCTACCGAGCGTACCAGCTTTAAAAGTTGGAATTTAAACTCGGATTAGATCCAGGGGCATAGACTAAAATTATACTTTTTATATTATGTATGGTGATTTCACCCTGTCACGGCGAATACCAATCTAGAAATATTAATATAAATATATTTTTATTTCTATAAAATATGAAATTTTAAAAATATTTTAAAATTATTAAAATAAAAAATCATGCTCAAAGATTTAAGCAAAAATGTTTTAAAATTTAATAGCATAGGTTAAAAACGTTATGAAGGCATTAATTCTCTCTGGTGGACATGGTACAAGGCTTAGACCATTAACATATTCTCAACAGAAACAACTAATTCCAGTTGCGAATAAACCAGTTTTATTTTATGCAATTGAAGATGTTATTGAGGCTGGGATTAGAGATATAGGCATAATTATCGGACCAAATAAAGAACAAGTTATTGAAACCGTAAACTCTGTAAATTGGGATGCAAGCATAGAATTCATCTATCAAGGTGAACCACTGGGTTTAGCTCATGCTATATTGGTTGCAGAAGAGTTCTTGGATGATGAAGAGTTCGTAATGTATTTAGGTGACAACATTCTCAAAGATGGTGTTGTCGAACATACTCAAAGATTCAAACAACTAAATCCTGATGCTCTTATATTACTTACGGAAGTTGATGAGCCACAACGCTTCGGTGTTGCTGAGTTAGATGAAAGTGGTAGGGTGAAAAGGTTAATAGAAAAGCCAAGAGTACCACCGTCTAACTATGCTTTGGTAGGAGTTTACTTCTTTAAACCTATAATAATAGAAGCTTGTAAGAATATTAAACCATCTTGGCGTAATGAATTAGAGATCACTGATGCTATTCAATGGCTAATCGAAAATGAATACAGGGTTGAAGCATCTATAGTTAAAGGATGGTGGAAAGACACAGGTAAGCCAGAGGATATACTAGAGGCAAATAGGCTTGTATTGGATGATATACAGTCAAAAATTGAGGGAGAAATAGATTCTACGTCTAAAGTAATTGGAAGGGTAGTAATTGGAGAAGGAACAAAAATAAAGAATAATTCTACAATTAAAGGGCCATGTACAATAGGTAAAAACTGTATAATATCTAATTCGTACATAGGTCCCTACACATCAATAGGTGACAACTGTGAGATAATCGATACGGAAATAGAAGATAGCGTAGTAATGGAAGGTTGCAAGCTGGTGGGAATTAGAACAATCGTAGAAAGCCTAATTGGTAGAAACGTTAAAATACATGAGCATACGGCAAGACCAAAGGGTTACAGATTTGTAGTTGGAGATCGATCAAGTATCGTGTTGTGAGGTGGGACAATGAAAGTTTTGGTTACTGGTGGTGGCGGATACATAGGTTCTGTTTTAATTCAGATGCTACTTGAGAGAGGCTACAAGGTGGAATGTCTTGACAGATTTTTCTTTGGTAGAGAAACACTATCACACGTTGCAGGAGATCCGAACTTGGAGATCATAAAGGATGATATAAGGTGGTTTAACCCAAACATACTTAGGGGTGTTGATGCCGTAATGGATTTAGCAGCTCTATCAAACGATCCAGCTGGTGAATTAGATCCTTCAAAAACCATGGAGATAAACTATAAGGGAAGGGTTAGAGTTGCAACCCTAGCAAAGAAGTATGGTGCTGAAAGGTATATACTTGCTTCTTCATGCAGTGTTTACGGATTTCAAGATGAAGTCGTAAACGAAAGGTCACCGACAAATCCTTTAACAACTTACGCAAAGGCAAACGTATTGGCGGAGCAGGAAACTCTACCGCTTGCAGATAAAAACTTTTGTGTGACCGCTTTAAGACAGGCCACAGTTTACGGCTTATCTCCGAGAATGAGATTTGACCTAGCCATAAACGGTATGGTTTTGGGATTCTATAAGCATGGTAAAATACCTATAATGAGAGATGGAACTCAGTGGAGACCGTTTGTTCACATAAGAGATACCTCAAGAGCATTTATAATGGTTTTAGAAGCTGATAAAGATTTGGTCAATGGAGAAATATTTAATGTCGGTAGTAATGAACAAAATTACCAGATAAAACCGTTAGCTGAACTTATTGCAGATGCCATTGGACTTCCGTTCAACTTCGAGTGGTACGGTTCCCCCGATAAGAGATCTTACAGGGTAGATTTCAGTAAGATAAGAGATACATTGGGCTTTAAGCCAAAATACACACCAAAAGAGGGTGCAAAGGAGGTGTACGATGCTTTAGTTGAAGGAAAGGTTAAAGACGACATTAAAACGAGGACTGTTGAATGGTATAAATTCCTGCTTAATGCTCAAAAGATAGTAAGAGAGGTTGAGTTAAATGGGATAATTCTTTAAGGATGTGATTCTATGCCGTTTGAGTTTGTAAAGACGGAAATTCCAGATGTTATATTGATAAAACCAAAGGTCTTTGAAGACGAAAGAGGATTTTTCATGGAGACATACAAGAGACAAGACTTTGAGAAAGCTGGGATAAAAGGTGAATTCGTTCAGGATAATCATTCCAAATCAAGATATGGAGTTTTAAGAGGTTTGCACTTCCAGAAAGAGCCCTATGCGCAGGCTAAGATAGTTAGATGCATTAAGGGAGTAATATACGACGTCGCAGTTGATTTGAGAAAGAACTCACCTACATTTGGTAAGTATGTAGGAGTTATACTTTCTGAACACAATAAATACATGCTCTACATTCCGAGGGGTTTTGCCCATGGATTCTTAGTTTTGAGTGATGAGGCGGAAGTAGTCTATAAAGTGGATAACGTGTATGCTCCTGATCACGAAGGAGGTCTAATCTGGAACGATCCAGATGTAAATATTCCTTGGCCAATTGACAATCCAATACTCTCACAGAAGGATCAAAAGTGGCCGACACTTAAGGAGCTGATTGAAAGGGGAGAATTATTCTAGGGTGATGTTATGAAGGTTGCGGTAATAGGTGCAAGTGGTCAGCTTGGTTCGGATTTAATTAAGGTTTTTGATGATGTAATTCCTTTAACTCACAGAGACATAGAAGTTACAGATCTGTCGAGTTGTGAGGTTTTGAAGGAGTTAAAGCCTGATGTTATAATAAATACAGCCGCTTATCATAAGACAGACGAATGTGAAGAAAATCCAGAAAAAACATTTCTTGTAAATTCGGTTGGTGCTAGGAATGTAGCGCTCATCTGTAGGAAGATTGGTGCAATTGATGTATATATAAGCACGGATTATGTTTTTGATGGAGCTAAGAAGGAACCGTATACCGAAGAAGATATACCGAATCCGATAAACGTGTATGGTGTAAGTAAATACGCTGGAGAGATTTTAACGAGATACATATGTGAGAAATGCTATATAATAAGAGTTTCAAGCCTTTTTGGTGTTGCAGGAGCAAGAGGAAAGGGAGGAAATTTTGTAGAAACAATGATTAAAAAGGCTAAAGCTGGTGATGAGTTAAACGTTGTAAACGATATAACAATGTCTCCAACGTATACAAAAGATGCAGCAGTAGCCATTAAGGAAATTATTTACAATAAATTACCTTATGGAATTTACCACGTTACGAACGACGGATCTTGCACTTGGTACGAATTTGCAAAGACGATTTTTGAAATTACCGGAATTGATGCAAAGTTGAATCCAATAACATCGGACAAATTCCCAACAAAGGCTAAAAGACCTAAAAACTCTGCTTTAAGCATCGAAAAGATGAAGTCGTTTGGAATTGTTATGAGGCATTGGAGGGATGCCCTTAAAGATTACCTAAAAGAGAAGGGACACATATGAATCCCTATGATATACTTGCAATGAGAAAAGCTTTTGAGTTGGTTAAGAAGAGGCAAAAAGAGAACATACACAAGATTCCAGACTTACAGGAAAGATTAAGAAGGTTAAGGAGGGTTAGAGAGGAGAGTGTTGGGAATTCTGAGTTAATGGATAAAGCTGTTGAGAATCTTGAAAACAACGGATTTGATGTGAGATTTGCTATAGATGATAAAGAAGCTATAAAAATTATTTTAGAAGAAATTGGGGGTGAAAGGTTGGTTGTAAAGTCTAAGTCTAATGTATCCAAGGAAATAAAATTAACTGAAAGGTTGGAATCTGTAGGAATAAAGGTTGTAGAAACGGATATAGGAGATAGACTGATTCAGATCTTAAATGAGGAGCCATCTCATCCTACGGGGCCAGCTTCACATCTTTCTTTAGATCGTATAATTAGAGGTCTTGAGGAGAGGTTTGGTGTAAAGCTTAATAGTGCCGAGGATGTTGTTAGATTTTTGTTGGAGGATATAAAGAAGAATATTGAATCGGCAGATGTGAGTATAACAGGTGTAAATGCTATAACTGCTGAAGGTTCGATTTTAATCTTGCACAACGAAGGGAACATTTTTGAGGTTTTGAGGAGGCCGAGGAAGTGGATAATACTTGCTGGAATAGACAAGTTTTATCCGAGCTTAGATGATGCTTTAAATGCAGCAAAAATTCAAACATTCTTTGCAACTGGACAGATAGTCCCGACATTTATCGAAATAATAAGTGGGGTCAGCAAGACTGCAGATATAGAGAAAAGGCTGTTTAAGGGTGTGCATAATCCTAAGGAAATAACCTTGATTCTACTGGACAACAAGAGGAGCTATTTAATGAACAACGGATTTAGGGAGATGTTTTACTGTATAGGAT
>Ga0190367_1001590_pt1 | contig 12863 bp, 11 predicted proteins | sample 4872181011_MG_FD_171838 | JGI IMG/M metagenome (GOLD analysis project Ga0190367, IMG submission 171838) | Hydrothermal vent microbial mat bacterial communities from Southern Trench, Guaymas Basin, Mexico - 4872-18-10-11_MG | ecosystem: Environmental > Aquatic > Marine > Hydrothermal vents >... | reverse complement strand
AACAAAAGTTTATCCAATATTCTATGTGCTGTTTTCCTTTAATGTTAAACCTAGCCAGGGCATAGGCGGCGAAAGCTGCAAGGATAAGAGTTAGTATAGCCGTGGATGATGCTACTATGAGGCTGTTCCTCATTCCCATTGGTATTGTTGTGTACTCAAATATCCACATGTAATTCTTTAGTGTGGGGTTTGGGGGAACGAGCTTTGGAGGCCACGTTATTATGTCTACTCTCCTCATTAAGGAAACCGCTATAGCCCAGTAAATCGGGAAAAGTAGTACTATGCATATAGCTATTAATACGAGGTATGTTGCTATCTTCCTACTTAACGTCTTTAATCTTATCTTCATACGTTATCTCCTCATCTTCTGAACAATCTTCGTAAAGAGGAGTATAGCGAGGAGAGTGGTGTAAAGTATCACTATACATAAGCTGGATGCATACGAAATCTTCGTCGCTTTACTTATTCCCACATAGTAAGCGTATATATCAAGAGTCTCCGTGGCTATTCCTGGCCCTCCAGCTGTTATTATAAACACTGTGTCAAACGTTCTTAGAGCATCAAGAAGTCTAAACGCTAATGCCACACCGCTAAAGGGCTTAATTAGTGGGAATATTATTTCCTTGAGTAATCGTAATGATGTAGCTCCGTCAACTTCTGCAACCTCTATCAGGTCCTTTGGAATACTTTCCATACCAGCCAATAATACAAGTACGATGAAGGATGTCCATTGCCACACATCAACAAGAACCAGTGACAACAAGGCAGTTTTGGGTGATGCATGCCATAGCTGAGGTGGAAGGTTAAAGGACTTTAGAATGTAATTTAAGACACCTATCTCTGGCTGATACATTAATCTCCACACTAGGGCAGCTGCTACCCTTGGGATTAGTATAGTCATTGTCAATAAGGTTGTTATGAAGAACTTCAGACTAGCAGACAGAAACATATAAATGAAAAACGCTACAAAAAGCCCCAATAAATACTCTAAACCTACACACAAGACAACGAAGTTAGAGGTAACTATAACAGAGTTTATGAATCGAAAATCATTAAACAGCTCTATGTAGTTCTCTAAACCAACAAAGGCTATCTTTAGGTATGGTTTAGCTAAATCTATGTTTAACAAGCTCAAGTAAACTGAGTAGGTAAAGGGAGGTAATGTTACAAATCCCAGTACTATCAGAGCCGGAATAAGGAAAAAAAAGATAATCGGGTTGGGGACATTAACGATCCCTATCCCTTAAGCCTGCCAGTCCTTATAAGTATTTTTGTAGCCTCGGCGGCTGCCCAGTCTAATGCCGATTTAGCGTCCCTAGCTCCAGCGATTACTTCCTCAACAGCAATCCCTAATATATCACCTACTTCTCTCCACTCGGGAATCCTAGGTCTATATTCAGCAAGACATATTTCTAAGCCTTTAACTGTAGACTCTCTCCAGCCAGGATAAGCTTTCACTTTGTCAATGAATGCCTTATGTAAGAACGCAGATGCTCTACACACGCTCACTATCGGCGGGTAATGGATTAAGGCTTTCCCTAACTCCATACTTTTACTGGTCGCCCACATTATGAACAGGGTACCAGCTTCTCTCTCTATTTCCTCTTTTGCTCCTATAGCACTTACAGTAAAGCCCAAGGTATAGATGCTTGGGAATTTACCTGCAGGCCCCTCGGGTAACTCAGCATAGCCTATCTTCCCAGCGATCGCTGAAAGCTCAGGATTCTCTATTCTGGTTAGGAAGTTGGTGGCGTCTATTATCATAGCGCATTTTCCAGCCATGAATATTGTCTGAACGTCATCCCAGGTGTAGGTTGAGGAACCAGGTGGGCCGTAATTTTGTAATAAATAAGCGTAAAACTCTGTGGCTTTAACTCCTTCAGAGCTGTTAAATATAGGCCTCCAGTTCTCATCAAAGAACCCGCCACCAAAGGCCCTTAGGAAGCCAGTCCATATGTATATGTTCATACCTTCTCCTCTAAGGCCTCTCAAAGATATGCCATACTCGACCGGGCTCTCAGGGTTAAACTTCTTTGCAAAGAAGCGACTAATCACTAATAGTTCAGCCATGTTCTCTGGGACTTTCAGTTCTTTCGGTATTTGCTCGGGCTTAAAGTCCCATTTAGTGACCTCCTCAACGAGTTCATCGTAATGAGCCTCTACCCAGCGCTTATATGCTTCTATTACCTTTGAATCTTCAAAGATATCTTTTCTGTACATTAACTGAGTAGTTTCTCCATAGATAGGAACAGCCCACATCTTACCCTTGTAAGAATTGGTCTCTCTATAAACCCTCATAAAATCTGATAGATTGTATTTTTCTCCAAATATCTCTTCAAACTTTGGCTCTAATTTTCTAATGTAATCCTCAATGGGTATTATCCAACCAGCTTCTGCGAACTCTGGAATGTACATGTTGTCTATTCCTATGATGTCATATACTCCAGCTCCCGTAGCCAGGTCCATCACGGTTTTCTCTCTTAGCTCAAGCTCAGGATAAAGTACGTAGTGCACCTTAATTCCTGTTCTTATCTCGAATTCCCCAGTTTTACCCATGATGTAGTCAGTTTCAGGGAGCGATCTCAGCGCAATTATTAGCTCAACTCCAGTATATGGGGGCTGAGAATAGAGGGAGACGACGTTTACCATAGAAACAATAATCAGTGTTATTACTACAAGGGATATAAGTTTGCGCATTTGTTTTCCCCTTTAAAAGATGTTACAAGCAAAATTTATATAGTTTATGGTTTTGATGAGCTTGTAGAATTGACAATGGCATTATTGTGAGTATTACTAAATATTTTTCCAAAAGTTAAATAAACGTCAGAAAAATTTCACTCTCAATCTTGACAATCGTGTTTGCACGGTATAAGCTGTTTTATAATACTGTGTTTATGCGGTAAGATAGCCAGGCCATCAGCTACTAGAGAAACTGGGGAAATCCTTGAGAAAGAGTTTAGATTTCAAAGGAGCTTTTCGGCAAGGTCGAGAGTCATATGCTGGAAATGAGGAGACTGTTTGACACCTCTGAGTTTGAGACTCAAGAATTAAACGAGATTTTGTCAGCCTCTTCTGAAGATAAGAAATTCAGCTTGTGCTCTGCCACATAACTTTTTCGAAGAAATTCACATTTTTCTTTTTCTGGAAATCAGAGCATTTTATCTGATTTCTCAAGGCTTATCACCCATCTTTGTTTTCTCTCTTGCTATGTAGTTGCTTAATAATTCCTGCTATTAGATTCATTCTCGGTACTCTTTTCATATAATCCCTGTATGCATCGCCAAACTTTTCTATGCTTCTCTTTTCTTCTTCTATCACGGCAAACCATAGTAGAATAATTAAGATTGCACCAATAACCAAGTTAATCCAGTGTTGTGAAAGGATTACCAAGGCAGAGATGGTCAACATATGACCTAAGAATTCAGGATGGCGAACAAAAGCATACATACCATTTTCAACAAGGATCTCTTTGTTGATGCCTTCTCCTACTTGCCCTCTCTTTCGTGACTGACTCGACCATAATAGAAAAACAATTCCCAATACCAATGTTACCCATCCTATATACAGTAATTCTACTAAACTAGCAGAGTTGTACAGGATAATTGTGGATGTTATTAACATGACATATAAACTAATATAGATTATATGACCAATCAAGTGGCCAGTACTTTTTCTATGCATAATTTCCATTCCTCGTGATTTTTAAATTTGCGGCTTGGGCATTTCACTTAACGCTATCAGCATAAAAGAAGTTTTTGCTTTAGCAGAAAAATTTGGATGAGATTGAAAGGCGAACCTTTTTATATTGTGTTGTGCAAAATTGCCTAATACTATTTCTCTTCTAACCAACGTTTCACTCAGTTCAATCCTCGCCTACAGAAGGGGGAGGATTTGCTTCCTCAGAGAAGCAGGCGAGGATTGAACTGAAAGCAAAATTCGAGTGATGATGTCCTTAACTTTAATTATTGCTCATTTTCTCTACTTCCTTTCCTTCTCATTTACAACCCCTCAGCGAACCAATCGATTTTTCTTGCGTTCATAAATTTACGTTTAGGCCAACTGATGAAGGTAATCCGCTTCTCAGCGAGCATCTTTAATTCTTTCCTGCCTTTCTCAGTCAGTCTGAGTTTACCTTGTACCAATTCTACTAGATGGTCTTTCTCTAATTTAGCATAAATAGTTTCATAGTCCTTATCCTCTAGCCTCACTGGGAAGTGTCTCCCAAAACCTTTTTTAACACGCTCAAGATTCTCTTGTTTTGTCATCTCTTTTAGGCTTAAAAACCAAAGAGACACAAATACTCCCCTGTCTGGTAAAACCTTGAGATGCCTTTCAAGAAACTTAGAGAACTTTTCAATTTTAAGATCCTTGCCTTGTGTAATCCCATACGATTCCTTGATAAGCTCATAGCCACCTAGGAGTATGAAAAAGGAGACGGCTGTTCCAGCAATGGCATCAAGCATGAAGAATCCTAAGGCTGCTCCAAATAGACCGATCAAAACAGCTATTGATGCCCAAATATCTGTTTTTGTATGATAGGCATCAGCTATTAGTGATATGCTCCTTGTCTGTCCACCAACATAAAACTTATAGTATGAGAAATAAGCATTAGCAGCAATATTGATCACAATTGTAACCAAAGCCAAAACCTGAAAATGTATCTCAGCAGGTTTAAATATCTTTGTTATCGATTCGAAGGCAATAAAGGCACCAATGCCACAGAGCATAATTCCCCCAAGAAGGGCAGCTTGCGCCTCTCTATTGATCTTTATGCCAACCCATGTTATCGCTGAGGCGACTATGTCGATAGCGGTATGTATCGCATCCGCAATAAGGCCGATACTGCCAGAAAGGAAGCCGATAATAAATTTTAGGGCGGACAGCCCTACATTTCCACATAGAGAATATTTTGCACACACCTCTTTTGAGAGATACTTCATCCTGTGCTGCTCGATATCTCTTTCCTTTTTACCTAAAGCATCTAAACCTTTTTCAGTTATCTCGTATTTATCTGAATATTTTATCAAACCTTCATCTGCCAAATGGTTCAAATCAATATCTATGAGTTCATTATTTACATGCCAGTAACCCACATACATGTCCCTAATTTTATCTACAAGTTCTTGTCTCGTTCTACTGTTTAACCGAAGTAAGCGCAAGATGTGCCACTTGAGGTTCTTCTCTACCTGTGAGTCCTTGATTTGAAATCGCTTATGTCCCATTTGTACACCTAATACAATACATACCAATGAAGGTATAGTATCCACCGGCTATATCGTATTATTTTGGGTGATGTTGAACACCTGCCTCTTTTTAACTTTCATATTCTCCAAACCTACCTCTTTAGAATGTAGCCAATTAATAATGGTGCGATGAACGTAGTTAACAATACAAGACTCCATACTCTCCCTTTAAGAATGTTGTAATCTGCAAATAACTTACTCCATGAATGACCCATGACATAGTGGCCGAAGCCAAATTCAAACAAAATAGTTAACATAGTCCAAAACGCACCAATCAAAAGCAGGTCTGTCTTAGTGTAGTTGATTTTCAGAATGTGGCCTGTATGTTCTCCTACCTTAGGTGTGATAAATGACTCCCTAAATACTCCGTTCAAGATACCCGCAACAATAAGTATGAGCCAAATCCCAAGAGCATATAAATATATCTTTATTCCCATTTTTAACACTTCAGGAGCTGATTCGCTATTTTCTTTCCGAAATCCTTGCACCTGGGATACTCTTCTTCTATGACAGGACCCCTCATTCCCCCGACCCTTATGGATAAGCCAGAAGTTATTAGCTTCAGGCTAGGAACCTTTTCGCCCATTCTCTTCTCCATTTTCTTCACAGCCTTCTCGAAATCTCCTCCAAGATAGGTATCGAAAACAGCAAACCACTTCGCCTTCAAGTCAAGTTTGCCAAGCTTGTCAATAAACTTTCTAATAGTTCGAGAAGGCCCACCCCAATGATTTGGCGACCCTATCAAGATTGCATCGGAATTAGCTATCCTTTCAAGGTCGACTTCTTTAACATCGCTGACGACAGTTTCTATTCCCTTGATTTCTCTCATTCCCTCCACGATCTTCTCTGCTACAAGCTTCGTGTTGCCATACTTTGTGTCATAAACAATAAAAACTTTTACCAAGAGTCATCACTCCATCATGTTCCTTATTTTATGGATTTTAATTTCACTCTAAAACGATGGGTCTCTCACAATCACTCACTTATTCTTCATAGCTATCCCTCTTCTATATACTTTCCGCTTAATGTTTCACAGATAAAAGACGAAAGCAATTTTTGGAAATCTTTGATTTCCCTTTTATCCGCTGTTATCGGAGTCTCACGGAACAAATCCAGCATATGAAGCATTCAAAATGAACATGAGAAGAATGATGCACCAGCCAATCCAGTAAATGAGAAATGTTACAAGATATCCGAGCGGGAAACTAAGTATTACAACTAACTCTCGGAAAGCTACATACATTGTTAAAATGAGTACAATAAGTGTAAATAACACAATTCGTTGTTTTATTGTTCATAGCAACTCATTCATGATATCTCCGTCGCCAAATCCACCTAAGGTTTGGCGATTGCTCGGGCTATTTTCTCCGTGTTTCCGAATGCAGAATCATAGGTTATTACCACTTTCATAATTTTCATCCAGCATCATAATAGGGAAGAATCTCCGGAAGGGCATCAGAAAGATAATGCCCTATTACCCCTGGAAAAATACTATGACATTTAATGTAAAGAATTCCCCAAAGCCAGCTAAAGGCGCACTGTCCGAGTAACCTAAACAAAGCAGCAGTTATACTGTACCCAGATGCAGCCCATAGTGGGCTAAAGAAGTTTGTAGGAATCTTAATTATAGGAGTAAGCTCAAATTAAATAAAGCTTTTATAAGATATTATCTGAAAGATAGAGGGTTTGATAGCATGGAATCTTTATCTAGGATTGAAAAGTTTTTGTTAGGCCATATATGGTATGGATATGCAGGGAAAATTTACTTTAGTAGAGGATCTTCTAGCGCTGAAAGTTACTTAGGGGAGATGTTCGCCGAGGAATTCACCTCAAGAGATCAAAGATTTTTTATGAAATTAGCAGAGGAATTTAAAAAAGCTATAAGTAAACTCAGGGATAATTGGATTATAGAAATAAGTGGTTTTGAAGCCTCCTTAACAAGCTACGGACAACAACTTATTAAGGAATTAAGTAAAGAAGAATATAAGAAGATAATGGAGGAGATTAAGAAGGGAAATATTTAACAATTTTATTTATCTTTTAAAGACGTTCTTTCCAGGGTATATAGCGCTAGAGCCTAAGTACTCTTCTATTCTTAGTAACTCATTATATTTTGCTGTTCTCTCACCTCTAGCTGGCGCCCCTGTCTTTATTTGGCCGCATCTAAGAGCTACCGAAAGGTGGGCTATAGTAACGTCCTCTGTCTCTCCGCTTCTATGACTAACTATAACTTTATATCCATTGTCAAGTGCCTTAAACGCAGCATCAAAAGCCTCAGTTAATGTACCTATCTGATTAACTTTTAAAAGTAAAGCATTAGCAGCCCTTATTTCTATTCCCTTACTAAGTCTTTTAATGTTAGTTACGAAGAGATCATCACCTACTATTTGAATTTTTTTAAGTTTATCACATATTAATTTAAAACTTTCAAAGTCCTCTTCATGGAATGGATCTTCAATAGATATTATCGGATATTCGTCTATAAGAGTAGAGTAATAGTCAAGTAGTTCATCTCTTCGAAGTCTCTTACCATCAATCTCATACGTATCAGTGTTCTTATCGTAAAACTCCGTTGCAGCCGCATCAAGAGCTAACAGAAGATCTTCTCCAGGCTCATAACCTGCTTTTCTAATAGCGTTTATCAAGGCATCCAGGGCCTCTCTACTTTCCTTCATGGGTGGTGCGAATCCTCCTTCGTCACCGACATTTATAGCTGATTTGTCATATTTACTTGAAAGATAATCCTTAAGATAATGATATACCTCACTACCCATCCTCAAGGCATCCTTAAAGGAGTCAGCTCCCACGGGAACTATCATGAACTCCTGTATTTTAAGCTCGTTACCTGCATGCCTACCACCGTTAATTATGTTCATGAGTGGAACTGGCATTACATTAGCTGTGAGACCACCTAGATACTGAAATAGGGGTAACCCATATGTGTCTGCAGCCGCCTTAGCAGTGGCTAAAGAGACAGCTAATATTGCATTAGCCCCTAACCTCGACTTATTGGGAGTACCATCAAGAGAGATCATTAAATTATCGATCTCTCTCTGTACCCTGGAATCCAGACCTATGATCTCCTTGGCTATAACGTCGTTAATGTTTCTTACAGCCTTCTCTACTCCCTTACCTCTAAAATGCTTATCACCATCTCTAAGCTCTATAGCCTCATGGGTCCCTTTAGAAGCTCCAGCCGGTACAGCTGCTAAGCCAGAGCCTCCACCCAGTGTTCCAACATGTGCCTCTACCGTGGGGTTGCCTCTAGAATCAAGAACCCATCTTCCCTTAACAAAAGATATAGTGAAGTCATCCTCGTACAAGAATGGCACCAAACATAACTAACTTGCCTGGTATAAATATAATGATCTTCGGGGAGAAATCTTGGAGATATATAACCCTGGAGATGAGGTTAGAAAGGAAATAAGAGAAGTTATATACAATGCTCTCAGAAAGATGAGAATAGAGGAAGGGTGTAAGATAGAGGTAGTTAGGTCTCTTAAATCATTTGGAGATCTTTCAGTTAACGTAGCGAGAATAGCTGGTACATTAGGTGAAAAACCGGAAGAGTTTGCTGAAAAACTTAGAAACGAAATCGTATCTGTCGTTGATTCAACCACTTATCTCGAAGAGGTAAATAACATAGGAGTATATTTAAATTTTAAAGTTAAGCTAAATAATTATGGAGATTTGATATATAGAGTTTATAATAAACTAAGAGATAAATATGGTTACATACCATCTGATAAGCCAGAAAAGATAATAGTAGAGCATACTAGTGCTAACCCCATACATCCTCTTCACATAGGCCATCTCAGAAATACTCTTTTAGGCGATGCTCTCCTAAGAATATTAAAAAATAGAGGACATGAGGTTAAGGCACATTTCTATATAGATGATACAGGACTACAGGTCGCATATGCAGCTTATGGTTATTCAAAAGTTAAAGATATTAAAAGAGATTATGTTAAACCTGATCATTTTATTGGATTAATATATTCCATAACAAATACAATAGTAAATATAGTGGATTTAAAAGAGAGAATAAAAGAGACGAAAAATGAAGATAAGTTAGCTGAGCTAAATTCGAAGCTCTCAGAGTGGATGTGGATATCTAAAGAGCTTAGAGAGAAAGATCCTGAGCTTTTTGATGCTTTAGCAGAGAGAATAAGGAGAGATGATAACCCTTTAGTTAAAATAAGAGAAATAAATAGAGCTTACGAAGAAGGAGAGATATGGGCAGTGAAACTTGTTAGAGAGATGGTTAATAAATGTCTAGAGGGATTCAAACAGACATTTGAAAGATTAGGAGTACGTTTTGATAGTTGGGATTGGGAGAGCGAACTTACCGTATGGAATGAAGCGGTTAATAAAGTGATTAGAGACCTTACTGATACAGAACTTGTTTATGAGAAAGAAGGAGCTTTAGTGTTTGCTGCGGATAGATTAGCTAGATATGAGGATTTACGTAAGAAGTTAGATATTCCTCCAAGGTACGAGGTACAACCTTTAGTACTAGTACGTTCTGATGGGACCTCATTATATACAACTAGAGACATTGCATACTCAGTATGGAAATTACAGAGAGCTGATAGGGTAATAAACGTTATAGCTATTCAGCAAACTTTAGCTCAAGCACAGATAAGATTAGCTCTCTATGCTTTAGGTTTAGGTAACAAAGCTGGAAAGATGATACATTATTCATATGAAATAGTTAAAATTCCTGGAGGTAGTATGTCAGGGAGAAAAGGAAGGTACATATCAGTGGATGAATTGTTAGACGAAGCTATAAGGAGATCTATGGATGAGCTAAGGAAAAGAGGTCATCAAGAAAATATTAAGAAGATAGCGGAGAAAATAGGTATAGGTGCTATAAAATTCTTCTTCCTTAATTATTCTCCAAACAAAATACTTACGTTTGATTGGAATAAAGTTCTTAACTTTAACCAAAATAGTGGACCTTTCGTTCAATACTCCTATGTCAGAACAGTTAGTATACTTAGAAAAGCAAAAGAGCAAAGGTTAGAACCCGTGTTTAATCCGAAATATTTAGGTGAGGAGGAGAGAGCGTTATTAGTAAAGATAGGGGATTTTCCACAAGTCATGGCTCAGGCTGCTGACAGGCTCAGACCTGACTTAATTACGGGTTTTCTTAATGAATTAGCTATAGAATTTAACAACTATTATGATCATGTACCTATACTTAAAGCATCTGAGGAGAAAAGAGGGACAAGATTAGCTCTCATATTGGTAATCTCACAAACTTTCCTCAATGGTATGAGAAGCTTAGGAATAGAGCCGCCTACAAAGATGTAGCTTTATAACATTCTCTTTATTAGTTCATTTATAGCTTCTCCTCTATAACCAAGCTCTCCTCCTTCATTGAAGTGTTTTTTCACAGTTCCCTTAAAACCCTTAGAGGGGGGAGAGAGCCTAAATACAGGTTTAAAATCAGGTAACTTATCTGTGGTAAGCTTACCTTCTATAATTGCCTTTGCAAGCTCTTTGTAATCGTTAAAACCTATTTTTTTAAGGTATTCTCTGCTTACCCTTTTATTACCTATAAGTCTTCCTCTCCTCTCTATCAACGAGGCAAGTACATCTTTATTAATCTCTCCATATGTAACCACATATTCTACTTTTTTCAACATACCTCTGATAGGTCGTGTATCCGGTACCAGAACTAAATGAAAACGCTTATAAAGCCTAAGCAACTCTAGCGTTTTCCTCTCATCAGGATTTCTGTCGGGTTCTCCTCTTATCCTTATAACCGCTAATATGCCCATATCCTACCACTGATCTGGGGTTTTAAACTTATATGTTAATTCCAGCGCATTAAATACAGCTTTAGCCATATTCATAGCAGTCCTTGTCTCTCCTTTCGATCTTGTCCATATATCTCTTAATCCAGCTAATCTCAGGACTATTTTAGCCACATCACCTGCGACAAGTCCTACTCCTCTAGGTGCAGGTATTAAAGTTACTTCAACACTGCCACTTTTACCTGTTACTTTAAACGGTAAACTATGAGGCTCTCCACAAAGACATTCCCAACTTCCACAACCTCTCCTAACGGGTATTATGTTAAGCTTGGCATCCTTAATCGCCTTCTCAATAGCATCCCTTATCTGTTTAGACTTACCCATACCTAGACCTACGTATCCATCTTCATTACCCACAGCAGCAGTTACTTGAAACTGACTGACCTCACCGGCATCCGTCTGTCTTTGCACGAAATTTACACTTATGACTTCGTGCTTAAGACCAGGTAAGAGAGCGTCAACTATCTCTACTTCCTTTATAATGAGGTTGTTTTCGAATATTTCACCTATGCTGGTGATTTTCCCTTCCTTGACTAACATGCCAAGCTCTGTTCTCGGCTTCCATTCCTCTAATGCAATGCTCAATATTATGCACCTTCTTCCTTTTGCTCAGAACATATTTTTAACCTTTACTGAAAATAAATCTTCTCACAAACATGCATTTTTTTGTTTGTGTTTTTATATTTATTATTATATTATAGTAAAAATATATGAAAATATATTTATATAGAAGCGATAAATTGCTGATAACAGCTTTAAGGTGAGAATATGTCTCAACAGGTTACTGTACCTGCATTAATACTAAAGGAGGGATCTTCGAGAACTGTAGGTAGAGATGCTAGGAGATCTAACATATATGCTGCTAGAGTTATAGCTGAGGCTTTAGCCTCTTCCTTAGGTCCAAGAGGCATGGATAAATTGCTTGTTGATTCCTTTGGGAATGCTACAATAACAGGTGACGGAGCCACAATACTTAAAGAGATGGAAGTACAGCATCCAGCCGCTAAGATGCTTGTAGAGGTAGCTAAAGCTCAGGATGACGAAGTTGGTGATGGAACTACTTCAGTAGTAGTTCTAGCTGGCCAGTTACTTTCCAATGCTAATGAGCTGCTTGACCAGGATGTGCATCCTACGATGATAAGCGAGGGTTATGAGAAGGCTATGTCCGAGGCTATAAGAATGGTTGATGAGATAGCAGAGAAGGTAGATCCAATGGATAAGAACGTTCTTAAAGAGATAGCCATGACTGCTCTAAGTAGTAAAGTAGTTGCTGAGTATAAAGATTTCCTCTCTAACCTAGTAGTGGAGGCTGCTCTAAAGGCTATAGAGGAAAAGGATGGAAAGTACGATCTGTCACTGGATAACATTAAGATGGAGAAGAAGAAAGGTGAGTCTTTAGAAGAGTCGCTGCTCATTGAAGGCATAGTTCTTGACAAGGAAGTTGTTCACCCAAGTATGCCTAGGAGGATTGAGAACGCTAAGATAGCCCTCGTAGACGCTCCACTAGAAGTGGAGAAACCCGAGTGGACCGCAAAGATCAACGTAACAAGCCCCGAACAATTAAGGATGTTTCTCGACCAAGAAGCTGAAATATTACGTAAGATGGTTGATAAGATCAAGTCCACTGGGGCTAACGTCGTCTTCTGCCAGAAAGGCATAGACGACATGGCACAGCATTTCCTCGCCAAAGCAGGCATACTAGCCGTCAGAAGGGTGAAGAAGAGCGACATGGAGAAGCTCTCGAGGGCAACAGGGGCAAAGATAGTCACCAAGATAGAGGACCTAACGCCTGAAGCAC
>Ga0190367_1001589_pt1 | contig 12872 bp, 7 predicted proteins | sample 4872181011_MG_FD_171838 | JGI IMG/M metagenome (GOLD analysis project Ga0190367, IMG submission 171838) | Hydrothermal vent microbial mat bacterial communities from Southern Trench, Guaymas Basin, Mexico - 4872-18-10-11_MG | ecosystem: Environmental > Aquatic > Marine > Hydrothermal vents >... | reverse complement strand
CTAATAACCATACTAAGCCTCCTAAAAGGAGGATACTCAACACCCTTAGCAGTATTCACAACTATGAAGTCCCCACCACCAGCCTCCCTAATACGCATACAAACCTCACGAACAGCATGAGAAGGAACAGCAATAAACAAAATATCCGAATCCAAACACTCCCCAAGAACATCCGTCGCACGAACATTAGGAGGAAGCCTAACCCCAGGAAAATACTCCCTATTCTCCCCAAACTTATTAATACTCCTAACAACCTCAGCACGACGAGCCCATATAGAGACCTTATACTGTTTGTCGCCAACCAGTTTCGCTAGCGCTGTACCTATAGATCCAGCTCCAATAATAGAAATACTCACTAGCACCTTAGTACCCCCACCTTTCTTTACTAATCCTTCGGATAAGAGAAAAACTAAAATTTTTATACAGTGTTTATGCGTTAATAGCAGAGAAATAAACTTCTAAGACTTTTTTAACTATGGCATCAAAACTAAACTTGCTTGTTATGTATTTAACAGATTTCAAACTCATTGATTTCCATAAGTCCTCATTAGTTAGTAATTCTATAATTCTTTTAGCGAATTCTTTAATATTTCCTGGTTCGATAACATACCCTGTTTCATTGTTTTTTACTATAAATGGGACATCTCCTACTCTCGAGGCAACTACTGGTACTCCAGATGCTCCTGCTTCTAATAGTACATTGGGTGCCCCTTCCATATATGAAGGCAAAACTAATATGCTGATGTTATGATAAACTTCATGGATTCGTTCATAAGGAACATTATCTTTGATAGTTATTGGAACTTTTACACGTTCAAGCAAGCTTCTCATAGAACCTGAACCGATGATTAAAAATTTAGCATCAGGGACTTTCTCATACACTATTTTAATGATTTTTATGAGATCACCAATACCCTTCCAGTGCTCGAGCCGGCCTATATAAGCAACAGTTCTCATGGAAAAACGGTTATCTTTGTTAGGCGGTGGTTTGAATCGATCAGTATTCACTGCATTGGGAAGCCACAATGCTTTACACTTAAACTTCTGATATATTGTAGGAATATCATTCTTAGCAATACTTACTACTTTATCTGCGGATTTCAGTATAAATGAGCCCATCAGGGGGTCATATATCAATTCTTTCATCTTCACTAAAAAAGTTTTAGGTATACTTCGAAGACTCCCATGAATATGTACTATAAACGCCCCCTTCTTCTTTAGCTTCTTTACCAATGTGGCTTGTAACGTCGCTGGGTACACATATGAATGTGCATGAATGATATCAACATCAAGCTTAATTAATTCATCTACGACATTTACTACTGGATAAACATTTTTTAACATAAAGTACGTTCTTTTTAAGCATACGTGAAAGAGCGGATTTAGACTAAATCTCATGCTTTTAAATGTACCAGAAGCCGCTATAAAATGAACTTCAATTTTTCTTTGGCTTAAATATTTAGACAGTTCATAAGCATATATTGCTGAGCCAGATGGACTAATTTGAGGCCAAAAACTGGCTATCATTGCAACTCTCATAACTATCACGGAATAATAACAGTCGATGAGTACACAGCAAAAAACCATTTAAGTAATAACCATTCAACCTGTCTTTAAAATTAGGTTTTCTGCACTATCTATATAATGAGGACGATTAATATTTAGTGAATCCAGTACTATACCTAGAACATCCAAAGCTCTCACGGGATCTTCCTTTAATACGATTCCATCCGAATATATACCAAAAACTCCTTTCATATTATGGGATGCTATAAATTTCTTTGCAATAATATTTTTAGAGATTTCAGACGAAAGCCAAAATTTTTTGGAGAAATTTGGGAGCAGAATCACGTCTGGCGCCAATACAACATACCTGCCCCAGTAAATATCGCTACGCCTAGCAATAAGGGACAAAGCATTTAATTTAGAGTTAACTTTCTTGAAAAGCCCTATTATCCATCTAACCACAGTTGAGCACTTCAAACCTCTTTTTCTTAGTAACATTTTATTGATTCTAATTGCTGTTCCGAAGAGATCCCTTTGTGTATATGCAAGGGAATTCGAAATATCAGCTAAATTTTGTTTCATAGCAGAACGCCATAGAATCGACGAAAACTTTCTAGAAAACTTATTGGATAATGTAATTGAGGCCTTTGCCAGGCTATATATGACATTATTCTCCAATACAAAGCGAGACAACAAAGATGTCGACATAAGCCTTGATTTTATCAAAATTCTCGCGGGCATTACCACCTTATCATAAAACTGAAAACCATGATCGGAAACAATAACGTAGACCGCGGATTTACCATATAAATTTAGTAATTCCTTAGTGAAAGCATCAATCACTTCAAATGCCTTACCTACATATTTTCGCAAATATTTTAAGTATTGTCTCTTGCCTAGATATAATGAAGATATATGCTGAATCCAATCGATTTCACTAAAGACGATAATTATAGCAGACCAATCTTCACTATTTAGAATCTCTCGATAAATACTTACTTTCTTTCTGATATCATCTATTAGGATTTGCAATAGGGATTCAGGAGCTTCTTGAAGTATAGGCCACAGCTTCCCCGTATATGACAATAAATCACTACGGTTTTTGAGAATTAATTGTTTAGTTTCATCACTAACATCATTAATATTGAATTTGGCCATAGGGAATAACCAGTCTGGAATTCCTATGCCTCTAAATCTACTAAACGGGGATGATAATGGGACATTTATAACAAGTTGTGGCTTCTTATATATATTGTTGAGAAGTTCCCATAGAAAGGGTTTCTTTACATCTTCTGACGTGGTTAGTCTATAGCTAGAATTTAAAATATCAAATTTAAGAAAACCGAATATGCCATGCTTCCCTGGATTAACTCCCGTAAAGATAGTTGTCCATGCAATAGCCGTATGAGGTGGAATGGTTGAAATTAAATCTCTTCGTTGCATACGTCCAACAAGATTTTTGATGTTAGGAATATTACTCATTTCCTTTATAAAATCGTAGAGACCCCACCATAATCCATCTATTCCTAAGATAATAAGGGGTTTATGTTCAGCTTTATATCTCATCTCATAATACACCAAACATTTAATCGAATATTAGTTGGTTATAGACAACTTTTTCTGAATATTCTAATATTAAGAACACTTAAAATAGGTTCTAGAGCAATCAATAATAAGGAGATTAAAAGAGTTATCAAAAAGGGCTTGAATTCATCATAGCCGTAGAAACTTGGAGTCGACTCGATTGTGCCATGTACATCAAATTCTCTTAGTAGCAGATAATGGAGATCTGAATATTCTATCTTAAATTCCAATTCCCCTTCGATGTACAGATCACAATCCTGTGGTATTCTCGGGGAGAGTCTTATGGAACCAATCGAATTAGTTGCTATATTTACATACTTATATCTGAATTTTCTAAATGATGTTGTACCATTTATATATACTATAGCTGGATTCCTTATACATACCAATGCGTGCGAAGCAGATATCTCCGTAACATTGTTTATTATATATATTTGATTCCTTGTATTGACCACATATATGCTTATCTTCTCTGGAAAAGATACATTGATATGCATCGCATCAAATACAGAGTACAACCCAAGGCCATATTTAAATTCAAGACTTCTTGTACTGATCTTAAATGAATCGTACCCTTCAAGGATCCCTATCAAAACTAATTCAGAAAGATTTATACTTCTAGTATTTAAACTTTCTGATGTCGTTATCGAGAAAGTAGTATTTTCAGTTGCAACTAAATAAAAGGATTCCGAGCTTATTTGTATATATCCCTTAGAAGAGAGGTCATAGGGACTTCCTATACCTTTTTCAAAGTAGTCTAAGACTACTGTTGGTGTTGCTGCTACCAAAGTTCCCATATTTAATAATAACCCAATGATTGTAGTGAAGACTTTAAAAATGTTTTGACGACCTAAAGACATAGATTCGATTATAGTCCTTAGTGGGAAGAGATTAATATAATAAAACTTTAGTTTCATTCCATTAAAATTTTGAACAACAGAAAAAAATAGGGGTACTTTTTCTCCGTAATATCCAAAAATTTTAGCTGATTCATTTTTAACCTTTAAGTAGGGGACATTAACCGTCATATTTAAGTCAATAATGTTATCACCGACTTTTATATATGTGGTGTTTATTGTATAATTATGCAGATAATATAAAGTATTGTTGAATTTTGAATAACCTTCGAGGTTCACAATAATTATACTGTCTAAGTTTCTAAACTTAAGTGCAATTGGGTTAATCGAAGCGAGAAACTTATGTACTAATTCCTCGTCGGGAAATATGAGTACTTCTTTATCTATCATTTCGAGGAAATCAAAAAACTTTACTGAAGTAAAATTTATATGCGATGATAATAGTAGATCATAGGTTAGCATTAAGGTCTCATACTTGGAGATATTGGAATAATAATCGTCATCAATTACAAGAGCAGTATTGGAGATATAACTAATTATAGTTTGGTATGGGAACTTACATAGATATATTTTATCATTATCGTTTATATAAATAGGTAAAGAGAGACGAAATATATGGCCAAAAATATAATTACAGTTCCTTCTAAGATTATGTACTCTAGCTTCATCCCATCTAGCATCATATTGAATTAGTACTAAATTGGGTCTCGTACCTAAGTAACTCAAAACTGTTTCGGGCGTTGCAAATAAGTCAAGTCGATAAATAACAAAATCCTTAACTAACCCACCATACTCCGTTTGAGGGATATGCTCTGCTACGTACCATGACATCAGTGATGGTGTCAAGACTACTGATGGAACTTCTTTTATCTCAACTATATATGCTCGAATATTATCGATCATCTCCTTCTCAGATTTCGACAAAGTCCATACCTGCGTACCCCAATGGTGATAAATGATAGAAATAAAGGTGGAGCCCGAGCCTATAATAAATATTATAGCTACAATTCGTGACGCATAGGTATGCCTTCTACCATTTTTTATGCTCAACTTTGAGAATTTATGAGATATGAAGTCAACGAAGTAATATCCAGTAATAATTACTACCCCCAAAAATATAAATGGAAATAATCGATACTCCCAATACGATATGCGACCAATAGTGATATTTATACCCGTTATCATGCGTCCTAAAATAATAATAGAAAGTGTGTACATCCCTGCGTAGAAAGCAAGTTTATTCTTTCGAATTAAATGAATTAAACTATCTGGGTACTTAATCAATAATAATGCAAATATGAATGTTAGAAGACCAAGTTTAAAGGCATATATATGCATTGGTACAGATAAAATCATTTCCCAATTCGAATTTAACATTAATGGATTATCAAGAGTAAGCAAATAATATACAAGAGAAACTATCAGATAATATGCTATAAGCTTGACAAGAATTTTTTTAAGGTTTTCGACAATATTCGCAATTCTCCCTAATCTTACTTGCTTTGAAATATACCTTATCGCTTTTTCCAAGGCTAACGTAATAGAATAAAAAAGTAGGACAATGATAAGAACTCCTACACTTATGAGAACATACAATATTAACCATGAAGTTTTTGATATCACACTTGTGTGCATTATTAAAAGCGCTCCTAATATAGAATACGTTATAACATATAGTAGTGCTTCTATAATAATTTTAATAAAACTCCTTTTGATTTCCCTGAACGTCATGACTATACATAATATGCAGATAATAAAAATCAAAAATTCTGGTGGATGCATCCAAAGCATTGACCATCCAAGTATAGAAATTTCTAGTATAAACAAGCTACGTGTCAACCTATCGCTAGTATATCGATGGGGGTTCTTAGCATACGTTAAAATGTTTGAGAGCGCAAATAAAAGTAGTATTGTCGCAAGATTTAGGGGCCTAAAGAAGAACCATATTGTGAATGCGTTACTGCGAATAGTATCATGAAATGTTTCATAAGGGGAGAGTCTCAATGCATTCTCAATAGTCGATATCATGTTTAACTTATGGCATATGCTGTCTATAACCCCATATAAAATCTTTATACATATTAATATCCATCCAAAGCCACCAAAAAATATCCATACCGACGTAAAGAAGATTGCATCAAAGTGAGTTTTATTGCTATTAATTTTTCTTCCAGCATCTCTATTGGAAAATCTACATATGCTATCAAACAATACCAATGAAGAGTACACAAATAAAATATCATAAAATATTAGACCACCAGTTATAAATATTTCATTGTCTAACATACCTAATATTCCATGAAGAAAAGCAATTGGTAAAAGAGAAAGATAAAAGAATGGATAGTAATTGTATTGTCCTTGAAACGAAACTCCATGTAAACTATATTGTATCTCAAAAATTAGGAATAGGAGATTCGAGAAGTGTCTGATCGCATCATCATTTAGTCTTAAGCTTCGTTCGGGGTATGATGTTAACAGAGCTGATATTAACAAAAAAATAAGTTCTATCTCACCAGAATATATAATCCAACTACTGTTTATTTTACGTCGAAGGTTTTTTAAAGACGCAAACATTCTTCGTAAAGCATGAATAAAACCTGCCACTCCTATTACTAAAGGAATCCATAGATATAGAGTTGAATCTAACGCAAGGCTTAGACTAGAAGTTGCTATAATGATTACAAGCGAGAAAAGAAATGAAAGTCTTAACCGATCTTGTCGATCTAAACTTCGCTTTCCCTCTAGTATCGCTACAAGTAGATATCCAGGGAAAATATTCAGGAACAGAAATAAAAGAGAGCTGATAATCGCATATGCAACACTTACATCTATGATAATACGATATACAACAAAAGTGATAAATACTGCTAGGAAGCAGTAAAGTTGACTCTTAAATCTTTCCAAGAAGATATGCGATATTTTCTGCATAGCTTTTTCGTAATAAAACAGGGAAACCAAATAATATGCAAAAATCAAACTCAGCATAATAAACAATACCAATTCTAGCATATATCACCAGCTCCGCCAAATAGTAAATACAATTACTTGTTCTATTTGGTAACCCAGTACATCATAAGGTAATCATGAATATGATATATTGTTAGGCGAATCACGATTCCAAGTTATTAGTCGTTATGTTATGTGGTATATGTAGCATAATAACACACTATCTATATTAGTCATAAGTGGTGGCTAAGATGAAACTCGATATTCTTATGCTAACCCGATGGTTTGTTAGTTGGAACGGTGCTTCTAGAGCAGTCTACCATATTGCGCAAGCACTAACTAGGTTAGGGCATAGGGCTAGAATATTAACATATTCTGGATACATAGATAAATCATGGCAGAGAATTTGTGAAGTATATCCCATACGTGCACACACACATAATTGGCTATCTTTATTTAGAATCTCAAAATTAATACATAAATTGGATCCAGACGTAATACATAGTCATGGTCTGCTCGGTTTTGCCTCTTGGTTGGCAAAAAGAAGCTATATATCCACATACCATGGCACAGGAACACTTGGTATGACAACATCATCTAGGATTTTTGTAGCAACAATGTATTTTTATGTTCCATCAATACTAGACCTTCGATTAGCTAAGGTAGTAACTACGGTCTCAAAGTATATGGGTAGCATTATTAAAAATTTCTATGGAGTGAAAAGCGTGCACATAATTCCTAACGGCATAGAGAGTAATTTCTTATTAAGAAAATTAGATTATAGCAAGCGAAGATATATAACATTTATGGGAAGCATAACAGAATGGAAGGCAAAGTACTTAGTTGAGATTATACGCAGATTCCACGAGAGATACCATAACAAAGTTGACAACTATCAATTTGTTGTAATTGGACCTATCCGAAACTTAAGGATTTATCAACAACTTAAGAAACTTGAAAAACTTAATACCTGGGTATATGGTTATGCATCCGATGAAGAAAAGCTTAAATTGTTAGATCTAAGCAGAGTTTTTATTCTGCCTTCTCAGGTAGAAAATCTTCCTATAAGTATTTTAGAGGCTTACGCTAGGGGGGTCCCAGCAATAGCATTCAAAGTTGGAGGGATACCTGAGATAGTAAAACACAATACAACTGGATACTTAGTCAAACCCTTCGATGTGAACAGTTTTGTTCATTATATCTATAATATAATGATTGATGATAAACTGTATAGGACATTATCCTCCAACTGTTTGACATTTGCTAAAAACTATACTTGGGACTCAATAGTAAAGAAGTATCTAAACCTTTATCTTCATATTCTTAGCACTTAATAGCATTGCCATATTCATTGGCATAATGTCTAATGGTGTGCTGAATGGTAATTACTCCACAGGCAAATTCAAAATGTCTAGAAATGTTTATGCTTGGATTCCTAATTAGATTCATTATTGAGATTCTCTTCTGGCCTATTCCTGTTGGATATGATGCAAGCACAAGTTATGTTCTCATGTGTGTTTGTGGTAAAATTGATGCCAAAGTGCTTAGAGCTCCACTATATCCATTATTATTAATGATCTTATCTAGATTAACAGGAAATGCATTATTAACGATAAAGATATGTTCTTCTATAGTCTCTGGTTTTTTTATGTTTTCACTAGCTATATGGGGCCAAACTATAGGAATCTCTAAGAGCCAATTAAAAGGATTTTGTATCGCGATTTATTCATTTTATGTAGTAATGAGACTTGCATGGGATCTACACCGAAATTTATTAGCTATAACATTTGCACTATTAGCTATAAGCTATCGTAAAAGTAAATTAGGAAGAACAATAATATTTACAATTTTGTCAATCTTTTCGCATCCTTTTGCAATAACAATAATAGGATCGGCGATACTCGCCGATCTATTGGAACGCCATAGAGAATCATATATTCTTTTTGGGGCTCTCCTAGCGTCCATAGGAGCATTCCTCTTAGTTTATTCTTCCCATGATCCTAAGTTTCTATATTATATTTTTTCAGAATCATGGTACATATCACCTCAATTGCTACCTATATATATTCTATGGCTATACGCACCTACATATCCTTATGTAGTTAAAGCTTGGATACTAATAAGGAATAAAATGACATCCTTCAAAAAGATTTTACAAAGGCAAATGTATTACTGGATTATATTATCACTAATAGCTGCGTTTATGACAAAATTTTCTTATCGTATGGTGTTTATGGCTGCCATACCGGTCGCAGTCATGATGTTTAAGGTGTCGGTTATCAAGGGAAATCGTAGGGCGGTGACGTATCTTATAGCTTATAATATTATTATCTCGGCAATCTACCCTGCTTTTTTCTACATATTTCCAGTTCATCCTTCTTTTCGGCGCACACATCCTCCTGTTTTGATTGGACCAAACATGTTTCCAAACGATGGCAATAATGTAATAAAAATGTTTAGAAGGGCTTTAAGCATGCTTCATGATAATGAAACTATAATCGTACATTATGCCGAAATAGCATATGCGTATATCGCAGGAATTCCTCTATGTGAAGACTTTATAATAATTACTAGCTCTGATAGCACATTCGATGAATATCTGATTATAGCCCGAAGTAGGGGCTTTCATATAGCATATATTGTCTGGTATATTAATGCCCCAATAGGATCCGTAGAGGCACCCCTTGGAGGGGTTTTAATCGCTCATGAAGGCAACATTGGATTATTTGTCTATTATTTACAGGATACATTTCCAACAATAACATATTAGCTTATGCTTGGCGATATAAGGCTATTGATATATCAAGTTAGAAGTGCACACCTCCCATATTTTTCCTTTAAACTTTTAGATTCTTGCTCGGTACCAGTCGATAGTTCTTAAAAGACCCTCCTTTAGATCATATTTAGGCCACCAATTAAGCACTGATTTTATTCTACTAATATCTGCCACACTTCTACTAATATCGAAACTCCTGGACTTTCTGAATATAATCTTACTTTTCGATTGAGAGAGCTCTATTATTTTTTTAGCAACATCAAGTATTGATGTTTCGATTCCTGTACCTACATTAAAAACACCACTGACATTTTTTTCAGTTGCAAAAAAAGTGGCCTCCGCGACATCTTCAACATATACAAAATCTCTTGTCTGAGAACCATCACCAAAAATTATTATTGGCTCGTTTTTAAGAGCTCTAATTATAAATCTCGCAATAACTGGACCAAAATCATTATTTCGCATACGTGGACCATAAACGTTAAAATATCTTAGAATAACACTTTTAATACCATAATTCTCGGCGTACCATCTAATAATGTTCTCTGCTATGACCTTTGATAATCCATAGATACTTTTTGGTTTTATAGGATGCTTCTCATCGATAGGTAAATGCTCGGGTTCACCGTACACAGCCGCGGAACTAGCGAAGACAAATTTCTCAACTTCTAGCTTATATGCATGCTCTAGAATGATATGTGTACCAAAACTATTTACCGAAAGGGCATCAATAGGATTTTTCTCTGTTTCATTCACATTTGCTATTGCTGCGAGATGAACAACATAATCAGCACCTAGCAAAATTTTAGAAATAAAATGTGTATCACGAATGTCACCAATATAAATGTGCACTTTATTCACATCAACATTGGAAAGAAGCCCTGTATAGAGGTTATCAATTATCCGAACTTCAAAGCCCCTATTATAAAAAATGTTAACTACATGACTTCCAATGAATCCAAGTCCACCAGTAATGACAACCGACATATCCTCTACACCAATCTAAACATAAACTTGAATATATCATTGAAATAAGTTAGAGGCTAACTAGGCTTGATTAGAATCTTAAAGAAAATCCTTCGAATTACGTTATAAACTGAAACATACTTAGTAAAAAGCTAAGTGGATGACTCCTCTAGACCTTTGTTAGGAATTACCAATGTTCTACTACATATTGATAAAGTTTTAGATACTTTCTGACCATGTTTGTGGCCGTAAACATCATAGCCCTTCGCCTAGCAAGGTATTGTAGCTCTTCAAGTTTATATTGATTTAATAGAATAATCCTATGTATGGCTCTAGCAAAACTTTTTGGGCTATTATCTTTAACTAGGGTACCAGCATTACCTACTATCTCTGGGTATGCCCCCGCTTTCATTACAATAGGATACGACGCACATGCCATAGCTTCTAGGAGGGTATACCCAAAAGGTTCAACATTCGAACTTGAGATAATAATGTCGGATGCCTCATATATTGTTGTGAGCTCTCTTAACGAAAGGCTATGGAAAACTTTGTATTTTACATCGTATATGTTTAGAATCCTAACGATTTTTTCCATTAGTTTAGTCCTCCGTGGAGGAGCCAGAATCAAAAAGCAATCCTTTAATTTTCTACAAACATAAATCGCGCCTAAGATCGCGGGGAGTGGGTTCTTTCTTCTGTCAATATTGTCTGCATAAAGAATAGTCCTCTTACCATCAATACCCATGAGCCTTTTAGAGCCCTCCTTATCAATAGACCTATCAAAAAAAGCGTCAATAATGCCATTGTGAATAGTTATCACTTTAAGATTAAGTTTTTTCAGTAAATTTGATAGGTAATGTGAGTTCGCCACCACAATTGCTTTTCTTAGAAATATCTTTTTAAGAATATAGTTTTCTAAGAGAAAGAAAGGGGCCAATTCCGGATTTACAAACTTTAATGGTGGCATTCCATGGACAGTCTGCACAATAGCGACATCTTCACTTCTAAAGGCTCTACTAATATTATATGCTCCGAGTGCCCACGTATAGTTAAAATGAATTATATCGTAACTCTCAAAACTTATTTCCCTAAAGAGAAATCTACATATAGTTTCTATGTTTCCGCTAATTAATTTCTTGCCAATATCACAAAGGTATATTAATTTGAAGTTGCTTCTTTTACTTAAAATACTATTAATAAGTTCTCGATGAAAACTACTTATCTGTGGGCTCACGACATAGACATCAAAGGTATTAGAAGATAATTTTGAAAGACCATAAATTAGGCTTAAAGTAAATGTACCTACTCCTCCACGTAATGATGTGACAATAGCTATCTTCATTCCAAATACACCATTTTTATTAGATTAGTTCTGTATACTCGTACCTAGGATTTATGCTATACCATTTTTAGATTTATTAGCCAATTTTTGGATAGGTCCTAACTAACTTCTAAAATAGTTTTAATAGTTTGAGTTCTCTATGGTCATAATAACTCCATTTTTTGCCGATTCAAGTAACACTTCACATATTTTTAGTGCTTTGTATCCGTCGAGTCCTGTTACTAGTGGCTTATTTTTCCTTTTTATTGCTTCTATGAAGTTTTTGTCTTGTTTGTATAGTGGATCTGGCCCTATTGGCATTCTTGGTGATATCGTTTCTTCTTTTGTGTATATTTCTATTGTATGACTAATCAAATCTAATTTTGCTTCCTTCTCAGTTCCCGATATAATCCATCTTCGGAATTTTTGTGGTGAAATCCAACTCGCCTCAAATGTCAGTAATATCCTATCCCATTTATTCTCATATTCTACGAATCCGACGGCAGATAGTTCAATTTTATGTCCCATAGTTTTTATATTTGCATACGCTCTAATTGGCTCAGCATTAAAGATATATGCTACCAAGTCTGCATCATGTATTACCAGATCCTTTATGACTCCGACGTCCCATTCTCGTATTCGCCATGGGTTTACTCTTCTTGTCGATACTACTAATATCTCTCCGAAGTATTTTGGGTTTTGTTTTAGTTTTTCCCTGACAAATTGTACTGCTGGGCTGTATCTTAGTAGGAATCCTGTCATTAGGATTTTGTTGTTTTGTTTTGCTAGGTCTATTAGTTCTAGTGCTTCTTTGCTTGTTGTTGTCATTGGTTTTTCTACGAGTACGTGGAGTCCGTTTTCTAGTGCTTTTTTTGTGTGTTGGTAGTGGAGTGGTGTTGGTGTTGCTATTATTATT
>Ga0190367_1001586_pt1 | contig 12877 bp, 9 predicted proteins | sample 4872181011_MG_FD_171838 | JGI IMG/M metagenome (GOLD analysis project Ga0190367, IMG submission 171838) | Hydrothermal vent microbial mat bacterial communities from Southern Trench, Guaymas Basin, Mexico - 4872-18-10-11_MG | ecosystem: Environmental > Aquatic > Marine > Hydrothermal vents >... | reverse complement strand
ATCTGGGCTTAATGCGTAAATACCTCCATCTACCACTAACTTGATAGCATTATATGCGTCAACACGTCCTGCACCTTGGATAAATGCTGGATAATTCAAGTCTACAGTTGTACTCATAATTATGCTTTTCAACACAAATGGATCGTAATTTATTCCCTTATCTTTTAATGCTTGAACTAATAATGCAGCTACTCCAGCTGTTAAAGGTGTTGCCATACTCGTACCGCCGAAGAATGTAAATGACTGTTTACCGTCACCATATATTAACCCTGGTACCCATCCAAATGCTCCTATGTTGACAACGTCTGGCTTTGTATCACCCAATGGAGTAGGCCCTCTCAAAGACCAGAATATAATATTATCATAGAAGCCCTGATAATCATAGAATATAGGGAGATCTGTTTGAAGCTTTACCCAGTGGAATGATGTTGATGCACCAACTGTTAGTACTAGACTAGCAGCTCCTGGTGAGGTTATAGTGCCGTATCCTGGTCCGCCATTTCCACCTGCTTGGACCATTAGTATTCCTGGGAAGTCTGGGTCTAAGAATCCTGGGATCATGAAAGCCATTTCTAGTGTAGACTCAAAGTCTACTCCGAATAGGAAATAGTCATAGTAGTAATATGATATTCCCCAGCTATTACTTGCTATGTCAGCTCTTGGCTGGCCACTATATACAAGATATGGAACGCCATCTACCACTACGGTGTCAAAACCGGCAGCGAAGAACCAAGCAGCCTCGACAAATCCATTAAACAGTCCTGTCATGCCAAGGATTTTAGCATCTTTGGCTATACCTACTAGGGATATACTTTCATTTTCACTATAGACATCATATGCTAGTGTACCTGAAGATGCAATTGCACCAGCACATGCTGTTCCGTGTCCATAAAAGTCATAGAATAATAGAAGATACTCTCCCTTATCTGAAAAACCTTCCTTAAATCCTCCTCCAAAGAAATACATAGCATCTAAGAAGTATCCTCCAACTACACCTAATGATATATCTGGTATATCATCTCCATTAAAGTCTTCCGCTATAACGTCTCCCTTATGATATGGATTTTCATCTGCAAAACTGTAGTCTGGAGCTTTATCTTGAAATACCATTTTATAAATGCTTGATACATCTACATAAACGGTATCATACAACCCCGGCGTTTCTGAGTCAACCAATAAAACTGGTATTATTACTCCATAGAGATAGTTTACTTGAAAACCTAACTTATAGTTACCACTAGCTGAGGTTATATTTCCGACATAAAAGTTTGCTGGTATTGTATAGTTCATCCAAGCGTATGAAGTGTCTGCTTCAAATATGTCTAACCACCAGAGCCAACCAGTGAATATTGTGACGTTAACACCGGCAGTTTGTAAGTAGCCATCTACAGCTTTGAAATCATAGAAAGGGAATATTAGTCCCATTGCATCTGGATCAAATACTAGTGGATTATCATTATCATCAATTATTAATTTATCTCTAATGTTTGGTTGACCATAATCTACTCCTGTATCAATTACAGCAACAACCACATCTTCACCAGTATATCCATACAAAGATTCAACATCATTTACCCTAAGGATTTCTCTCATTGTATATAGGTTTAGGCCAATTTCCCCTGAGGATAGAAATTCATTAGGTTCTGGAATACCGTAGTATGGCTGAGGATCTGGCATTATATATACAACATTTGCTAATGTTGATAATGTTTCCACGTCTGATAGACGATAAAAGCCAAAGATTATTGTATTTCCATTCGGAATTTTTAGAACCATATATGGCTTTACATACTTTAGTACACTATCTATGTTATTTCCACTAACAATTACCTTGCCCTTTACAACATCACCAATTAAAGATACCCCCTCAAAGTTTCCATTCTCATATAGAATTTTTCTTAAGATTGGAGAGATCTTGCTAGGTTGTGGGGTATTAGTCACATAATTATCAGCATGTACTAATGGTACTGATGTAAATATTGCCAGCAATAATAGGCTAATTACTAGTATAGATATATAACATTGTTTCATAATTGACACACCTCTAAAATATTAACATTAACCTTCAATATATAGTATTATTGTAATATTCTTAAAAATTGTAATTTATGGAGTATAGTATTTATATGAGTTATAACGCTGGAAAAATTTTTTATAAATAGAGGTATTCTTGTAGACTACATAATATATATACTTTCTTCCTTTACCTTTTATAACTCTAGGAATTTCTGAAAATTTTTTGACATCTTTTTTATATTTTCTAGCAGAGATTTAACATTTGGTTTACGAGATAAAGCGAGTATTAACTTCTCCTTCATTGCAATTTTTATACCTAGGGTATCTACCTTAGATGGGCCGTGAAGAATAACTAGTCTGGGTTTTAATGGATATACCCTAATTGCTACTAGTGGTGATCTACCAAGGGATACATTTGTAAATATTAATGCCCGTTCAGTAGTACGCCCATATATTCTATAAAAACTTTCTCCGCTAAGTGATAGTATTGCAGTAACACCATCTATAACTGTATGTCCATAAATATATGACTTACCTAGATACTCTTCTCCTACAAGAACTTCACTATTAGTTGCAAATATATATTCATTTGCCGGAATTGGCTCATGAAAATCCTCTATTAGTAGTATTCCGTCCTCTGGAGAGAAATTCTCACTCTTACTAATTAGCCTTATGATTTTCCCGCCTCTCAGGACGTCAATTTCTATGAGAGCATTAACAAATCTCTTTATAAAGTTTGTCCCAGGGGTTCTCCTTGGATTGTTTTCATATTCTGAGATTACCGACGAGGAAATACCCATTTTTTCAGCTAATTCACTCTGTGTGACATTAAATATTTTTCGCCATTTTCTTAATGCTTCGTTAATATTCTCGGCAACAAGAATATCCCCAAATATATTCTTTTTCAATTCACGATATTCGATCATTTCCTAAATTATAAATAGATATGGCCTGGTATTTTTTGTTAAGAGATTAAAATGGCTGGAGAATATATTGGGTATGCAAAAAAATACTTTGATTATGCGAAAAAAGGTCCGCTTCATCCAAAGGCTAAGGAAGCCATGGAGAATTATATCAGATTTGATATTGGTATAGATGAGGAGGAAGAGATCAAAATCCTATCTGAAGTTAGAGACTTATCTGCTAAATTACTGGGATGTAGATCTGATGAAATCGCTTTAGTACCTAGCGTATCGTTAGCAGCTGCTTCAGTAGCATATAGTTTACCATATAGGGGAAAGAAGAGAGTAATTACAAACAATCTAGAGTTTGGATCAAATAGATTTCCCTGGTATATTATGAGCAGATTTGGTTATCGAGTGGACGTAATTAAATTCGATAAAGTAGTTGATGAGCAGAAAATTATTCAATCACTGTCAGTAGATGCGGAACTCTTGGCAATTAGTCACATATTTTATTCCTCGGGCTATAGAGCAAACATTACGGAAATATACGATGCAGTAAAAGCATATGATACTTATTTGTTTTTAGATGCGTACCAGTCAGTTGGTGTAGTTAAAGTAGATGCAAAGCATTCGGACTTTATCGCTACTGGATCTGGTAAATGGTTATTATCTACACCTGGCGCTGGATTCCTATACGTAAAAAAGAAGATCTTAGAGAAATTAATTCCCCCCTTTCAAGGATGGTTTTCTCATAAGGATATATGGTCTTTTAGTGATATTGAATACAGGAGAGCAAGTAGTGGTAGAATGTTAGAAGCTGGATATCCTCCCATATTAGACTATATATCACTTCACGCTACTTTAAGGGAATTGCTTAAAATAGGGATTGATAATATCGAGAGAAGAGTACGTTCATTAACTACATGGATAATTGATGAGCTCGCTCTTATTAAAGGCGTTAATTTAGTGACTCCTAGAAATCCGAAGAAAAGAGGTGGAATCATATCATTTAATATCGGAAAAAATACAGAGAAACTCTATATGTATCTGTTATCACGAGGTTATAAACTATCATTAAGATTAAGTAATATTAGGATATCAGTACATTATTTTACAGCTGAAGAAGATATATCGAGTTTAATTACTGATATAAAGACATTTATTAGCAAATATTAAAAAACTAGTATCTTCTACTTTTACTCCTCTCTCGCTGCTCTTTCAGCAGCCATTCCAATACGGACTATTCCATAGTGTACAGCACATGAAACACAGTAATATTTAATTATTGGCTGCTTAAGTATAATAGCACCTTGTTTTTTCAATTCCTCTGATAACTGTGGATCCACTAGCGACCTCCATACAACTCTCCTTATTGCTTTATCTCTAGGAATCCTAGCGCCGCAATTACTGCAGTAAACGTAGCCTTCTCTTCCCTTTTTTCCTTTCCCTTTATGCCTACCACGGTCTTTTCTTTTTCTTACCATAATATAACACCTTCCTATTTAAAAATAGACATTTAACTTAATAAGTTAATTGTGAGTAAGAGATTGATTTAGATTTAAGGCCTATCAATTCAATCTATTAATATACTCTAATTAATGTGGATATCTACTTAATAACTGAAACTTAAAATTTTGACGTCTCCTATACTCGATATTTGAATATCTTGAATATACTGAGTATTATTAAATATTGCGATATATTTAATCATAATTACCAACCTCTAGAAATATTAGACGAAAACAATATTGTCAGCATATTATTTTTAGGTGGTAACATTGGCTGATGTTGAAAAATTTGATGTTATAGTTGTTGGAGGAGGACCTGCAGGTTTATCTGCAGCATACCATCTTGCTAAAAAGGGGTTTAATGTACTTGTTTTAGAGAGAGGTAATGAAATCGGCTGTAAAAACGTGTTTGGTGGAAGAATTTATGCAAAACCATTTGATAAGTACTTTGAGGGATTTCGAACAGAAGCTCCTATAGAGAGATGGGTTTATGAAGAGAGATTAAGCTTTACCTGGAAAGACCTCAGTGCAGACTTATCTTTTTTTCATGATAAAGAGAGACGTAAAGAGAGTTTTACAACATTTCTATCAAAATTCATGAAGTGGATGGCAGGACTTGTTGAAAGTAATGGTGGGATTGTGGCTCCCGGAATGCTTGTTGAGTCATTAGTAGTTAATGACAACTGTGTATCTGGGGTATTTGTAGATAACGAGAAGATCGAGGCGGATTATGTCATTATTGCTGAAGGATCAAATGGAAATCTTTTAGAGAAGCATGGTTTATGGAGTAGACCTAAACCTAAGCATATGGCTGTTGGAGCTAAGGAAGTTATAAAATTGAATGAAAAAGTGATAAGTGAAAGATTGGGCGGAGATTGGGGGTTAGCATGGTTATTTGTGGGTGAAGTGACTCAAGGAGTACCTGGTGGGGCATTTCTTTATACAATGAAGGACTATGTTACTATTGGTGTTGTAGTTAGACTTAGTAATGTGTTGAACCTAAGTATAGACGTTAAGGATATAGTTGAATACTTCAGATTACGTGAACGGGTGAAATCATTTTTAGAGGGGGGGACATTAATTGAGTATCAAGCTAAAACTGTACGTGAGACCGGATATTATGATTATTTAGAGAAACCTTATGGCAATGGTTATCTAGTTATTGGTGAAGCTGCAGGTTTAATATTAAACACCGGCTTTACGATTCATGGTGTTGATTTTGCGGTAGAGAGTGGTAGACTAGCTGCAGAAACTATAGAAGAGGCACATAAAATTGGTAAAAATGATGAATCAACATTATCGCTTTATAAAAAGAAACTTTTTGAAAGCGAGATATTCGATGCTATGAAGAAATATAGAAAAGTTGAGAGATTATTAGGTAACGAAGACGTATATTCCATATATCCCATGTTAGTGTGTAAATTTATGCGGGGATTATTTGATACGAAAGAGATAAAGGATCCTAAGGCTGTATTTCGAGAATCTCTTAAAGGCTACTCTCTTATTAAGCTAATTATGACTATGATGAAGGTGATGTTATAATGGAGAAGAAAATTTGGTCCGTAGAAAAGAGGTTAACTCTAACAAAATTTATAATTGATAAGAAGCCACATATTGAGGTAAACTACGAAATATGTAGGAAATGTGAAAGTAGGATTTGTGTAAAAGCATGTCCAGCGGGACTATATACAATTGATGAAAATGGAGAGTTAAGATTCAATTATGAAGGCTGTCTCGAATGCGGTACTTGTAAAATGGTATGTCCTTTAAACGCTATTAAGTGGAATTTCCCTAGAGGCGGCTTTGGAGTTTATTATCAGTTTGGTTAATTTCTTATTACCATGATATCTTAGTGTAATTCCATACTATTCTATCTCCCCCATAAATATAGGTATTCATAGCTCCAGTAGGTGATAACACTCCATTTACGTAGAACAACCAATATGTACATTCTTTATCATTATTATATACACCATTAATCCCCCAGATTAAGACGTCATTATAGGCTTCATAGTATGTATAATTGATTACGGCAACTGCTTTAAGGACATCAAATACTGTATTATTTTTCCCTTCTATAATATAAACTAAATACTTGTCTATGCTTCCGTTACTGTAATCAATAATTAGTGTTACATAACTAACCATTCGTATTCTATTTTGTAGTGTGAATAGCTCATTACTTAGGTTAGTATTTTGAGATTCTAAGTTTGACATCTGGTTATTTAAGCTTGAAATTTGATCATATAACATAGCATTTTCTTTAGTTAAACTTTCTACTTGGTTTTTTAGACTCTGTACTTGCCTATTTAACTTGTTATTTTCCATATATAAGTATACAGAGAAAGAGGAAACGGCAAGAGCCCAGATTAGGAAGATAACCATTAAATATTTGTATATTCTACTCGTCTCCATAACATGACACCCCCAGATATCTTAAAATTAAATGATTTTTCTGGAGATTATGCGTTAATAGAATGGTTAAAATTCCATTCGTAATTTCATGTACAGGGCCCATTGGGTATGGAATAAAACCAATAAATATTGGCATAAATAACCCAATAATCGCTATAATAGGACTTACACCAAAAAGAGACATAGATAATACCGAAGAAGAGATGTCGAAGAAGAGAGTTAACAATACTACTGATGTAAATAAGATAAATTTATCACTAACTATTTTAAATCTCAGTAAACCTGTTAGCATACCAACTAGCGCGGCCAATGATGCATTAATTATAGTCCATGGACCTGGCCCAAGGTATAAGTCGCTAATTATATACGTGAGAAAACCTACCACTCCACCGATTTTATAGCCGAAGAGAATAGCAGAAAGGAAAATTACAGGAAATGCTAGGGAAACATTAGGTATAAATGCTAAGGCAATTCTTCCAGCAACAGCAGTTGCGACAAAAATAGCCGTTACTGCTACCTCTCTTGTATTCATTACTCAATAGGATAGGGCATCCCATCCTATTTAAATTTTTGTGATGTATAATTTAAGTACTACAGTATATTAGTTGACGTAAAAAAGTATCAAAAATCTTCTCAAGAAACTCTTTAATCTCACTTCAATTAGCCTCACCAAAATCACAAATAAACTTTTAAACTTTACAATCGCCAACCCAACCTCATGCGAACAAACACGAAAAACATACACAACCTTTTCAAAAGCATCAGCATTACACACAGCACATCACTAATAAACTCCAACCTTTAAAAGCATCCCCTGAGATGTATTATTTCAAGCGACAATCACTACAGAAGTATGAATATCAAACTTTAAATGAAACAGTATACACCTTTATGCTTCCATCATCAAAGAATACTTTAAGGGTTAGGCTGTGGCTCTGATAAATATTCACGCTCTTTGGTAGAGGAACAGTAATTGAAACAGAGGTTCCAGGAGGAATAATCTGTAGCGGAGGTATGCATGTTATTCCCTCCTAGTAACCGCCTGATAAAGTGTATATAGCAAGGTACCCAGTTAACTCTATATGTATATCCTGCCACGCATCTACATCCACATATGCAGTTTCATATTTTTCATGTGTGCGCTCCAGCTAACAGCTCCAGATAACTCTACGTTAGCTGGTGTAATTGCCGTTATATAGAGCCTATAATCTCCCAACCCCGTATTTATACAATCTAGAGAAGATAGTAAGCGAGGATATACTAAAGAAAAAACCAGTAAATATGAATAATAGGAATAAGCCAAGTTCATAAATTCTCCTTAAATTTCACGTTTGGGTTAATCATTTTAAGCCTCCAGCTAAGAAGGAGACAATATCAGCAGATATAATAATCCTAACTGTTGGACGTGAGCCAGTCTTAGATAGCAAAATCGTTGAAGCAGCAAGGAAGATAGCAAGAAGAGTATATGTGATAGGTGATACAAAAAACCAAGAAAGATTATTGATGCAATACATAAAAGATTTTTTACAGCTTTATACATTTAAAATAAGGGTAATCCTATGCGAAATATACCCTTACCCTTGTTTCTCATTTTAAAACTGATTAAGTAAGGAGTTTATGATGTCGCTTCTTCAAGTAGTCCTTCAATTTCCAAGTATTTTTCCTTCAGCTTTTCTATTATATCTCTTGATGTATGCCAGTATCCTCTCACGTTTGCCTCTAATAGTCTTTTAATTATCTTTTGTAGAGCCCATGGATTCTCCTTTCGCATTACATTATATACCTCCTTTTTAAATACTATTTTCTCTACAATACCATTCCACATCCAGTTCTCCACATATCCTACGGTTGCGGCTAGTCCTAGTAGGTATTCTACTCTATCAGCTATTTTTGTTACACCATTATATCCATGCTTTAACATTTCACCTATCCATTTGGGGTTAAGTAGACGTGTAACTACACCTCTCCTTATAGCCTCACTAACATGTTCTACCTTTACCCTCTCTCTAGTAGTATCTGCTACTAACACTAATGGTTTCACACCTCTAACCTCCTCTACACTCTTTGTTAACCCTCCTAAGAATTCATAGTAGTGATCTAAATCCGTGATCTCATAGTCTATGGAGTCTCTAATTTGAGTGACAATATCAACTCTTGATAAGAGTGTTTTCAAAACACTCTCTGCCTTATAACCTCTAACATTTACACCATAAGCATACCTCATACTATTCAGATATGCTTGTACTAGCTCTACTTCACTTCTCCAAATACTACTCTCAATCACATTTGTAAGCGGAGTTGCATATTCACCCTCTGGAGGCCCAAATATTCTAAGTATAGAGTCTTCCCCAAGCTTACTCCTATCACTTAGGATATTTGCTTTAACATAATTCCATTCAAGAGGTTCATCAAGATTAGCAATAAGTTTGAATGCTCTATCAAGTAACTCAACTATGTTGTAGAAGGTATCCCTAAATATACCACATATTGTTACAAGTACATCTATCCTTGGCCTCCTCAACTCCTCTAATGGAATGACTTCTAAATCACGAATATAGATAGACTTCCAGATAGGCTTAACCCCTAATAATCTCAATATTGCAGCTATTGTTTCACCACCCGTTTTCATTGTTTCAAAACCCCAAAGTACTACACTAACAACTCTAGGGTAACGTCCATGCTGTTGATAGTATCTCCTAATATACTCTTCAGCAATTCTACTACCTCTCTCCATAGCTATTTCGGTTGGTATATTGGTTGGATCGAGCTGGTATATGTTACGTCCTGTAGGGAAGACTTCAGGCGTTCTTATAGGGTCTCCTCCTGGACCAGGCATTATGTATTCTCCATTGAGGGCATGTAGTATATTCTCTAACTCATTTGATGCTAGTATATTCTCCTTAACTTGTTTAAGATAATTAAGTGTGGTAGTTAAGTCTTCTAAATTAGCACCTTCAATAGGGACACTTTTTATAGTATCCATTACACTCATACCTCTTACTATATGTAACTCTATTATCTTCTTTACCATGCACTCTATATTCTCTAAAACCCTAGAGAACATCTTCCCATTACGTGTAGTTTTCGATGGATGTTCAAGTAGTTCATCATAGTTTAGATTGAGAGATTCAGCAATAATGCGATGTAAACTCTTAATGTAACCTCTATCATATCTTGTAATGAAGGTTAAATAGTCTACTAATTCCTCATCAGATGGTTCTACGCCAAGAATGTGTAGTCCTTTTGGTATAAGTGATCGCTTATATTCATATATCCTATCATGAATTTCATCAATATTTTCACCTAATCCGTACTCTCTTGCCATAGATGTTATCTTCTTAAGTAATTCTAATGCTCTATCCTTACTATACTGCAATGTATCATAATATTGATTTATTAAACGCTCCAATTCCAATATGAAATCGTGTGATCCACTAACTGTTAATGGAGGGCTACTATGACCTATCATTACTGCATAACTTCTATGCTTTGCAATAGCAGCTTCGGATGAGTTAACAATATGATATATGTAGATATTTGGTATATCACCTATTAGTATATCGGGAAAACATCTATTAGAGAGTCCTGTATCCTTACCTGGTAGGAATTCTAGAGTTCCATGAGTACCAAAATGTATTATTGCGTCTGCTTCAAACTTCCTCTCAATCCATTTATAGAATGCGATATACTGGTGATGTGGAGGTAAGTCACGTTTATGATATATTTTAGATGGATCCTCATGAACTCCTCTTGATGATTGAACACCAATAAATACATTATTTATAGTTATTCCCGGAATTAGTATGAAGCCATCATAGGTCATTATGTTTCCGGGAGGGTCACCCCACTCTTCAATAACTCTCTTTTGTACGTCTTTAGGGAGCGCCTTAAACCACTCTAGATACTCACGTATATCCACTCTATACATTTTCTTTACTACCTTGGGTGTATGGATCCATTCTCCAGAGTTTACAGCTCCACTTCTTAAAAGTAGTTCTTTCAATTCTTGTTTATCAGGTACTCTATCTATAAGATACCCTTCCTCTTTCATTCTATTGAGAAGTTTTGATATACTGGCAAAGACATCTAAGTATGCTACTTTACCTAAATTCTCTTCTCCTGGAGGATAATTGTATATTATTATGGCGACTTTCTTCTCCCTATTTGGTTTCCTTCTTAAGTTAACCCATTTTGCTGTTCTTCTAGCAAGCTTACTTATCCTATCATCAATTGCTACATAGTCTTCTAATTGTATATTCTTACTTCTATAGCGTTTTAGACCGTGAGTAACGTGAGGTTCTATTCTACCATCTAATTCAGGTAGAATAACTGTTGTTACCATTTCAATTGGTGGTACACCCATTCTTGATTTATCCCATTCCTCTATAGTTATTGATGATAATTGTACTCCATGAAGAACTGGTACATTTAGTTTAGTTAGAGTTTCGAGGGTTATCCTATGATCTCCTCCAAGAGGGCCACCTGCAAATCTAAACCATAGGAGGTCTATCGCAGTCTCAATTATTGGCTTATTCCTTTTTATAAAGAATTTTTCTATAGCGAGATAGTATCTGAGATCTGAGCAGAAAACGGGAATAACGCCTAAACCTGCTTCTTCAAGTTTGTAGGTGAGAAGTTTTGCTGCAGGAAGAGACTGATCATAGTGGTGACCACCATAAAATAGTATTCCAATAAGTGGTCTATCACTATACTTGTACGCTGCTAGATAGTCATCTACTGAATTGAAAATTCTATTTGTATGGAAATCTAGTACCCCCATAGTGGGCATTATCTTCGGCTCTGGTATCTTTACATTCAATTTCACCTTTCCATACTCCCTTAGTAATAGTAGCAACATAGCGGTATAGTTTTCTTCTGATGGGTTTTCATAACACTTAAGTATAAATGCATAATTTTTAGCATGTTTGAATACGCTAAATGGGAGTATGGAGCCTAGTTTCTCAAATTTTTCCCTCATTTTAACTATTTTACCATAGTCTATAGTTTTCCTCTTGAAAATATGTTTGATTACGGGTTTCTTTGATAGAGTTGTAAACTTACTAAGTGAGAAACACCCCATTCTAGTTAAGTTTATGAGCTCAGGTGACCCACCTACAAGAGTTATTATAGTTTTATCTTTAACCCCCCTTAGTGTATTAACTATCAACCTGCTTACGTTATCACCTCCCCTTACATCTATTAGTATCATGTCAGCTTCATTCAATGTTTTAACGAATTCTTCTGGAGATACTTTACCATTATCTACATCGTATGTATTAAAGAATGCAAATTTAAGGACATTATTTGTAATCTGGTTAACTCTCTTAACCGCTCTTAGTAGGGTAGGTCGATACTGATAGCCTACCATTACTATTCTTACCATAGAATTACATCTCCTTCAGTGTATCCTACATTTAATATTAGGTACACTACTTGAAAAATACCGTCACACCATGGTAATGTAATTAGGGAGTTTAGGTGAAGGTTAAGGTGATTAGCCCTCATGTTCTTAGTGAGTCGGTGGGTATTAGACTTTTCACAATGCTTTTTAGTGAGTGAGCTTATTTACTTGTAAGTGACTCTTTGTGTTGATGTATCTTGAATTGAGTTTAATGTTTAGTAGAGAATTTATGTTTGGTTTTTCTATATCTGGTTTTCAGTTTGAGATGGAACTTCTAGGATCTGAGGATCCTTATAGTGATTGATGGTTTTGGTGTAAGGGATATAGAGAATATTATTGCTAGTCTTGTGAATGGTGATCTTCCGGGATTTGGCCTTGGTTATTGTATTTTCCGTCCTTATTTCTTAAGTCTAAAATTATTTACCATATATTACAATTATATAATATTGTATTGATTCTTGATATTTAAATAATATTGCTAGCATAAATTCCTTATCTTAATCTTAACTAAGTCATACTTCTCTATTAACTATTTTTGTTGTTTTGTGGGTGTATGGTGGTCGACAGTGACATAAATAGGATAATCTCGCTTTACCTACTCCGCCCTTAACCCCCAACTAACCTATTTCTCT
>Ga0190367_1001584_pt1 | contig 12884 bp, 18 predicted proteins | sample 4872181011_MG_FD_171838 | JGI IMG/M metagenome (GOLD analysis project Ga0190367, IMG submission 171838) | Hydrothermal vent microbial mat bacterial communities from Southern Trench, Guaymas Basin, Mexico - 4872-18-10-11_MG | ecosystem: Environmental > Aquatic > Marine > Hydrothermal vents >... | reverse complement strand
GTTCACAAAGAACTTGGAAACTTCTGGAGTGTTACACCAGGATCACAGATACTTTGGACAACAGCAGTAACACATGTCCTTACAGGAATAAGATACAAGAATGCATCAGAAGATCTAAAAAGACTTCTTCTTGAAAGATATGGTCCATTTCCGTTTTATCGTCCTGACGATGAAATATACAGGGCTGTATTTGGAGAAAAATGGAAAAGGATTGTGCTTAATGAATCTGGTCTTGAAAAAGCAGAACCAATAGACATAGAAGAAGAAAAAAGAAAGCTTGAAAAGGAGCTTGGAAGAGAAGTGACAATGGAAGAGGTCGTCCTTTATCTTCAGCATCCAAAAGACGCAGTTGAATTTTTTAAGTTTGAAGAAGAATATGGAAAGACATATGTCCTTCCTCCTGAAGTATGGTTCCGTGAAGGTGGATTTGAGGTAGGAGAGACGATAAGGTTCAGGGATTATACTGGAAAATATCATCAGATAACGATAGGACCAAGTTCCAGGCTTGAAGATGGAGCAATCATTACCTACTTCATGGTAGATTATCATCCTGAACCATTTGTATACAGACCAGAAGAGGAAGGAAGAAAGAAGGAGGAGAAAAAGAAGAGTATAGAAGAGATTATGCTTCTTGCTGAAATGGGAGAGGTATGCTCTACGACAGATGGGACAGTTGTTGAAGTGAAGGTAAAGAAAGGGGACATGGTAAAAGAAGGTGATATACTTGTGATTATTGAGTCAATGAAGATGTTGAATAATGTTGAAAGTAAGGTAGAAGGAGAGGTAAAAGAGGTTGCAGTAAAAGAAGGGGATCAGGTAAAAACAGGTGATCTCCTTGTAAGGATAAAGCCAAAAAAGAAATGAGCATATGACAAAAATACATCTTGACATTTTCTAAGTAGTGTTTATATTATGAGCGAAAGATCAAAATAATATGCCGAGACCAAAAAAACCAAGATATGTCCAGGGGCCACCAATTGCAAACATGTTCATCCCAAACATATGTCCTCCTTTTGGAAGAGGACAGGTAATCCTTCCAATAGAAGGATATGAGGCAATAAGACTCGTGGACTTTGAAGGAATGGATCAGGAAGAGGCAGCAAAGATGATGAATGTGTCAAGACAGACATTTGGAAGAATCCTTGCAGAAGCAAGAGCAGCTGTTGCAGAAGCACTTGTTATGGGAAAGGTATTGAGGATTGAAGGAGGAAACTTCGTCTTTCCACCTTTTGGCGGTCACAGACACCGCTGGAGGTGGAGAGGAGGTTTTTAAAAAAAAAGGAGGTGAGATATTATGTGGTGGGCACCATGGTATTTTGGACCACCTATGTGGTGGTGGAGAGGATTTGGCTGGGGAAGAGGATTTGGTCGTGGTAGAGGATGGAGGTGGAGGTGGTGGTTCTTTGGTCCTCCACCTTGGTGGTATTAAAAGAAAGGAGGTGAAAAAGTATGCCAGGATTAGATGGAACAGGACCTTGGGGAATGGGACCTATGACAGGAAGAGGACTTGGCTGGTGCAATCCTTGGAGTCCTCTTAGATGGTGGTGGAGAGGATTTGGTTGGGGAAGAGGATGGTGGGGAAGAGGATGGAGATGGAGATGGTTTGCTCCTCCATTTGCACCATACCCACCATATGGTCCTTATGGAATGACACCTGAAGAGGAAGTTCAGATGCTTAAAGAAGAAGCAGATCTTCTGAGACAGGAGCTTTCTGAAATAGAGCAGAGGATAGCAGAGCTTGAAAAGGAAAAGAAGTAAAAAAGATTAGCCCAGGTCTAAAAAGGCCTGGGCTTTTTCCCACACCTCCATTATCTTTTTTGAAACAGAAGATTCCCTATCAAATTCTATAACTGTCTTTTGCTGAATCATTGCTGAAGTAAAAATTGGATCAAATGGAATCTTTCCTAAAACTGGAATGTTTCTTTCCTTAGCAAAGGATTCTATCCTTTCTGTTTCTTCAGGATTAAGATCTGCCTTGTTTATACATATCATTGCAGGGACATTAAAATGCCTTGCAAGATCTATTACTCTTTCCATATCATGAATTCCTGAAACAGTAGGCTCTGCTATAATAAGACAAGCACTCACTCCTCCAATAGACGATATTACGGGACAGCCAATTCCTGGAGGACCATCTGTAAGGATAAGCTCAAAGCCACCTTTTTCTGCAATCTCTTTTGCCTTCTGTCTTACTGTTGCAACAAGCTTCCCTGAATTTTCTTCTCCAGGACCAAGTCTTGCATGGACCATAGGACCAAATCTCGTTTCAGATATAAAATACTCTCCTGTTTTTTTCTCTCTGAATTCTATTGCACCTTCTGGACAAAAATGATAACAGACACCACATCCTTCACAATCTATTGGATCTATAGAAAAATCTTCTCTTATTGCATTCCACCTGCAAAGTTCTATACAAAGTCCACACTTCGTGCATTTTTCTCTGTTTATCTCTGCTTCATGTCCTGAGAAAAAGTCCATCCTTTCTATTATCCTTGGAGAAAGGATAAGATGAAGATCTGATGCATCTACATCTGCATCACAAAGAACGACCTTTTTTGCTATGGAAGCAAATGCACCTGTAATAGATGTCTTTCCTGTCCCACCTTTTCCACTAATTATTACAAGCTCCTTCACTTTAAAGCCTCCTCTATTTTTCTGTAAAGCTCTATAAATCTTTCTTTCCACTCTGGTATCTCTTCCACAACTGGAATCCCTCTTGAATACGCTTCTGCAATTCTTCTTTCAAACGGGATCTCCATAAGTATAGGAATACCTTCTTCTTTGGCGAATCTTTTTACTCTATCATCTCCTATATCTGACCTGTTTATAACTATCCCACAAGGAATTCCAAGTTTTTTTACAACAGAGGCAGCAATCTCAAGATCATATAGTCCAAAAGGAGTGGGTTCTGTCACGAGAAGGACAAAGTCTGTTTTTTTTATTGATTCTACAGCCGGACAAGATGTTCCAGGAGGTGCATCTATTATGGTTATCCTTTCTCTGTCCTCATACCTTCTTACCTCTCTTATAAGAGGTGGACTCATAGGTTCTCCTATCTTAAGCCTTCCATGAACAAACTCTATTTCCCCTCTTCTTCCTTTTTCTATTATCCCTATAATCTTTTCTCCTTCTTTTATAGCTCCTTCAGGACATATCCTCATACATCCACCACATCCATGACACAGTTCATGAAATGTAAGAACAGTTTTTCCAACAACTATTATTGCTTTATACTGACACAGCTCAGCACATTTCCCACAAAAAGAACATCTTTCTCTGTCAACTTCAGGAACAGGCATCTTTACAGAAATCCTTTCCTTCAGATCTGGTTTTAAGAAAAGGTGAGCATTTGGTTCTTCAACATCACAATCAAGGAAGATACAACTTCCAAGAGAAAGAGCAAGATTTGTTGCAACAGTTGTCTTTCCTGTCCCTCCTTTTCCACTTGCAATGCTTATTATCATTTTTATTTCCTCACCTGTTTTTTCATGTAATCACTTAAGGCTTCCTGAAGTGTTTCTGCTGCAAGATATGCACAGTGTTTTTCTTCTTCTGGAAACTGACCTATCTCTTCAAGTATCCTTTCTCCGGTAATCTCTACGATCTCTTCAGGTTTCTTTCCAATTGCAAGCTCTACAGCAAATGAACCACATATTGCACTTGAAGCACAGCCATATGTCATAAATCTTGCTTCCTTTACCCTTTCTCCCTCAAACTTCAGGAATATCTCTATCGTATCACCACACTTTCCAGTAATCCTTGCATATCCATCAGGATTTTCTATTCTTCCCATATACTTCATGTTCAGCCATCGGCTAAATCCTTTTTCTCCATAAAGTCTTCTTGCCTCCTCATATATTTCCTTCTGAAGCTCCTCTGCAAAGCTTTCAATTTCCTTATCTTTCAAAAAAATTCACCTCCTTCTATTCCCTTATCATACGAGATCCACACTTTGGACATGTCATCTGAGAACATGGAATACCTCTTTCATGAGGAACTCTTTCACCACAGTTTGGACATATGCAGTTTCCACCAGGACCTCTTCCCCATCCCATTCCTCTTCCTTTTCCCCTTCCTTTTCCCATTCCTTTTCCTTGCATGATCTCCTCCTTTCTTTAATGATCACAAACATTTTCACCTACTTCCAGTGTTCCCCTCAGATATTCCTCAATTGCCCTTATGGGATCTATCTGAGGAGCACCAACAATTACTCTTATTCCATACTGATCAAAATATCCCAAAGCCCTTCTTCCCATACCTCCTGTAATTATCACATTTACTCCAAGCTCATTGAGCCATCTTGGAATTGCTCCTGGTTCATGAGGTGGAGGATTCATGTATTCTGTCTTCTTTATCTTTCCATCCTCTATATCAGCAATAAGGAATCTTTCAGCATGACCAAAATGCTGGGAGATAAGTCCGTTGTCTATAGGAATGGCTATGCGAAATGATCCAGAAGGCTTTTCAGTAACCGTTCTCTTAGGAGTTCCTGTAAGCTGACTTATCCTTTCTTCTATCCTTTCAAGCTGTCTTCTTAATTCTGCTGCCTGTCTTTTTAACTCCTCTAGTTCACTTTCTTGAGTAACACCTCCAAATCTCATTCCCATTCCAAATCTCATTCCCATTCCCATACCTCTTCCCATTCCTCCCATTCCAAAATGGGTTTCTACAGTAGGCTTAGTTGTTGGTGTAAGTTTTCCTGTTTTAAAGTCTTCTATAGCCTGTCTTACCGTCCCACTATATCCTGCAATTACCTTTATTCCAGCTGCTTCAAGTGTCCTCATGGCATTTGGACCACAGTTTCCAGTTATTACTACCTCAGCCCCTTTTGATGCAACAAATTGAGCAGCCTGAATACCTGCTCCTCCACTAAGTGCCATACTCTGATTTTCAAATACTTCGTATTCCATACTTTCAGGATCTACAATAATAAAATAAGGGCATCTTCCAAAACGAGGATCTACCTGAGAGTCAAGACTCTTTCCTGTTGAGCTTATCGCTATTTTCATTTATATCACCTCCTTTTTAAAATTTCCCTCTTCTGCATCTTCCTTCTACCTCACATGGAGGAGAGCTACATCTTTCTTCTCTTCCACAGCATGTCCTTCCTGGAATCCTCTGGTTAAAGGTAAATGATGTTGCAGAAAGAACCCTTTCCATATCACTGCTTCCACAATTAGGACATACTATCTGCTGATTAGAATCTCCTATGATCAAAAATTCCTGAATTCTTCCACAGTTTTTGCATCTGTATTCATAAATAGGCATTTTAGACCTCCTGAGTTTTGAGCTAATGCTCATAATAAGATAACACCTGATCTTCTGTTTTTCAACAGAAAAATTTTGACTATGGACAAGATTGTTTTTTTTTAGTAAGTTTTAAGAAGATAATGGAAAAAGAAAGAAGGAAGAACTTAAGGGTATTATTTGATGCAGAAGTAGATGTCATTTCAGAAAAAGGAGAAGGCATAAGAAGCAAAAAGGTAAGGGATATAAGTTTAAAAGGGGTTTATGTAATAAGTGATGAGAAACCTGCTATAGGTGAGATATGTAATGTAGAAATAAAGCTTGATAAGGAAAAGAAGATCCGCTTTAAAGGAAAGGTTATAAGACATGATGAAAAAGGGTTTGTGATTGCATTTCTGGCTACAGACCTTGCCTCTTTAGGTCATCTTAAAAATGTCCTGTATTACAATTCTGGAGATCCAGAAAGGATTGATAAAGAACTGAAGGATCTTTTTGGTTTAAAGTAAGAGGTTTCTTATGAAGCCATATAAGGTAATGGTAATAGATGATGAGCCAGAAGTATGCAGTATTTTGAAGCAATTTCTTGAAAGCCTGGGATATCATGTAATTACTGCTTTGAATGGAAAAGAAGGGCTTGAGCTTATATCAAGAAATGCAGTAGATGTCCTGATACTTGATCTAAATATGCCAGGAATGCACGGACTTGAGGTATTAAACAAGGTAAAATCACAGTATCCTGAGATAGTCGTAATAATCCTTACTGGATTTCCTTCAATAGAAACGGCTGTTCAGAGCATGAAACTTGGTGCATTTGATTATCTCGTAAAGCCCATAGACTTTAAAAGACTTGAAGTAGTTCTTGAAAAGGCATTTGAACAGCTATTTCTGAAAAGAAGACTCCAGGTCCTTGAAAAGAAGGTAAAGGAAGAATACATGTTTGAAGGGATGGTGGGAAAGAGTCTGAGCATGCTGAATGTCTTTCAAATGATAAAACAGATAGCTCCTTATTCTACGAATGTCCTTATTACTGGAGAAACTGGAACAGGAAAAGAAATGGTTGCTCATGCAATTCACAATCTGAGCCCAAGGAAAAACAAACCGTTCGTAGTAATAAATTGTGCAGGTCTTGTAGAAACACTTCTTGAAAGCGAGCTTTTTGGTTATGTAAAAGGGGCTTTTACTGGAGCAGTAAAGGATAAACCAGGACTTTTTGAAGTTGCAAATGAAGGAACGATATTTTTGGATGAAGTTGGAGAACTTCCTCTTTCACTTCAGGCAAAGCTTTTGAGAGTCCTTGAATATAGAGAAATACAAAGGATTGGAGATACAAGGACGAGGAAGGTAGATGTAAGGATTATTGCTGCTACAAATGTGGATCTGAAAGCTCTCGTAGATGCAGAAAAATACAGAAAAGATTTATACTACAGACTTAACTCATTCCAGATACATCTTCCTCCACTTAGAGAAAGAAAAGAAGACATTCCTCTTCTCTGCGAACACTTTATATCTGAGCTAAACAAGGAGTTGAAAAAAGACATAAAAGGTGTTACACAAGAGGTCCTGGATCTTTTTATGGAGCTTCCCTGGGAAGGAAATGTAAGAGAATTGAGGAATGTTATAGAAAGAGCTTATATAATGGCAAAAGGGGAATTTATAAGTATTGAAGACATACCAGAGGAGTATAGAGAAAGGAAGATAAAGACAAAAGATGAGGAGAAAAGTCTTGACGAAACTGAATTTGAAGAAACCCCTACTACACTTGAGGAAGTAGAAAAAAGATATATTGCAAAGATATTGAAACTTACTTCGGGAAACAGGTCAAAAGCAGCAAAGATCTTGGGACTTAGCAGAAGATCACTTTACAGGAAGTTAAAAAGATACGGGATGTTATGAAAAAAAAGCTTGGACCTCAAACTCTCCTTTATCCTTTACCTGCAACCCTTATAGGAAGCCTTATTAATGAAAAACCAAATTTTATGACGGCTGCATGGTGCAGTATCTGCTCCCATAAGCCTCCTTCTATATGTGTTGCAATTCACAAAAGCAGATATACTCTTGAAGGAATAAAGGAAAATCAGACATTTTCAGTAAATATTCCTAACAGAAGGCTTGTAGAAAAAGTTGACTTCTGTGGCACACATACAGGAAGAAAGGAAGATAAGTCAAGGATATTTAAGGTATTTTATGGAAGACTGAAAACAGCTCCTATGATAGAAGATTGTCCTTTAAGTATTGAATGTAAGCTTAGGAAAATATTTGAGATAGACAGCCATGTTATTGTTATAGGAGAGATCGTTGAGACATACATAGATGAAGAATGCATTACAGAAGGAAAACCTGATCCAAAAAAGATAGATCCTATTGTCTATCTTACATCTGTAAGAAAATATGCTACCTTAGGAGAATATATAGCAGATGCATTTAAAAAATAGTCTTTTTCTTTTGCTATTTATCTGCAATCTTTGCCTTGCATCAGCTCGTCCTATAATAATAGGAGTTCCTACAAGTTTAAAAACAATTGAGGGAATGGATGCATGGAGAGCTGTTCAGCTTGCTGTATATGAGATAAACAAAAAAGGAGGAGTCAGGCTAAAAGATGGGTATCACATGCTTAAAGCATATTCAATAGACACAAGAGGAGCAGAAGCAGGAGTCCCTGTATATGATGCGATTATGGCTATAGAGAAGCTTATACTTGAAAAAAGACCTGATGCAATAATTGTTGGAGCAAGCAGATCAGAAGTTCTTTTGGCATCCATGGATCTTATAGCAAGATACAGAATTCCTTATATATGCACAATAGCTCTTAGTTCTGAGTTTCAGAAAAGGATAAAAGAGGACTACTCAAAGTATAAGTATCTTTTCAGAATGGGAATAGACTCAGGTTATGTGGTTTCTTATTTTAAGAAGTTTATTTCGTTTCTGGAAAAAACTCAAAGAATAAAGAAAAAGGCATACATAATTGTTCAAGATGTGCTTTGGACAAGACAGACAGGAAGTTCATTAAAAGAATGGTTAGAAAAAAATAAATGGAAGGTTTATGGATTTGATGTATATCCTATGGGAACAACAGATTTTTCTTCTTCTCTTTTTAAGATAAAATCTTCTGATTCAAAACTCCTTCTTATATTTTTTGACATGCCTGAGGCTGAAATCCTTATAAAACAGCTTTACTTGATGAAGATAAAAGCAGTCGTTACAGGAATAATAAGTCCAGCAGCTCCAGAATACGCATGGGAAGTGACAGATGGTGCAGTTGAAGGAATCTTTGGTTTTATTCTTGAGGCAGGATCAATTCCTGTAAAGAAGATTCCAAAGTCCTTGGAGTTCTATAATGCATATAAAAGATTCTGGGGAAGTGAAAAAGCAAAAAGACTTAGCTGTCACGGTGCAGCAAATTCATATGATGCAGTATATGTCCTGAAAGAAGCTATGGAAAGGGCAGGTGAGCTTGATCCTGAAAAGATAGTAAAAGAAATTGAAAGGACAGATATGTTTGGTGCTGTTGGAAGAATAAGATTTTCTAAGTTTCATCAGCTTATATTCAGTTTTGATCCAAAACAGGGTGCAATTGCTTGTATATTTCAGTGGAAGAAGCCAGGGATAAGGGTCCCTGTATTTCCTGTTGCAATAGCTGAGGGGAGGATAGATCTTCCATGAACTGGAAGATATGTGTTTCTATATTGTCAAAAAATACAGAAGATGCTCTTAAGAAGATGGAAGAGGCAAAGGATCTTGCAGATCTTATAGAGATAAGACTTGACAGTATGGAAAGTTTTGATCTTGAAAGATTGATAAAGAACAGTAAGCTTCCTTTGATAGTTACATTTAGATCAAAGAAAGAAGGAGGGTTTAATAAGGAGATAAGTGAAGCAGAAAGGATAAAGGTTTTGAAAAAAGCAGTATCTCTTGGAGCAGACTATGTTGACATAGAACTTGATACAGAAAGGGATCTAAAAGAGGAGATCCTGAAGTCAAAAAAGGATACAAAGGTAATCATTTCAAAGCACTTCTTTGAGCCTGTTCCAGAAAATCTGCTTTATGAACATGCATACAGGATATTTTCAGAAGGAGCAGATATAGGAAAAATTATAGGATATGCAAAAGGATGGTATGACAATTTTCTATTCTTAAGACTTGTTGATGATTTTAGAAAAAAAGGATACAGTCTTATATCATTTGCAATGGGTGAGTATGGAAAACTTAGCAGAATAATTTCTCCTATATTTGGTTCTCCATGGACATACTGTTCACTCAGAGAAGAAGAAAAGGCAGCACCTGGACAGATCACTGCTACTTTTTTAAGAAGGATATGGGAGGAGATAAAAGGATAAGTCCTGATACAATGATATTTGGAGTTGTTGGATATCCATTATCTCACAGTCTTAGCCCTGTTATGCACAACACTGCTTTTCATGAAAAAGGAATAAATGCTGTATATCTTTACTTTCCTTGTAAGGATGTAAGCTGTGTTGTCTGTGGAATGAGATCACTTTCTATTAAAGGGCTGAGTATAACGATTCCATATAAGGAAAAGATATGTGAATATCTTGATGAGATAGATCCTCTTGCAGAAAGGATTGGAGCAGTAAATACACTTCTGAATGATAATGGAAAGATAATAGGATATAACACAGATGCATATGGTGCTATAGCTGCTTTAAAGAAAGAGGTAAATGAACTTAGAGGGAAAAAAGTCCTTGTTATAGGAGCAGGAGGAGCTGCAAGAGCAATCTGTTTTGGACTGAAAGAAGAAGGAGCTACTGTAACTGTATGTAATAGGACAAAAGAGCGTGGAGAAAAGCTTGCAAGGGATATAGATGCAGAATTTATTCCTCTTTCTTCACTTAAACAGACAGATGCACATATAATTATTCAGGCAACTTCTGTTGGAATGTATCCTGATGTGGAAAAAAGCCCTGTATCAGGATCTATTTTTAGACCTGGAACAGTTGTTATGGATGTTATATATAATCCTTTGGAAACAGAGTTCCTTAAGATGGCAAAAAAAGCAGGATGCAGAATAATAACAGGCGTAGATATGTTTGTTTATCAAGGAGCAAAGCAGTTTGAACTTTGGACCAAAAAAGAAGCTCCTTTGGAAGTTATGAAAAAAACAGTCCTGTCATGTCTTAGAGGAAAAGATCCATGTTAGAAGTAGAAGTTCCTCCTTCAAAAAGTATAACGCATAGAGCACTCGTTATATCTGCTCTTGCACTTGGAAATTCTGTTATAAAGAATCCGCTTCTGTGTGATGATACGATCTATACAATGGAAGCACTTAGAAAGCTTGGAGTGGATATAAGAAGGGAAGGGGAAAGGATTTATGTAAAAGGAACAAATGGAAGGATAAATCCACCTGAGGAAAAGACAGAGATATATGTTGGAAATTCAGGGACTTCTGCAAGATTTCTTACGGCATTTGCTTCACTTGCAAAAAAGGATGTCCTTATTACAGGAGATAAGAGACTGAAAGAAAGACCAATGGAAGATCTTCTTCAGGTTTTATTCAAAGTTGGGATAGGACTGAAATTTTTAGAAAAAAAATGGCACATCCCTTTTATAATAAGAGGTCCACTTATTGGTGGAACATTTCTCCTTCCAAAAGCAGAAAGCAGTCAATTCGTATCTGCACTGATTATTGTTGGTCCATGTCTTAAGTATGGAATGGAACTTCTTATAAAAGAAATACCTGTTTCTGGAAGCTATATAAGACTTACACTTGAAGTTATGAGAAAGTTTGGAATGAACTACAGAGTATCAAGTGATCTCAGATGGTATAGATTTCCTTATCATCCATATATGGGAAGGGAGTTTTCGGTAGAGCCTGATGCATCAAGTGCAGCATATTTTTGGGCAGCTGCTGCTGTTACAGGAGAAGAGATTAAGGTAAAAGGACTTAAAAGAAGTTCTAATCAGCCAGATATAAAATTCCTGGATGTCCTTGAAAAGATGGGATGCACTGTAGAAGAAGAGGATGATGGGATAAAGGTAAAAGGAGGGGAGCTTGAAGGAATAGAAATAGACATGAACAATATGCCTGATCAGGTTCCAACACTTGCTGTAATAAGTCTTTTTGCAAAAGGAAAGACACACATATTTAATGTTCCTCATCTGAGAGGAAAAGAATCAGACAGACTGAAGGCAATGGCTACAGAGATAAGAAAGCTTGGAGGAAAGGTAGAAGAAAAAGAGGATGGACTTATAATAGAAGGAGGAAAAAAGCTTCATGGTGCTCAGATTGAAACATATAATGATCACAGGATTGCTATGAGTTTTGCTGTTGCAAAGCTGAAAGTAAAGGACATAGAGATAAAGGGAAAAGAATGTGTAAGTAAGTCTTTTCCAAATTTCTGGGAGGTTTGGGAGAGGGTATTTTATGGAAAAGATAAGACTTGACTTTTCTAAAGGAAATGGTTTAATTCCTGCTATTGTTCAGGATTACAAGACTAAAAAAGTCCTTATGCTTGCATATATAAATGAAGAAGCATGGAAGAGGTGTCTTCAGACAGGAGAAACACACTTCTGGAGCAGATCAAGGAGGAAGATTTGGCATAAGGGAGAAAGCTCAGGAAATGTTCAGAAGATAAAAGAGATATTTGTTGACTGTGATAATGATACAGTCCTTTTTCTGGTTGAACAGATTGGTGGAGCTGCATGTCATGAAGGATATGAGAGCTGTTTTCATAAAAAAGTAGAAAAGGATGGGACATACAGGATTGTTGGAAAAAAGATATTTGATCCAAAAGAGGTGTATGAGAAATGAAGAAGTTAAAGCTTGGGATTCCAAAAGGAAGTCTTCAAAATGCAACAATAAACCTTTTTGAAAAATCTGGATGGAAGATTACAGTAAATGAAAGGAGCTATTTTCCTGATATAAATGATGAAGAGATTGAATGCACAATCTGCAGAGCACAAGAGATGTCAAAGTATGTAGAAGATGGAACACTTGATGCAGGAATTACTGGAAGGGACTGGATAGAAGAAAATGAGTCAGATGTGATTGTTGTGGAGGACCTTGTATATTCAAAGACGACAAACAAGCCTGCAAGATGGGTCCTTGCAGTAAGAGCAGATTCAGATATAAAAAGTCTTGAAGATCTAAGAGGAAAAAAGATTGCAACTGAACTCGTAAGATTTACGAAAAGATTCTTTAAACAGAAAGGGATTGATGTAGAAGTTGAATTTTCTTGGGGAGCAACAGAAGCAAAGGTTGCAGCAGGTCTTGTAGACGCTATAGTTGAAGTGACAGAAACAGGAAGCACAATAAAGGCACATGGACTTAAGATCATATATGAGTTTATGAAGACAAATCCACAGCTTATTGCAAACAAAGAAGCATACAAGGATCCTTGGAAAAGAAGTAAAATTGAGCAGATTGCACTTCTTCTAAAAGGTGCTCTTAGAGCAGAAAGTATGGTAGGGCTTAAGATGAATGTTCCAAAGGAAAGACTTGATGAGGTCATAAAGATTCTTCCAAGTATGAAGGCACCAACTGTAGCAAGTCTTTATAATTCTGATTGGCTTTCAGTAGAAGCAGTTGTAAATTCACAGGTAGTAAGAGATCTTATTCCAAAGCTTATAAAAGCAGGAGCACAGGACATAATAGAATATCCACTGAATAAGGTAATATAATG
>Ga0190367_1001583_pt1 | contig 12887 bp, 5 predicted proteins | sample 4872181011_MG_FD_171838 | JGI IMG/M metagenome (GOLD analysis project Ga0190367, IMG submission 171838) | Hydrothermal vent microbial mat bacterial communities from Southern Trench, Guaymas Basin, Mexico - 4872-18-10-11_MG | ecosystem: Environmental > Aquatic > Marine > Hydrothermal vents >... | reverse complement strand
AACTGGCTCACGCCTCGCAAGATAAGGACGCTTTTCGTCGTAGGAACGAGCGGCGTCGCATATCTGAAGTATATAGAGCAGGAATTGGAGATATGGAAGGAAGAAAGCGTAATAAAAGAAAATGTTGCGAGGCGGGAACCTTTAATGAACGAAATTGAGAGCTTCTTAAAATGTATATCTTCAGGAAAGGAGCCAAGACCATCGGCAGAAGAAGGGAAATATGTGCTCGCAGTGGCCATCGCATCTATAATATCATATAGAGAAGGGAGGGAGGTGGAAGTGAGGAGCATTTATGATGATAAAACGGATGCTAAACTGAATCCCTTGTCTTCCTCTGCCCCCTTATCTTTGGATAGATAATCATCTTCATATTGCTCTGCCCAGTATTCATCCATTGCAGATATATCAACACCCAATTCCCCCAGCTTCCTCTTTTCCATATTATAACTTAGGAATACGCAATTAAAAGATTAACTCGTATTTAAGGAAATATTGCAAATGAATTGAAGAAATTTGGAAATATTGAAAAAAGGAATGAAATGAGAAATGAAATTAAAAAGAAATGAAAAGAAAGAAAAGAAAATGAAAAGAAAAATGGATTAGGAAGGGGGCATGTATGTCACCTCAAGTTTAGGTGCATCTTCAGTGTAATATTCTTTTTGAGCGATTACGAAATATTTTCCTTCAGGAGCATTGTCCCATTCAAGTATGAATCCGTAATTCTTTTCCGGATATTCACACCACTCCTTGACAACTTCAGTTATATTTTCATTCATAACTAATGTTGGGTGACCGGAGAAATTGCTGATTTCCGCAATTTTAGGACCGAAATCGCCGCCTGAAGTGTTCCAATTTTCCGCTTTATTCCGCTTATTCCATGTGACTTCATATTCATCCCAAGAATTCAGCACCTTATGAACGCTTAAGGATGAATTAGAAGGTGCACCATAGGGGGAAGGTCCTGCAATTTTCACGATTAACTTCGCTTGAATTATTTTTGAATTCGCCGGTATCGAACTCAAATTGAACTTTATAATGCCTCTACTAATACCATAAGAGGTGTTTCCGATGTATATCCATGGATACCAGCCATAATTTCTGAAGTATAGATGCTTTGCGAGCCAAGCATCCTCAATATTCTCTCCACCTATTACAACAGTCACGGGCATTGAAGAGCGTGTTTTGAATTTATATTCGCCACTTCTCGCCTTGTTTCCACTCATATCTGCGCTCACAACCTCAAAATAGTATGTCCTTCCGCTCTCCAACCCTCTTATTGTGATGTTATGATGCGTGACGAATGCGGAATCGTATGCTTCATAGGAGTAATTACCGCTTTCTGTTCCATATCTGACGAGGCTGTCCGAGATTTCGTCTGTGTCCCATTCTATTGTTGCGGAATTGTTTGTGCAAGCGACAGACACATTTTCTATTTTCGGCGGCGAGACATCATCGGTCAGTTCATAAGTCACAACAAGCTTCGGAGCAAGTTTCTCATTCCAATCTGTCTGATATATATAGAAGAATTTGTCTTCAGGTGCATCCGCTTCTAACAGGAATCCATAGTTGCTTTCAGGATTCCTCACCCACTCTTGAACGACTTCAGCAATTTTTCCGCACTCAAAAACGACCTTTCCACTTGAATTGAACGACTTTGTCTCAATTGCGGGACCGAAATCGCCACCCGGGTTCTCCCATTTCACCGTTCTGTTTCTATTATACCATGTAACTTCGTATTCCTCCCATGAAGCGAGCAACTTATGCACATTTAGGGAGACATTGTAGTCGACATCATAAGCATAAAGTTCCAATTTCGCACTTAAAATGCTTGCATTTCTCGGTATTGAGCTCAGATTGAATTTCAGAACCCCTCTGCAAGTTCTCCATCCATACTTTCCAATGTATATATATGGATAATAACCGTAATCTGTTGCCGCTTCAAGCAGCATCGCATCATTCACATTCTCCTTACCTTCAATCGTGACCGTCTCTGATGGCGGTCTTGGCGGTGTTGGAGGCGTAAAGAACGAACCTTCTGAGCTCTGGTTAGAATTCCCAGCCTCGTCAGTTGAATTTACGACGAAATAATAAGTTGTGTTGGGAAGAAGACCTGATAAAACAATACGATGATATTTCACATAGCTTGAATTGTATTTTCTGAGCGTATAATTTCCTGAGGAGGTGCCATATTTGACAAGACTATCCGCTTTTTCGGTTGTTATCCATGTTATGACTGTTGAGTTTGTATGTCCGACTGTTATATTTGTTATTAATGGTGGTGTAATATCTATTTTAAGCGTTATGTTCTTAACGCTCTCTTTATTTCCAAATATATCGACGGAATAATACCATATTGTGAAAATGCCTTCATCAGTTATTGTAATATTGAAAGAATCATTTCCAGGGACAGTCGTCCATGAACCCTCTCGTGAGAAAGAATAATTGGTATAAGCAACATCGGAATCGTCACTGCGATGGAAAGTGATGATAACAGGCGTGGAATTTATCCAGCCCTTTTCATTGGGTTGAGGCGTGATTTCAGTAGTTGTGATTGGTGGTGTTGTGTCATTTCTCCCAGTAATCCAACTCACTCTCCATTTCTTTAGGATCGGAGTTGCAGGCGGATTATCCGTCCGCAGTTCCGCTTTCAACTTTAGAGATTGGACACCGGAAAGGCATGCAGAGATGTCATCCCCTTTCCCAGTGAGATTTGAACAAAGAACCTCTCCTGTTTCAGCATCCAATATAGAAAAGTTTATGTATGTTCCTTCTGGCGTTTCATAATCAGCATAGAACTTATCCCATGACTGAAGGAAGGTTGGTGTGATAGGAATTGATACGATACTACCCTCAACAGAAGAAGGCAATACCTCAATATAAGGCTTGTTATTCATTTCTCTCGATGCAAACCAGTCATTTCGTGGACTGTATCCTTCTGAAGGGCCTTTCAAAAGGAGGGTAAAAGTATCTCCCCAATTTATATCTATTGGGTTATCTGCGTCCTCTCCTTTCAAAGTGAATGAAATCCACTCACCTTCTAATTCACCACTCGCATCATAATGGTCTATAACTGTAGGATCAAAATCTCCCCCCTCATTCTGCCACTTTTCAGTTTCATTTCTGTATGTCCAATTCACACTATATTCGTCAAAACTACCTTCAAGCAGGTGAACATATATTGTGTGGTTCCATGAAGGATGCTGCGTGTTATGTACGTAAAGGTAGAGTTTAACTGCGCCTATCTCTCCTCCTATATTTGGTAGTGAAAATTCTATAAGCGTTCTGAGTTTGTCGCTATTTCCCACCGCTAAATCTTTCGACCCTGTATTCCATTCACTAACCGGCGATATTCGAGCATCCTTTGTCGGATAAAACTTATTATTCTCAGGGAACTTTATCTTCACTTCTCCGTTCTCCACCAAAACATTATTCTTTTCTTCTATCTTTGTTTCATCTTCAAAGTAATCCCACCACTCGGTTGCAACAGAAAAGTGGTGAATAGCGCTGCCAATATTACCATACCTGTCCTTGCATTTGTAATAGAAGGTATATGATTTTCCATCCGAAACGCTTAAGTTAAAGAAGTGCAGCGTGGTTCCTTGCTGCGGAAAATCAATTCCCTCTCCATAATTGAAATCGCTTTCGCCATATTGGCAGTATGCTATCTCATCCGTTTTTATCTTGACCGTTATCTCTGTGGTTCCCCCTATTATCCTCTCCCCTTCTTTTGGATTAATAATTGTTATAACTGGAGGATAAATGTCTGGTTTTGTGGTGAAAGACATTTCAGCAGTTTCATTTTTATTACCATTCCAATCCGTGGATTGAACAACAAAATAGTATGTTGTGTTCTGTTCCAATCCTTTTAAGGTTACAGAATGGTTCTTCGTCTTAGTTGGTATGTATGCATTCTTTGTGTAATTTCCCGGTTCCGTTCCGTATTTTATTAAAGAATCAGCAGCTTTATCTGTTTGCCAAGTTATTGTTGCCGAGAACATATCTGCTTTAACATTTAGATTCTTTATCTCTGGGGGAGTTGTATCCTTTGGTCCGTATTTGAAAATGTAGATAGAATGCCATCCGTCCATTGCATACAAATAATCGCCTTCAAACCAGACAAAAGGGCCATTTCCACTTGTGTGCGGTGCTCCTTCTCTCGTTATTTTATATGTTTTCTCGAGGAACGGGTGAGCAGGGTCTGAGATATTTATGAGTCCTAATTCATCTCCATACATAACAAGATAGTTCTTCCATTTTGGGATTGGATGAGGGGCGGGTGGATGATATATACCTATATCCACTCTGTCTGTTTCAACTGGATTTGCGGGGTCGGAAATATCAAATACTATTAACTCGCCCCCGTCAAAAGCATACATGTAATTGCCGTAAATAGTTATCGCCGGGATCCATGAACCATTTAATATCTCACCAACTTTTTCTATATTTGCGGGGTCAGAGACATCAAAAATCCATATTCCGTGCTTTGTGCCGACCCCTATATATGCGTAATCACCTTTTACATCTATGGAATAGGGCAAATATTCAACATCTGGTTCATCCACATGGCAAGGTGGTGAAACGCCAGGAATCAAGCAATATTCCCCTATAAGCGTCATATTTGCTAAATCCGTTGCATCAAATATGAGAAATCTGTTATAATATTGCCCTTCTTGAATTGCATACATTGTGTTATTGCGTAATACACCTTCGGTATGATGGTATTCTTCGTAATCTTTCACTACTTTTATGTCCGTCGGGTCAGAAACATCTATCAGACGCCACATGCTCCAACTCGGAAGGAATGCATAGTTATTTCTGACAGGTTGTATCTCTCCCCTCCTCCATATAAAAGGTCTGTAAACAAGTTTCGGCTCTTCAGGGTCCGAAACATCAATAACTAAAAACTCATCTTCCGCAACAGTTAGCAAATAACCATCTTTGACAATCAAACTATCGAATCTTCCGTGCGTTGGAACCCAAGTTATTGGGTCAGGATTCTTCAAATCGGATACATCAGTGATCGAAAATCCTCCACACTCATGCGAAATATAGATGTAATTATTATCTTTTATTATGTCTTCAACATAACCTGCCTTTGGAAATTCACATTGCACGCATGCCTTGCTGTATATACTCATATTTGAAGGGTCGGAGACATTTATTATATAAGCGCCGTAGTAGTAAGCGGAAGCATAGATGAAGTTTCCGTCAAGAAGAATGGAGTTGACTGGTTGAATTGGGTTTTCCTCGGGGATATAACTTCCCAAAGTTCCCAACTCTACGGGATTCGATATGTCTGTTATATCGTAGGCGTGAAGCACCCCCCTATACTCTAAGGCAAACATGATATTTCTATCTTCGTCAATAGCAACATCCGCCCATCCGTTTTTTCCCACTTGCGGAATTCTTGTGACCTCTGTTGGATTTCTTGGGTCTGAAATATCTACGATGTATAAATGAGCAGGTTTTCCGTAACATTCGGCGATGAAAGCATAGTTCCCTGAGATGTCAAACCTTCTGAATTTAGCGTTTGTTCCATGAGGTTGGCTGAAGTGTCCGAGTTCTATTGGGTTATAGGGATTGCTTACATCATAAATTATGAATCTGTCCGGAACAACAACATAAAGATAATCTCCTTTGACGGTTGCCTGAAAACCTAAATGGAAATGCCTCGGCTCCTCAAGATAGTTCCAACCGATAACCACTGGATTGCTCACATTTGAAATGTCAACAATTGAGATGCCGCCTTCATGCAAGACATATAAATAGTTATCCTTTACATCTAATCCGCCGATACTATAATCTCCGAAGCTTAACTCACTTATCTTTACTGGATTCTCTCTGTCTGTAACATCATATATCTCAAGCAATGGCCCCGTATTTATGAAAAGAGTATTATCTTTTAGCGCCAGAACGTAGGTCTCCCCACCAGGGAATTGTCCTATCCTGTTGAAAGTCTCTTCTGCCTCCGCTACGCTATGTAAGAAGAGAAGGAGAAAAAGCATTGTCAGGAGAATACATATCTTCCGTTCCATTTCTATTGTGAATCATGGATGATGCTATATAAATAGGCTTTTATTTTTTACAAAAGCGGATAAGCATTCGCTATGGGGATGTCTAATAATAGAAATTAATCCCGCTGAATAATAAAAAATATATAACTAAATTTTGAAAAGAAACTTTGAAAAGAAGATTTAGTGATTCTACTTTAAGCGGAAAGAAATAAATATAAATTTATATTATGATTATAAATGAGAGATAGTATGGACGAGAGAGTGGCATTCAGATTCCCTTTTGTGAAGAAGTTGAAGGAAAATTATCGTAAGAGAAGGGAAGATATGTTTTTATTTTCCTTTTTCTGCTTTTTACTGACGCTGTGCTTCATTATCCCCTCATGTGTGCATTATATACCTTATGGGACAGATGTCTTTGGACATCTACTTTTCACTAAGGAGATGGAAAGTGCGAATTCTCTTTCAGGTTTTTACAATAATTGCTTAGAAAAAGGATATTTGCGGTATAAGTATCCATTTGGGCTATGGCTTTTCGGTTCCATTGTTGCGAAAGTAACAGATTTGAGCATGCTCGAAATTGCTTGTGTGCAACCTTTCATGGTCATGATAATATTTCTAATGCTGTATTACGCTTTTGCGAGGGGTTTAGGAGCAACAAGAGAGCAATCCTTGCTTTCTTTATTGTTTCTTCTATCTATGCCAATAATATGTATGGGCATCTTGGGATATTCCACATCAAAATTTGTGATGTTTCTTCTCATTTCCATCCTTTATCTCATGTTAACAGATAGGATACGAATATTGAAAAGGTATCTACTGATGATTTTATTTATATTCACGCTCTGTTTCTCACATACAGGAACAACAATGTTCCTATTCTCGCTGACAATCCTATTCCTTCTATTATATGCATTTTTATTCGGGGATGTTCACCGGGACACGTTCGTAGTGAGTGTGATGCTGATATTCGCTTTTATTATAGCAATACATCTATTTCCTCACATTCATCCTCAATATATAGATAAAGGTAGGATTTTGGTCTCTGTCGGGGATTTCTTCTCTTCTGATTTGCACATACCTTTTGCGATAGAGGTTGCGGAGATGTTTTATGAGCAGATTTTTGTGAATTTGAATCTTCTACATGCACTAATTTTGTCCCTTTCTGTGTATTCTATTTGCAAATTATTGATTTTATTGCATTCTATATTTAGGATACAAGCGGGAAAAGTGCGACATATGCTTTCAAGAAGGTTCTTTTCCATACCTGTCGTGGGAGGGATAAGGCATATATCTCATTCTATTTCATATGCACCATTCTGGTTGGGGCCATTTCACACATCTCTTGCTGCTATTGGGTTGTTTAAGACGAACAGGAAAGGTTTATGTTTGTTTTTATCGGTGGCAGCGATTACATGTTTTCCGGGGAGTCTTTCAGAGGAGGAAGGGACAGGAGCTCTGAGAAGCATAGAATATTTTTATGTTATTATTCCCATACTTGCTGCGTTAGGTTTTTACTTCTTGATAGAAAAAGCGGGGAATAACTTGTCAAAATTGAAAAAAATTTTTGTAAATACCTTCTTATTATTACTATTTCTCTCAGTTGTAATAATGCCTGTGATAGGCAATCTATATTATCATCCGTTGATAACTGGAGCGGATTATGAAAGAGAGGGCTTACAATGGTTGAGTGGTGTTGGCTTCCCAGAAGAGGGGGGTGCTGGTTACGGATATAGGGAGAGAATTAATATATACGGGAATAAGAATCCAATAAGCGTGACCGCAGTTGCGGCGGGTTCTGAAGCAAAGAGATTTATAATGGATCAGTATAGTGTATGTTTCAGTATGAACAGTGAGGAACATGCGAGGGACTTGTATTCAACATTTGGTGTTAAATATCTGATTGTGTCGGAGAGAACACTGCGGAATTTCGGTGAAAAGCCGGAGCGACTGATGATAGATTATAACAGACAATATGATAAAATATATTCATCCGTGGGGCACTTCTCTATATATAAGTATATAACATCCCCGGTGCATAGAACGGATGTAAATCCACAGTTGGACTTTGCGGAGGATGTGTCAATAAAGGATGCAGGGGATAGCTATCTCGTCGATACTGGCGAATACAAGGTGAGAATATACAAAACAAACCCTGGGATAAAATATATAGGGAACAAAACAGCAAATTTTCTGGGGGCATGGGGACTTTATTATGATGTCATTAAAATTTCATGGAGCGGAGGTTCAAATCAGGGACAGATTAATGGATGGGCTCTACATGAGCTCTCCTGTCCGAAGGTAATATTGGGTAAAAATCATATAATCTATGAGACCGTTTTAAAGAACGAGAATGAGACGGAGAAATGGGCAACACTAACGGCAAAATATACATTCTTCAAGAAAGCGATGAAGAGAGATATAATTATATCGAATGATTGGGTGAAGGATTCGGAGATGAATGTGCAAGTTACAATGGGATGCTTCTCACCAATGAGATACTTCAAGTTTCAGCTTGATGGTCAGCCTGCAGAGATAAGAACAATTTATCCATGCGAGGATAATGTTCCATTAGAAGATCTTAGGTTTAACAGAATATATATAAATAACGGTGAAGAAGGCATATATATAAAATTTGAGAATACAGCACCTTATCCCAACAGAATAACATATAAAGGTTTCACCGACGTAAATTATTCATATTACACAGTATCAATGTATATGAAAGATTCTTTAATGCCCTCTGAATCATTACATATATCGCAGTGGATTGCGATAGGTGAGGAGAAAAAAGCGAGGAGCAATATAGAACATTACGCTTCTGTATCGTTTTATCCATACCCGGAGGGGGAGATACCGATAATATTGATGAGCGATATATGTTCGCTGAAAAAGATTTCAGATGAAGATTTCAATATATCATTAAACACATATAAGAAGCTAAGAGAACTTGGTTTAAATTACACAGAAGCGGTCGACATGCATGATGTGAACGAGAGCAGAATATATATGTTGATGGAGAAAGGAATTCATATAATAGGATGTGGAGAGAGTAGTAATTTAGGCAATATAAGTCAGAGAGAAGAGATAGAGGAAATGAAGGAGAATGCGAAAAGGTATGGAATTAAAATAGAGGGTTATATGCCAAAAGGCATGAATTATGGAATAGATACAATAAAAACGCTCGCAGAACAGAATATAACCTTTATGATTGCGAAGAAAATAAGACCTCCTGCATATAATATATATTTCCAGGAGGGGCTAAGGCGTCCTAAAATGGCTTATTATCATGGAGAAAGAGCAGATTTGGTATTGTTGCCTATTTCTGAACCGACAATACCAGGAACAACTTATTATTACAAAAATTATGAAGAGGCATGGAAAGCAGTTATTGATTCGGTTATTGAAAATGAGGATTTATGTATATTTTTGTGGGATTCGAGTAAGGTGAGCAAACCTGAATATGTAACACAAATAATTAACACGATAAGATATGCGGAGAAAAGAGGAATGACATTCACAACTCCTCACGAGATTGTAAATCATTTCAGATTAATGCAAAATGTTCATGCTGTTGTATCAAGAAATGAGAATGGAAAAGAAATCACAATTTTAATGGAGAATAAAAATGAAAAAGCAGTGAACGGCGTGACTGTGAAGGTGAAAGCATCAAAAAGTATAAAAGTTAGGGGAGGTAAAATAGTGAGGAAGAAGCAAGTAAGTGGGAATTATATTTATTATGTGAGCACAGATTTGGCACCAAAGGAGAGGAAAGAAATTATTTTAAGATTGAGTTCTTGATTTACTTGTCATGAATCTCCACTTTCTTGAATATTCCAAGAATTAGATTTTTATCAAGATAACCGAATAAGAAGAGAAGGGAGGCGAAAATGAGAAAAGAGGATGCCATTCCATATATAAAGGAGATGGAGAGATAGGAAAAGATATAAAGGAACAGAAAAGTTACAGCGGAAGATATTATTATTCTATCTATTTTATGGGATAGAGCGAGAAGAGGGGTAAAATCTTTTGAGCTCAGCATCGTTAATAATGTATAGATGATCAAAGAGAGTGTTAAAGAAATATAAGCACCCATGAAACTCATGAATTGTATGAAAATATGTGTTGTAATAGGAGAAAACGACAAACATATAAGTGTTGCAACAATCATATTTTTATATTCTCTCGCCTTATGAAATGATATATTCATATAAGCCAAGAATTGTTGCATAAATAGAAAAATATAACCGATAGCTAATATCATCATGTAATCAGCAGCTCTTATGTATTCACTTCCAAATAGGAGGTTGACAAGAGATGGGGAGTAAAAATAGAGGAGTATCACACAAAAAATAAGGAAGGAGAAAAGACAACGAACAACATCTCCAAGTTCGCCACGCTTGAAAAAAATCTCCTCCTTGTTCTCTGCGCCTGTTGCTTCTGGAATAGATATGAAACTCATCGCTGCGAAGGAAAATGAGAGCATCGCCATGAGCGTGAGAGAGACATCAAAATAACCCTGCAAAGTTATTCCGAGGTCATGACTTACTACCACTTTACAGATTATTTGATTTAATCCTCCAAAAATACTGACGATGAAAACAGAAGTTCCGAAGAAAAATATTTGCTTTGACGGTAGATTGAAAGAGTTTAAAAATGAAAAAAATAAATTATAATATCTTATTATGATGATTATGAGCGCAATTAATGAAGAAGAGGCGAATATGAAGAGAATAGTGATGAAATCAGTGGTATGAAAAAGATATATTGCGAAAATAACAAGAAGCAATTTGATTACAGAGGGCAACGATACAATGACACTTGTCAATGTATATTTCTTTAACCCTCGCAGCAGTCCAGTAGTGTCTGCTAATATGCCAAGAGGGAACATGGCGATGAAGAAAGCTATAAATAATATTTTCCATATATTTAATGGTAGATTTAAAAATTTAAAAAAAGGCTCATGAAATATAAATAAGAATAGCGCAACGATTAAAGATGTAATAAATGAGTAAAATACAGCGAATCCAAAATAACTTCTACCCTCTTTTGAATGCGAAAGAAGATCATTGAGGCAGAAATTCGTGATATATTGAAACATAGAAGGAAGAGAAATTGTTATTAATGTTATCAACCCATATTCGTATGGGGTTATATACTTCGCTATCACCATCTTACTTATCAGACCACTCATCCTCATTATGACCAGGCAAAATATGAAGAAGAATGTATGAAATGTCAGCGTCCGATTCATGTATCATCCCTTTGAAATGATTCTCTATTTAAATCTTATTTATGAAAAAAGGGAGACCTATACTCAATCCCCTTACTGCTCTAAATCATGCTTGAAATGCTCTTCGCTTTCCCTGCGTGATTAATGAGATTTGAAAAATGAAGGAAATCGCTTCAAATTTGATTTTAAGCCCTCTCATCGTCTTTCTGAGATAAGAGCGTATATCGCATTAAATCTCATTTTCTCTTATACATCCCGTTTATTTCAAATTTAGACTGTTTATAAACCTTTATTTTAATTAATATAGACAGTCAGCCTGTTTTTCCAAATTATAGCTTTTATTATTACTTCTTTCCTCTCTTTCTCTATTTCAAAGCAACAGATGAATTTGATGTTGTATTCATTTTTAAATCAGTCCACCGAGTCCGAACTTATCATATATGAATCTCGTCGCTTTTTCTAACACTTTAAACAATGGTGAAGAATATTTCACAGCGGAGAACCATATCGCAGGTTCGGGATTGAACTTCGCCTTAAAATGCCTCAATCTTGGGTCATCGCCTGCATCTATCTCCTCATATACCCTTAATCCGTGAGAGCATGCCCATCTTATCGCCTCCCACTGCGCTAAATCGTTTGGATAAATGCCCCTCAAATTTGTCTTTGGAACGCCTATCCAGAGCGCAGACCAGGATTTATAGCAGAGGACAACTAATCCTCCCATCCTCTCTCCCTTATATTTTGCTATGAAGATCTTCATATTTTGAGGGTAAAAGGCATCATATAATTCGGAAAGGTAATCTTTATAGTAGTCTTTTGAGGGTTTTAGACCCTGCTCTTCAAATCTTGCGTATAATGAAGTGCGAAGGAACTCCAAATCTTCCTTATCTCCACTCTCAACGGAAACACCTTCCCGCTTTGCCCGCTCTATACTCACCCTTAATTTCCTGCTCAATCCCCTCCATAAATGCTCAACTCCTTTTGAAAGGTCTATCATGTATGTGTATAACGGCTCAACATCGTATCCTGACCAACGCAACGGTCTCGTATCTATAAAGCCTGGAGGTGTGCGTATTCGCACATAATTGCATCTCAAATCAGAAGCGATGAAATTGTCAACCGCATGCTGAAATTCCACTAACAGCGACTCTCGCCTGCTCTGCTTCATTTTCTCAAAATCAACGAGTGCCGGTCCCATGTAAAGAAGCAGCGATTTAGGAGGCGGCGAAAGAGCAAGTTTCACTCCTTTCTTCTTGAAATAGAAAAGCGGATAAATTCCGATAGGGGTGTTACCCTTCATACCTATGAGCGGATATAGTCTGCTATTCGTGTGCTTCTCCACTATCTTTAGCCATCTCCACGTGTGAAATATATAACCATGTGGCGACCTATTCACAAGTTCATCCCATTCTTTCTCATCTTTCGCTATTTTCAACTCTATTTCCATTTTTCTTCATCCCTCTTCATTTTCGCAATCTTCTCGTCTATTGACCCTACCACTCTTGCAGGGACGCCAGCGACAATTGTGCGAGGGGGCACATCTTTCGTCACGACCGCTCCTGCAGCAACAATAGAATACTCACCAATGGTAACTCCGGGAAGAATTATTGCGCCTGCTCCTATGTATGCGTTCCTTTTAATCA
>Ga0190367_1001582_pt1 | contig 12888 bp, 15 predicted proteins | sample 4872181011_MG_FD_171838 | JGI IMG/M metagenome (GOLD analysis project Ga0190367, IMG submission 171838) | Hydrothermal vent microbial mat bacterial communities from Southern Trench, Guaymas Basin, Mexico - 4872-18-10-11_MG | ecosystem: Environmental > Aquatic > Marine > Hydrothermal vents >... | reverse complement strand
CTACTTATATTCTACGAAGTTAGACCTCATGGCATGACCATAAGCCTACTAACCATATTCTTCCTGTTAGCCTCCTGGTACCTGATAGACCCAAGGACTCCAAGTATGCCCGGGCTCACAGCTTTAAAGGCAGTTATAAACGATAACCCCTTCTCATCGCTTATATTTGAAGGGGTGATACTGGCTTTAATATCGGGAGGAGTTGCTGCTACTTACCTTATCAAACTGCTCTCTCCAGCATCTTTGATGATTTTTTCAAAGCTATTAAAGTACTCAGTAATACTACTTAGCACAGGTTTAATTTTACAAGCACTATGGCCGGCGTTAAGGAACGTAAAGATAGAGTTCGAGCTTGTGGAGGAGGAAGAGGAGAGGAGGAGTGAAGAGTGATTAACTAAAGGGTGAGAGGTGCTAAGATCATTTGAGTTAGAGGGTTAAACCTCTAAATTTTAGTGTATACCTCTATTCCCAGCTCCTTAGAGGCCTCAACCGCCTTCTCCTCTATGAAAGGCGTAACTATCATCAGCCTGCTAGGCTTCCTCCCAGTCTTCTCCTCATACAGCTCCGCCTTCCTCTTGAAGTGAGACACGTCAGACGCCCTCACGTGAGATGATATCTCAATCAACATTACCTTGTTATCTCTAACCACCACGTCCACCTCAACCTCGCTCGGATACCCATAGACCCTCCCCCTCTCATCGTAGGCGGTCCACCTCTCAACCTTAAGCCCTAACTCCTTCTCCAAAACCCCTCTAAGCCCCTCCCTAAACGCCTCCTCAGCCATCAAGCCCCACCTGGCTCCTAAAGCTGATATGTGCCTGTTCACGAGCTCAAAACCCCTCTTCATATCCTCCCTAAGCCTAACAAGCTCCACCTCATGCCTCCTGAAGCCCTCGGCCATCTCCTGCCTCAGCCTGACCAGCTCCTCGCTGTGCTGCTTAAGTATCTCGTCATGCCTCCTGAAGCCCTCGGCCATCTCCTGCCTCAGCCTGACCAGCTCCTCGCTGTGCTGCTTAAGTATCTCGTCATGCCTCCTGAAGCCTGTAATCATATCCTCCCTAAGCTTCTTCATCTCCTCCCTGAGCCTCACTAACTCCGCCTCGTTTCTGTCAAGCTTCTTAAGTATTTCCTCTAGGCCTATTAGGCCTGCTACCATGTACCTGAACTCCTCATCCTCCTTCAATAGCTTTATTATCCTCCTCTTTAGCTCCGTGGTCCCCATCTCACTATAACAGTCAAGCTCGCGGCTATTAAATTTGTGACATCATGAAAGGGAGGTTTTTGTGAGGCTGAAGCTTTACGTTAAACACCTCACATATACATAACTAGAGGACTACCTTTTATACCCCCTCTGTTAAACTTCATACGGTGGAATGAGCGTATCGTATGGGGAGTTACTTAAAAAGAGGGCACTTGCCTTTCTCGAGAGCGCTGAAGTGAGTCTCGAAAGAGGACACTATGACCTTGTGTTGTTTAATGTGGAGCAGTCACTGCAGCTTTACCTTAAGTACCTGCTTTACAGAAGGTTAGGGGATTTCCCAATATCCTCGAGGTACGTTCCCAGGACATATGATAGGGAGATAGCGGAACGCGTGCTGGAGTTCGCTAAAAAAGCCATAGAGGTGTTTCAGTGCGTAGAATCACGTCGCTAGTGAACCTTCTCCTCGAGGAGCGTGAGGAGATGAGGAAGTACCATGAGGGAGCCTTCCAGTACTTGAGGAGGATAAAGGAGACCGTGAGGCGTTTTGATCGAGAAGCCAGGGTTCTCCTGTTCGGCAGCTTCGCTAAAGGAACCTATAGACCTGACAGCGACATAGATGTGTTAGTGATAACGAAGCTCGCGGATAAGCTGGAGAGAAGGCTGGAAATCAGGATTAAAATAGCAGAGGACATAGGCAGCTGCACGCCCTTCGAAATACACATAGTAACGCCGAGGGAGTATGAGGAGTGGTATACTAAGTTCATAGACAGGTACATAGAGATATAGGATCTTTATATTCATGTTAGTTCATCTCTTAGAGCCATATGCTTGACTGGGACGAGTACAGGAGGTGGTTGGACCAGGCTAAAGCTACCCTCAGGTCAATAAAAGCGGACCTGGAGTTCGGGGGCTACAACTGGGCGTGCTTCAAAGCCCATCAGACAGCTAAATACGCCCTTAAGGCTCTGCTTAGTGGCCGGAAGACCGGCCTTCGGTCACGACCTAAGTAGACTGTATATGGAGGTTAAAGATCTCTGTGGCTCTAATGATGAGGTGAAGGAGGCTTTAATGGTACTGAGTAAAGGCATATTTTCATGAAGAGCTCTCTTGTTCTCTTAGGTACTAAGTTTTTACTAGTAAACACTCAAGAGAGAAAGCCTTTATACTCCTAAACTTTAGCTAACGTGTAAATAAGGCAATATAAGAACTGCTAGAATAGGTGAATATTATTTTAAAAATATTAGATCTAATTCCTTATTTTTGTTAGTCCTAATTAGTTATTTAAATATAGTTAACTATTTATTTTTATTTTTACTTAAAAAATATACTAATATATGAATTAAATAAAAATATATTTCAGTATCACTAAATTAAACTTGGTATGGGCGTGAGACGACTCATACCTCTCCTAATAGCGCTACTTTTATCTGTTATGGTAACCTTTAGCCAGCCTCTTAAAGTTAGATTAAACGTTGAAGTAGGGCCCTACGTTGAGGTTAGAGATGAGGGATCCCTCAGGGAAGCATGTTATAGCTCCAAGATCTCATTAACCTCAGAATCATTAAGGTATAGCAGGGAGATACGGAGTCAAAGCGAGGGAGAAGTTTATCTAGATCATTACCTTTCAAGCGGTTCAAGAGCCGTTAAGGGCAGCCTGGACCTCACAGGGAGCTTTAAGGAGGAAGAAAGCTCCACTACTGTAGCTCCAGGAGCGTGCTGGGCCTTCCCTGGGGCTCTATGTGTCCTGGAGGGAGCAGAAGTAGAGGGTGTAGCTGAGATAGCGATAAATATAACGGCTGAATACCGGGGGCTCCTAAGCACGTCATCCGTAGGATCCCTAAGCCTGTTTAACTCCCTCTATACATCGAGAGAGAGAACAGAGTACAATCATAGCTTCATGTTTGAGGGAGAGTCATATACTCATTCATATACCTTGAAAGACTCTATATCAGGCAGGGGGCTTGGAGGGGATATAGAGGTATGGGCGTCCAGCCCAGCTAAGGGAGAGGGATATGTGAACATCTCATTAACACCGAGCGCGTACTTGAGTACATGTAGATCGGAACTGGAAGGTGACTACGCGAGAAGGGACATCACGGTTATTAGTGGAGAGGAGGAAAGGGGCTTGCTTGTATACGAGGGAATCAGCGGCAGTCTGAGCTCCGAGGAAACATTAACATACAATCCGTTCCTAGGAAACATGGAGGTAAGCGGATCTAATACCATGAGGATAGCTAACGGAGACCTAACACACATCATGAAAGAGCAAGGAAAACAGATATTATTTTCCCTCGACATAACACAGGGATGGGCTGAGGTAACCTTCTTCGGTAAAATAGCTGAAAAAGAAGAATACAGTATCACCGGTATGTTCAATACGGGGTCGAGCCTGGAGCTTGAGCTTGTTGGGCCGAAAGGCTCAGCAAAGGGCTATGCGAAACTGGGAGACGGGAGCATGGCTGGCTCGTTCAGCGGGAGCGCGTCTGAAAGTTCAGTTGTCATGTTAGACGTTGAATTCGAGGGAGTATATATAGACGTAGGTGTTGAAAGTAATTATGGCCATACGTTCATTAAAGCGGGTCCCTTGGTCTTAGAGGAGGAAGATAATATTGGCGTGAGGAAAGCAGTTCTGGAAAGTATAAATGAAGAACCCACATTTTCAGTGACTATTGCTGGCAGGTTTACTGCCCTCTCAAACAATGAGGAGGTTAGAAGTGTATTAAGCGACTTTATTGTAGAAGGGTTAGGACAACTTGAGTATGAACTTGGTGATGGCTCAGAGAGCAAGCTCTTCCATTCAACGATCAGCTACTCTGCTTGGGAAGGGGGTGAAGTAATGGTGTCATCTCTTGGATCTGTGAGATCCTACGGCATAGTAAATGAGGCTATGAACTTTAACGCCAATTTCCGTGGCTCTGTTAATGATGAGGGTATTATAGTGGAAGGAGGTGTAGATATGTACATTAAGACCTATGAGGAGGCTCCGCCCCCTGAGGGAGGAGTAGTGTACTCCAAGGCAGCGGCCATGATCGAGCCAGCACCCGCCCAGTTTTACGGAATTGTAAGTTACGCAATGATGGATGAAAGCAAGCTTGCTGCTCAGGAAACTTGGCTCTATTCAGGACTTTTACAGTCTTCAGTAAGTGCCAGTATAGAGAGCGAGGCTTTGATGAATACAGCTGCCATATTATCCTATGAAACTTACACAGGCTTAGAACTATATAACTGTGTGTTCAACGAGAAGGAACACACAGATATTTATACGTACTTGAATGGATATGACCTTAGTACGCAGATAGAGCTTCTCAGCTATGCTGATGAGGAGCTCAAGTTACAGGGAGTTCAGAGCGTTGAGTTGAAACACCCTGAGTCAGACATATATCTCTATACTTCAGGTCTTTCATTGCAGGAGGAGCTAGGTAAGGCGCTATTTGACTTTAAGATTTATAGTTATGGGGAGGAGGGATTCGTGAACACGGAGTTTTACACAGTAGCCACTGAGGGAGAGCTAACCTCTAATATAGGAAAGGTTAATGCCTACAGTGAATATCTATGGTCAAACCTGTACTTGTACGCCTATTCTCACATTGGAGATACCTATGAAGACTATTGTTTACAAGTTGAAGGATATAACGTAAATATAGATATAAGTGATGCTTACGCTAAAGTACTCAACGGTAATGCTGAGGTAAGTATCGGCGGCTAAATCCCCCAAACTTTTATTTTTAACCTCATGTTCTTTTTATCAGGCAATGAGGCTACGAATCCAGTGTGAGCCGTGATCGAGGCCGTCGCTTCTGAGCCTAAAACATAGTCTATATGTACTTTCGTATGGTTTTAGAACTAAATAGATTTTACCATCTATCTTTAAAAAGAGTGTAGGTCCGAATAAAGGGACATTGTAGATCTTGCTAGGGAAGTTATGGATCTCATAAGGAGAGTCGTGAGTGAATAGGATGGACGTCCTCACACTCAGGGCGAACATGGTTAGAGAGTGGAGAAGATGGGTACCAAAGGTAGCTAACGTAGTTAAAAGTATATTACCTAGTGCTGAGATATATGTGGTAGGCAGCGTAGTTAGGGAAGAAGCCATAGGCTCCAGTGACGTAGACATGGTTATAGTGTTATCGAGGAAGCTCTCACCGAGAGAGGAAGCTGAGCTTAAAGCCTTAATAGAGAGGAAAGCTAACTTACCTTTATACCATCCACTGGAGATACATTTTACCACAGCTGAAGAAGCCGCTAAGTTTCTAAAAGATAGATACGTGAAGTTATAATGCTTATATATCCCACCTAATTAATTAGGTGGGATATGTGCATTAGGGTTAGAGTTGACGGTAAAGGTAGGATAACTTTACCCAAGAAGATCAGGAAGAAAATGGGGATAAAAAAGGGAGATGAGTTGATGATAACCCTGGAGAGAGAGAAGTTACTTATAAGTAAAATTGAGGATCCGTTTAAGATTTTAGAAAAGACGTTTAAAGATATAACTTTCAGTCGTAAACTTAGAGAAATAGCTGAGAAGGAAGCCCTAAAGGAGCTGAAATAACAGTGTTACGTGTTCTGCTTGAGACGGGGTTCTTACTCGCTTTAAACCCCAGAGATAGACATCACAGGTGGGCTCTTAATATTCTTGAAGATGCAAAAGAAAGAAGGATAAAGATATACCTCTCACCTACAGCTCCCCTAGAACTTTCCTTGGTCCTACGTTCAAGAGATCGCAGCGAGAAAGACATTTATCAGTCACTAGAGGCGCTGAATACGTTAATACATAGATATACAAGGATCGCTTACCCTCTGTTCGGAATCAATCACGTGATCTACGCGTCTATGCTGAGAACTAAACATCCCATGCTAACTTTTTTTGATTCGTTACATGCATCCATAGCCTTACTTAACAACCTTACTTACCAGGATCTCGATGTCGTAATTAAGAAGGTTATAGAGAGCGAGAGAAGAAGCGAAGATGCTCTCAAACTTATGCGTTAAGGAACAACGAATCTAAATTAAAAATCTACTTATTTTAACATTTCTTTATTTTTAAACTAGCTAGCTTTACTAATGACTTGATCACTTTCCTTAGAAGGAAGCCTCTATCCTCAGTTAAGTCCTTCTTTATTCTCTTAGGTGAGAGGTAAAAGAGTATGTAAGCTAGCTCTAGAAATCTCTGTATCTCATTCGGGCTTAAGAAGTACCCTTTCATAACCACGTTCAGCGTGGTGTACTTACTCCAGTCCCTTGTGAGGAGTAACCCATCTCTGTTAGCTATCTCCCATAGCTCTGTTCCAGGGAAGGGAGTGGCTACTGTAAACTGCGCATAATCTATATCTAGCATCCTAGCTAAACCAAGGGTTAGCTTTAAATCCCCCCTTCTTTCTATCGGAAAGCCTACTATGAAGGATCCGAGAACTTTAAGTCCTGACCTCTTAGCTGATTTCACGGCTTTCACCGACTGGCTCACAGTGATGCCTTTTCTTATGTACTTAAGTACCCTCTCAGACCCCGATTCTATACCGAAGTACACTAACCATGCTCCTGCCTTCCTTAGGGCAGTTCCTACCTCAGAAGTAAAGGTGTTAACTCTGGAGGAGAAGGTCCACGAGATATCTAACCCCTCTCCCCTAATCATGTTCGCTATCTCTATACTTCTCTCCCTATCTAACGTAAACATGTCGTCAAGGAACTCGACCTCTCGAACCCCGTACTCGTAATATAGTATCTTAAGCTCCTCTAATACCCTTCCCGGGCTATAGGCTCTCCACTTCCTACCGAACTGTAGGGATGATGAGCAAAACAGGCACCTATAGGGACAGCCTCTGGATGTAATTAACACTCCATACCTCTTACTTCCCACAATGTACTTATCGAGAGGTAGTAGGTCATAGGCCGGGATAGGTAACTTGTCCAGGTTCATGATGAGAGGCGCAGGAGGCGTCATCTTTAGCTCTCGACCCCTTCTGAAGGCTATACCTTTAACATCCATTAGATCCCTTCCCTTGCTCAAGGCTGAGAGAAGATCCCTGACTATAAGCTCGCCCTCTCCTATAACAACTACATCTACGTAAGGACAATCTTGGAGAGTTTGAATGGGCATAAATGTCACATGGGAACCTCCTATCACGACCTTAACGTTAGGGTTAACCCTTTTAGCTAGTTTAGCTGTCATGTACGCATCATAGATGGCTGGCGTCGTCGCTGTTATACCTATCAGGTCAGGGTCATAGCGTTGTATCCTGTTTATAGTCTCTCTAACGTCCAAACCCTCACCGATGGCATCGAGTATACTTACGTCAAACCCTTCTTCCCTAATCACAGACGCTAAATAGGCAAGACCCAGAGGGGGACCTCTTACCCCTAAAATCTCCGTTATGACGGAATATGAGGGGGGATTTACCAGCAATACCTTCAAGCTATCGTCCTCTAATGAGTTTAAGGAGGCTTTTCCAAACTAGTTAAATAATTTTAAAAACTTATATTTTTGATCAGTATTTTTTATAAATGAATAATCATGAAACTAAGGCAAATCCTGCTGATCGTTACGGTACTTATCTTACTTTTCTCGTTACTATCCCTCGTCAACAAAAGAGAGATAAGGGAGGGAATAGACAGGGAGTTGCTTAATGAGATGCTAAAAAAATACGATAAGGACGTGAAGATATTCTCCTACTATGAGAGGAACCTAATTCCCCTATCTCTTAAGGAGTTAGGAGGACTTAACGTATCGTTAGAGATAATGGCAATAATGCCGGTAAAAGTAAACTTCACATACATACCTAGAAAGCCCGGGCCCGGTTACCCACTACTCTTAACTACCAGCATAAAGCCCGAGAACATGCACCTTGCTATCAAGCTATTAGTTAGAGCCCAGTTAGGTGAAAACATCCTCAGGTTAGCTAGGGAGACTGCTTACGATAGGTTTCTTACACCCGTATCTCCCATCGAGATAGACATACCACTTAGTTTTAACCTAAGTTTAGGAGCTTGGAACACCAGTATATCTATAGATACGTTTGCCTCCATCTCATTAACCTTAAAAGCTCCTTTGAAAGCCTCTCTGGTGATAAGGAACCCTATAACCTCAAGACCTTTATATAAAAAAGAAGTATCATGGGATACCCTCGATGAGAAAAACTTCACCTTCGTAATTCCGAGAAACTACTATGGAAAGATGTTAGTGGCTGAGCTAGGTAACTGGAGCATGGATTTCTGCGTAGAGCTTAGCAAGATATCCATAGGTGTGAAAGTACTGGACATGACTCCCATTGACTTACAGCTCAAGCTCTCAGCTCCTATAATAAAATACAGCATAGGCAGGAGCGTTCCCCCAGAGAAGGTTAACATAGAGATCGTTAGGGGCTAGCTAAGGGAGAAAAACCTGACTGCATTCTCAGTAGTAACTTTATCCACTTCTTCCACCGAAACCCCCCTTATTCTCGCTATATCCTTAACCACGTAGATCACATTAACTGGCTTATTAACAGGATCATCGGTAGGTGAGAGAAAAGGAGCATCGGTCTCAGTCAATATAACGTTTAAAGGGAACCTCTTAGCTATCTTCTTAGCATTCTTTATAGTACTTAACTTGGGATTTAAGGAGAAACAGAAACCGCTCTCTAAGGCCTCTTTAGCAGTGGTCATGTTACCTGAAAACGAATGAAGCAGTACTTTTCTGAGATTAGTGTTATTAAGAACAATCTTCACCCCTATATCCTCAGATTTCCTTAGATGTAAAACAACAGGCTTTCCTACCTCTTCAGCGAGAGAAAGCATTTGAATGAAGACCTCCCTACTTCTTTCCTCCCCTTCTCTCGTCTTAATCCAGTGTCTATCAAGGCCTATCTCACCTATACCCACTATCTCGTCCTTATGTTCCTTAATGAACTCCATGTACTCTTCAACTTCCTTATCAGACATTCTGACGGCGTGAACAGGGTGGAGTCCCATCGTAACATACACAAAGTTGCTGTTTTTTCTAGCTAGCTTAAGAGCTAGTTCGGCTGAAGAAAGGTCAAAACCTCTTTCAAAACTCCCTTCTCCCTCCTCTATAGGAAAACCACATGTAATAACAGCTCTTAAACTCCTCTTAGACTCGTTTATTACCTGCTCTACCTTCTCCCTTAAACCAGGGTACGTAAGGTGACAATGAGCATCTATCATATCTATCCCCTATCTTTCTGATTCTCTGATTAAACCTCTAACTCATCCTCACTATCCTTAACAACCATAAGGTAATCAGGCATGTTTCCCCTTTTAACCATATCTTCGTAAACTCTCCATACCCTTTTCCTATTAACAAGGCCCGTATAGAACCCCTTTTCCTCAAGGATTAATATTATTTTCTCATAAAAGTCAATAGGTTTTACTAATGGATACTTCCATAAAGCCTCTAATATAGCCTCTGCAATATCATTGTTACGAGGGTATGGCTTTTTCCTATACTTCAAGGATACGTACCTCTAAGCTCTCCTTAGCAATCTTAAAGTCATTCTCCACTCTTGTAAAACCTATCCTAAACACGCCTTCTCCTTTGGTGCCATCCTGGGTGAACAACTCGACTACTCCCTCAACCCACAGGAGGCCGTTTCCTCTTTTAACATCAAACTCCTTAAACCTAACATAAGGATCCTTCCACAGACTTCTTATATCATCGATAACTTCAGGTATATCAGGTAAAAAGTAAGAGACCCCTGAGTAGTTAAAGATAGCATCCTCCACATAATACTTCTCTGAGAATTTCATCTTACTATTAAATAGGCATAACACTTGTAGAAGTGAGAGAGCTAAGGCTCTCCTATCTTCCTCCTCTAAAACCATCTCATAAACCTCGCTAGCTACTTTAGCATACTCAATTTTCTTCATCACTCCTCCTACAGAGACTAACACTTCCTGCTCCTTAGACGCCCTACCAAGAAAATCTGACCAACCTTTCGTGACATTCTCTTCCTCTGTAGGTGTAGCTCCTACGACTACTGCCTCCAGCGTGCTGTCACTATATATAACTATTAAAGGTATGTATGACTCGTTTCCAAGGTTGAAGAGAGAGTACAGCCTTAAATAGTCCTCCATGTACTTTTTCACGGCATATATGTCTCTAAACACCACAGCGGAGACTCCATAAGCAGATGATAAGATTTCTTTGGCAAATCTGCATGCAGGACAGAATGAGCTTCCATAAATGTAAAAGAGATAATTACCGTTAGAGAGAGCTGCATTACTGAGGAACATCACGGAAAATATTATTAACCCCAGATGAGATCTGCCCTTCTTCGTAGCTAACACCTGTCTCAGTTAAATTAAAGTGATATTTTTATCTAACCTCTCATAGAAATTTAATATTGCCGGCAGGATCGCACCTCGACAGACCCGAGAGGGTTTGAATGAAAAGGTGCCCGGTTTACTCTCACCTCCTTTTTTTATATCTTCTGCTCCTTATTCTCAGCAAGTTAGTTATCTTCCTGAGGAGCTTCTCCTGTCTCCTCTCAAGCGTCTCTATGTTAACAAGCACCTGAGAGATTATATCTTCTCGAGTCAAACTGCTCTTCTTTACCCTCTTCTCTATCTCTCTTCCTATTCTTCTAGGATCCCTAACTCCGAAAATCTTTATTTCTGTTTTAGAATCCGTCACTAAGTCAATCGTACCATAGTTAAACATCCTCCCCACGATGCCTTGAGAGACCTTTACCCCTATAATACTAGGGTAATTTACCAATTTCGTATTGTTCAATAATGGTAGTAATGAAGGATAGCGAACCTTTACACCCTCCTCGTCTATTACGTACTTTGTCTTTCTTCTATAAATCTCGATAAAGATCAGGGAGACGGCTGCGGCTAAAAGAGAGCCTGATAGCAGCGATTGAGCATAGTATATCTCTAATAAATTAAAAAACATCACTAGCGTTTCAACCAAGTTACCTTTTATGTACATACCTCTCGGGAAGCTGTAAATTGCTATAAAAAAGGATATTAAAAGCGTTAGGAGAGGAGAGGGAAGAGCTAGTTTACTAGTTAGCGTGAAAAGTACGGAGAGAAACAAAAGAATAATACTCACTATGATGTGTGCCTTTACTAACCCCAATAAGTATACAATTGCACATATTACGAAAGGGGCTAATGCCTCAGTGTAGTTAAGCCAGAAACTGATAGAGGAAGGTATGTAAGTTATCTTCTTACCATCATATATGTTCGTTAAGCTACTCATCTAATGCTATATTTCACAGCAAAGCTTAAATCAATACCCTTTTAGAAATATTATCTTTAATACATAAATTTCAAATAAAAATAATTTAAAAAGAGAAATTAATTACTCAACTAGCTCCTTTACCTCCTTTTTCCCCTCTTCTAACTCGCTAACTTGTTCCTTATCCAGTCTAAGAAGCAGCTCAAGGAACTCACCTACATGAGTTTTCTCTTCTTTAGCTATATCTTGAAGAACCTTTCTAATACTCTCGTTACTTGTCATAGAAGCCAATTGCTCATATAAGTTCACAGCGTCGAGCTCAGCTATGATTCCAATCCTCAAGATCTCCTTATCAACATTCTCTTTACTTAACTTACTTACATCTACAGGTATTTTGGATAACATTTTTGTTCTTTCTGAAAACATGTAACTTGTATTTAAGTTTTTTCTATCTAAAAATAATTCCTAATAAATAATAAGTATATTTTATAAATTAGTTCATATTATTTAAGGTTAGGTAACAAGAATGGAGCAAAGCGAGTATAAAAAAATAATAGATGTTCTTAAAAGAAAAGGACATAAAATTACTCCACAAAGGTTAGAAATTATAAGAGTTATACTTACAGAGAGATATAAACATCCCTCCCTTGATGAAATACTAAATAAGGTTAGACAAAGAGTGGAAACTGTTAGCTTCTCCACCCTTTACTCAACCATTATGATGCTTGAAGAGCTAAATATGCTAAAGACATTTGAGCATGGAGGAAGAATGAGAGTAGAAGCTGACACATCACCCCATATAAACATTATAGATACTGAGACAGGTAAGGTTATAGACTTATACGATGAGAAACTAATCAAGGAAATTATTAATAAAATACGTTCAAAAATAGGAAAAGATGTCAATAAGCTAATGGTAAATGTAATAGTTTACTAAGTTTAATATATTTTCTCTAAACCCAAAGCAAGAGCTAGAGCTCCATGAAGTACTATATCTCCTCCTAAAGAAGTTATTACTATTTCAGGTTTCCTGTTCACAACGTAATCATCTATATATTTAAGTATAGGCTTAAGTATAAGCTCCTGGTTATTAAGCGCTACCGAGCCACCAATGGTGATTAAAGAGGGATCATATATGTTAACTATGTTAGCAAATCCTATTGCGTTATACCTACCTACTTCATCTACGATCCTTAAAGCTAGCTCATCTCCCTCCTTAGCCGCATCATATATCATTTTAGAATCCAACAAGTCTGGATTACCTTCAGTCTTATCATAAAGCATACTATCTTTAAAACCTCCCTCTCTCTCGATTATCATCCTTGCGTGCTTAGGTATACCGCTTCCAGAGGAATAAGCTTCCCAATGACCTCTTCTTCCACACCCACAAGTAAGCTTACCCTCAGAGTCAACAACCATATGCCCTATCTCAGCGGCGTTACCGTCTTTTCCTATAAGTAAATGGCCATCAACGTAGACTCCTCCTCCGATTCCCGTGCTTATAGTTATG
>Ga0190367_1001581_pt1 | contig 12888 bp, 13 predicted proteins | sample 4872181011_MG_FD_171838 | JGI IMG/M metagenome (GOLD analysis project Ga0190367, IMG submission 171838) | Hydrothermal vent microbial mat bacterial communities from Southern Trench, Guaymas Basin, Mexico - 4872-18-10-11_MG | ecosystem: Environmental > Aquatic > Marine > Hydrothermal vents >... | reverse complement strand
CTATGGAATAGAGGGAGCTGCACTTGCAACAGGCATTTCTGTTCTCACCGTGAGCTTACTTTCATTCGCAGAGGTTTTCAAAATCACACACATTCAGCCAGTAAGAATAAATTATGCGAAGATTTTCACCGCTTCACTCATCTCACTCTCGCTGATTTATCTACTAACGAGGCAAATTAAAACTTCAATCTATATTTTAATTGCAATGTTCGTCCTCTACATTTCCATTTACGCCCTGCTTCTTTTAATAATGAGAACATTTGAGCGTGAAGACGTCATTGTTATGAAGGCAATAGAGGCGAGAACAGGAATAAAATCTGAATGGATAAGGAATGTGATTGGGAGGTTTATATAATTAACGGTTCAAGAGGTCTAGACATCTGAGCAGCCAATGTCTCCAGGAATCATTTTCAAAACAGCCTTCACTCTCGTGTCTCTAATGCTATTTCCATATCCACGGCTATTATAGAATTTTTCCTGAAATTTTACAACATTATCGTTCATTCAAAACCTCCTCAAATACCTTCTCATACTTTTTAGCTACAACATCCGCCAAGAGATTTTTCTTCGCATATTCTCTTGCATTCCTGCTTATTTTCCTATACAATGCCTCATCTTCAAATAATCTTTTTATCTGCTCGGCATATTCATCAACATCGTAATCTGAAAGCAGAGCTGTTTCCTCATGCTTTAAGTAGTCCGAAGCTCCTCCTCTGCCCTTAAAAGCAACTACAGGTGTGCCACTCAAACAGCTTTCTGCCCAAACTCTGCCTAATGGTTCAAACCATATGCTCGCAAATAGTGTAACATATGCAGAATAATATAGCTTTGGCATATCTTTGTAAGGAACTTCACAAATTATTATGCGATCTCCTAAAATTCTCCTTATGTATTCGCCAATTTTCCCTTTAATATTTCTGGAGAATACCAATTTAAGACCATTTATTTTTGATACAGCTTCAGCTGCAAGATGCGCACCTTTAATCCAGCTCGGTGGCCCACAAAATAAAGCAACTCTTTCATCGAATAGTCTTTCCCCAGAATAACTTAAAAATATCTTTTCTATTGGTGATGGAATCACGTAAATGTTGTTATGCACACCACTCAGCTCAAGCAACTCCTTAAGAGTTGGTGAGCAGCAAACGACAGCATCGCACTCATTCAATGCTCTTATTCTCATCTTCATATTTCTGAAATATAAAGGGGTTGCAACAAAGGATAGCTTTCTCATCTGAAGTTTAAGACTTCCACTCCTGTTTTGATTTCTTTTATTGAAAAGTAGGCATTTGAATGCTCCTATAAAAGAACATGAAGTACAAGGAGTGCCATATTTACTTTCGTTAGTTATATGTGCACCTGTGCAGCATGTTACATTTGAATTTACTGTTGCAATTAAAGGAAGAGAAAATTTCTTGCAAATTCTTACTGTTCTTTCTATGTTCTTTATATTCTGATGCCAAACTACATCGGATCTTTTGTCAATCTCTTCGGGCTCGCTTACGATGATGACTTCGTGTCCTTGCTCTCTGAAAGCTTTAGCGAAAGTGTAAGTTGAAACTCCACCTCCCCCCTCCTTGATTCCCGGTTTATGCAGATGAGAAACTATGCATACTCTCATTCTTTCACCCTTAATCTTTATAAGCTCTTATGATACATATAAATCTATGGGGATAGTATCTGGGATTCTTTCAAGAGCCATATTCAAAGTAAGACGGCTATACTACAGACGAATGTTCAGAAAATGTGGAAAGAACTTACTAGTATGCAAGGGCGTCGTGGTTAAGAAGGGAGAAAGAATAGAACTTGGAGATGATGTCTCGTTAAATGAATACGTTTATTTGAATGGAATTGGAGGAATAAAAATAGGAAATAAAGTTAGAATAGGCCCTTTTGCATGCATAATTTCATTCAATCATAGTTATAAAAACCCTGATATTCCTATTATGCATCAAGACTACGAGAGAAAGCCTGTAATAATAGAAGATGATGTATGGATAGGTGCTGGTGCAAAAATCTTAGCAGGAGTGAAAATAGGAAAGGGTGCCGTTATTGGAGCTGGAGCTGTTGTGACAAGGGATGTTCCACCTTACACTGTTGTTGCGGGAGTACCTGCGAGAACTATCAAGAGAAGAAGATAATCTTCGATATCCCTGGAAAAGGAGAAAATGGTTTAAAAGCTGTGAAAAATTACACTTGGGATGTGATAGCAGAGGAAATCCTAAGAACATTACAGCCCAGAGGTTAAAGGAGAAAGAAAATGGTGATGAGAGTTATACTTTTAACTTCTTTATCTTCATTCTGATTAATTCTTCTTCTCTCTTTTGGTTTAGGTATCTAATCCAAGTAAATAGACTTTTCCTTAGTTCTTCAGAAATTTCTCGCTCTTGATTTATGATGTTGTTAGTTTCAAAGGGATCCTTTTTTAAGTCATACAACTCTTCAACTCCACCGTGAATGCGACCGCACTCCTTACACACAGCTTCCTCTTCGGAGGGGGCACAAATGTATTTATAGTCTAAAGTCCTGATTGCCATTTTTCTTTCTACACTAGCCTCCTCCATGTAAACGGCGGATCTCAATTTTTCCATATCCCCTCTTATAAGCGGCATGAGGCTTTTTCCATCCATTTTATTCCATCTAATTCCAAGTATATCAAGAATAGTGGGCATTATATCAACATGTTGAACTAAGCTATCAATCTCTATACCCTCTGGGATCCCTGGTCCTTTGAAAACGAGAGGAACGTGAATAACCTCATCATAAAGTCCATGGTGAGAAAAATAAATTTCATGCTCTATTAAACTCTCTCCATGATCTGATGTTAGTATAATTAAAGTATTATCAATCATCCCCATATCACTTAAATTATCCATAAGCTTTCCTATTTCGCTATCAATATATTTTATAGCACCATAATACTTAGCTATAGCTCTATCAGCAGTTTTTATACCTTTAGTAAAACTTCTTATTTTCATTCTTATTGTAGGATGTGCTATTTTTCTCAAAATATCACTAATTTTTAAATTTTTTCCCTCATTTACCGGTACTATAAAATCATTTGGTGCATTGTAAGGTACATGGGTATCCCAGTAATGGATAAAGAGGAAAAACTTTTCGCTCCTATTGTGTCTGATCAAGTCAATAGCTAAATTGGTAAAAGTTTCTGCATCTTCAATATTACTAACGTTTAAGAAGTGAGGATAAATTTTTCTCCAAGTAGCTCTTACTATGTAATACAGAGGTGATGGGAGGTAACTCGTAATCTGTAAAAGTCTTTTGAAGACAGAGCTTTCAACGAACTTACTTGTGGGCATTCCATAATAATAATTATAACCACGCTTTAACCATCTTCCTACCCAATCTAAGGCAAGAGTTGTATACCCCGCTGAATTTAAAATTTCGGGCAAAAATTTTACTTTTAAGGAGTTTAAAATCGAAATCTCCTTAGAACTTGGATGTAATCTCATTATTCCGTGTGATCTTGGATATCTGCCAGAAAATATGGATGTTAGTGATGGAGTCGTACACTCAGAACATGAAAAAGCATTTTTAAATAAAACACCTTCCTCTGCTATTTTATCAATATTCGGGCTTGGTTTGTACCGACAACCATAACAACCTAATGCGTCCGCTCTTAAAGCATCAATTAGTACAAAGATAACATTCCACCTCTTCATAGTTTATCTCCTCCTTCATGCTTATATTTCTTAAACACTGCACCACATTTGTTGTCTCTACCTACCGCAACTGAATCTAATTTTTTCTCTATAATTATATCTACCCCAGGTGAAATATATGATACAAGGTTTGAAAGATAGGGAAAGAACTTTATTACCCGTGCAAGAGTTCTGTGTTTAACAACTAAATCTGGATTTTTTATCCGCTCTATCACAGCATTTTTAACTTCCACATCCTTTTTCGCCAAGTATTTCATAACCTTGTGAGCGGTAATATAATTAATGTCATGAAGAAAACTTGTATTTCTTCCTCTAATCCTCAAGTATATTTTCCCGACCATTTTTGGCATGAAGGGTATCCAAAATATCTTGTAGTGAGGTTCATAGGGGTATGCGTAGTTTGGAAAGTGAATGTAAACGAATTTTTTACTGACCCTTAGCATCTCTTCTATTACCTTCAGAGGATCTTGGACATGTTCAAGAACAGAAAAGGAAGTCACAATGTCAAAGGAGTTATCTTTAAAGGGCAGATGTTCACCAACCGCACGAATAACTTCCCCTTCTACACCGTTTATTTTCATCCTCATCCTTGCAAGTTTCACAAAATCTGCATCAGGTTCTATGCCATGAACCTCGCAATGGCTCGCCACCTTTACTAAAAATTCTGCTGTTCCACAACCTACATCAAGAATTTTACCACTTAATTTCAAATACTTTTTTATTTCCTTTGCCTGCTCCTCTCCCACCTCACCTTTTATGCGTTTAATCACTAACTCTGTCAAATTTTTCAATCCCAGTGACGAGTAATGATTTTCGTATTTCTTTCTCAATTCTTCATGAAAGCTTTTCATGTTCATCACCTAAGAGTTCATGCACTATATTAAAAAGGGCAGTCTCTCTTCTTTCCAACGGAAAGAGCGTTTCAATTCGCTTTCTCGCCTCTTTTCCCTTATCCGAGTTCAATGCCTTCTTTATCGCTTCTGCTGTAGCTTTTGCATCCCCATAAGGAACATAAAATCCCGTATCTCCAATAACTTCGGGGATCCCCCCATACTTAGTTCCAACGGGAACGCACTCGCAAAGCATCGCCTCACTCAAGGCATTCGGATGCCCTTCATATCTTGATAGCTGGCAATATACCTTTGCTTTTTGATAATATCTTAACAACTCTTTTGATTGAGTTGGCACACTAACGAATTTCACATTTTTCGGTGCATTTTCCTCCAATTTCCGTGAATACTTTGTCTTCTTGTCAATTACTACGAATTCAACATCTGGTAAATACCGTGCAGCTTGGATAAAAACTTCTATACCTTTTCTTTTACAAATTGTCTCATTTAATTCTCCGCAGACAGTGATAACAAGTCTTTCCTTTTTACTTGCTGGTTTCCATTTTTTAGTATCATAACCGTTTGGAACAACCTCAATATTCCCACCTCTTACTCTTCCTACATTATTAAAGATATCCTTTTTCAAAGCTTCACTCAATGGTAATACTCTATCAGCATTATTAATGGTAAATCTTAGTAGAAACCTCGTAAGTGGAGACCTTGCAAAACCATAGTTAATTTCAGGTATGTTTGCTATGTCGAAGCCTCCAACTACAACAATTGATTTCTTTCTGAAAATTTTTGAAAAGAGAACCGCAAAGAACGCGTGCGTAGAAGCAAATCTGCAAAAAATAACATCGATATTTCTTATTTTTAATAAAAGAGTAAATATAAAGTAGATTATTGACATAAATCCTCCGTATTTCAAAAATTCCACTTCAAAGTATTTTCTTAAAATACCTATATCTTTCTTAACAAAGACAACATAGCTATTGGAAATATATAATATCTTAATTTTTCTCCTTTTTTCTTCCAACTTTTTTTCCATCTTTTATCCCCCCTCCTTAATTACTTAATGTTATTTTTACACTCCGACATTACAAATGTTACAAGGAAAAAAATTCCTGTCGAAATTTAATAGTCTCCTTCTGATATTATTTAATTTTTCACTCCTCCATATATCCATAAGATTCTGCGTCCTTACATCACCTATAACAGCTCTTCCCCTAAAATCTTCACAGCATAATAACACTTTTCCATCGTAATTTATAGCCATTCGTACGAACGGATCTTCGCAGAATTGCTTTAAAGGTAATCTTCTTTTAGCTATAGATGGAATCTTAACATCGCCCAATTTACTATTTATCTTATGTGGATAAAATTTTTTGTATGGTATAAATGAAATCTTTTCCATTTCTTCCTTTGGTAATCTCCATTTCTTTATTTTTTTAATTAATATACCATGATAATCATCAATTACAATTTTATCTAAATATTTCAGCGCTTTTTTCAGTTTTTCTTCAGTCAATAATGTACCATTAGTATCAAGTAGCAGAAATGCCTCTGGACAACGTTTTCTTGCATATCTCAGTCTCTCAAATAACATATTGTCTAAAAAGGGCTCATTTATTATATGGAATGCTATAGTTCCAGAGTAATTTATATCAGATAACTCATCAATAATTTTGGCGTATACATCCCATGGCATAATCTTTTTTTCCCTCTTATATCTACTAAATGGACAAAAATTGCACTTAAGATTGCACCATGAGCATGTCTCGATATTTACTTTTTCGAAAATATCTTCATTAGGATCAAAAGAAACATATGCCATACGAGCCAACTTCGAAAGAAAAACCTCTTGGAAAAGATACCAAGAGGAAATTACCATTCGCTGCATAAACTTACTTCTCTCAAATAGGTCTAATAACTTACAGCTCAAGCCGAACGCATACCATCTTATTTTCCTATACATAGCTCTTGTTTTTTTCTTAATCATTTTTATCACCATTTAATCCCTTTTACTAATCTATAAACCCCTTCCAGAGGTTTTACCCAAATTCTTGACCACCTAACTGAATAGTAGGGAGTAAGTTTCCCGCCAAATTTTCTGAAAAAATGTTCCACTTCAGGTATCATTGACCCCTCGAAGTCAAAGTATTTCAATCCAATATTTCGTGCAAAGTTCATAGCTGTCCATACAGCTAAAGCTGTCGCTCCGTGATGTGCCTCTTCAGAGTCATAACCACCCAGAAGATAGTATGCACATCTTTTATCCCAAATTATGTAAACAGCCGAAATGAATTTTCCATCTTTTTCTGCAATGAAAGACTTACACATGCCCTTTCTCTCTAAGATACTGTTGTAGCTATATGCTTCTTTCTCGAATTGAATTTTTTTATTTTGTCTTTCAAAAGATTTTCTCATTAACTCCATAACATCTTTAAACTCGCTATTAATAATTTTTATTTTCTCTTTCCTTGCACTAATTATATCATTCCTCCTTTTGCGATCCATTTCCCTCCATACTTTGTTTAAGTCACTGATATCTACTATGTAAGTATACCTTATTCCACCAGTGAAATTTTCCCATATAAAAGGTTGAATATCGATAACATAGGGAGATAAATTAAAATAAACTGCATCAAAGTCTTCTTTTAAGATTCTTGCTATTTCTTTACAAATCTTTTTTTGAATTGATAGCATTTTAGTATATTTACCCTCCATCTCTTTAAAGATAATACCAAGGTAAGGTGTCCATGGAGGATGGTGCGCATATTTTATTCCTTTCTTGCTGTAAGCTATAGTTAATCCACCTACCAGCTCTCCTTTATCGTAACATCCATATATAACAAAATTCTTACCAGATGCTCTAAGCCAATAGGACATATGAAAGATAGTTCCTTGTGGAGATTTACTCACAAAATCATCCCATTCTTCCCAATCAATTATCTTAATAATTTCCATTTTTTTTCCCACCCACTAAACAATTTTAATACCTCATCCAGATTATATTTTGGATTATATTCCAGCACTTTCATCGCCTTGCTAATATCCGCTTGAGCAGCCATGTGAATAACTGCGTCAACTTCTTTGATTATTGGATGCATAAGTTCTCTGTCAAGAATGTTTCCTTTTACGAATGTGTAATTCGGGTTGTTTTTGAACATCTCAACATTTTTTTCCTTCAAGCGAATATCATAATATGGGTCAAAGTTATCTACAACTACTACCTCCTCACCTTCCCCAAGCAACCTCTCAACGATGTGTGAGCCTATGAATCCCACCCCTCCCGTAACCAAAACTTTCATTTTCCCTCCACACCCCCTCGGATACCTGCACACTAAATCTTTTGATTTAAGTTTAACCGCATATTATTTATAACTTTTTGGGATTATAAAAAAGCATGAGCGTTCTGAGAGAAACAAAGGAAGATAAAAAGGCTTTACTCCTTGTTCTGATTTCGGGAATCTCGCTTGGCATGTTTCTGCTAATGAGATGCATGCATTACCCAAATCTCCTCCCCCTCCTTTTACTCCTTCCGGCATGTTCATTCATATACTTCTTCGTATGGATTCTCTACGCTTCTATTCTCAGCCGAGTTAAAAATTCGGATGTGAAACAGATTTTGAGGGATGATGCTTTTACATACCTACCCTCGCTTCTCCTCCTACCCTTTTCGGTTTTCTTTTTCATAAAAGTGGGATTTTACCCAGGTGTATCTCCACCAGAAGAACATTTGAAAAACGCTGTTTTTCTATTTCTCCTAATGACTACACTCTCCCTAATTATCTCGCTCAAAATACTCGTGCATGGTCACTTTGAGTGGCTTACTGAACGCATTAAGAGCGATAAAGCATTCTATTCATTCCTTTCTCTCATCTTTATCCTCTTTTCTGCATTTGCATATCTAAAATTAAATGCACTGGAGCATTATGGAGGCGATATCGCAGCATACATTCAAAGGATATGGTTCATAACAAGGGAAGGAATTCCAAAATCAACGATATTTTTTGTTCCAATAGGTGGAGGGCCCATTGTATTTGACATCTCAAGATGGTTGCCCCTCTATATATCCGCACCATTCTATCTCGTATTACAGAATCCAGCATCCATTCTTATAGCCCAGGCCCTCTTCATTTCAATTACTGCAATACCCATTTACTGGATTGGAAGAGATTTGCTTAAATCCCGCTTCTTGGGTTTGTTGCTTGCTCTTTCCTTCTTCCTTAATCCTGCTACCCAGTATCTATATTTGCAGGCATTTCACAACGACGCTTTCGGAATGGCTTTTCTCGCATTCGCTCTCTACTTCCTTTATAAGCGGAAAGCCCTACCTTTCTTCATTTTCTCGGCTTTGATGGTAGTTTGCAAGGAAAACTTCTTCCTTGTTGGAATATTTCTTGGACTTTACAACTTAATAACTTTAAGATCAGAACAAAGAATCACTTTCGGAATTCCGTGCCTCGTATTTAGCATACTTTGGGCTTTCATTATTTTTGTAGTTTTCCATCCAGCTGGAGGTTCAGAGTTTTTCATGAAAAGATATAGCTATCTCGGAAGCGGTATGGGTGAAGCCTTGCACACAATAATGACAGAACCTCTATTCGTTTTGCATCATGTATTAACAGTAGCAAAAATTGCATACATAGGAACACTTCTCTTCCCGCTTGCTTTCTTTCCTCTTTTCAGCAGCACAATTTTCATCGCCCTTCCAATATTTGCCCAAAACTTACTCTCTGAAAGATACCCGATGTATTCCATCCTTTATCAGTATTCCGCAATTCTTCTCCCCGTTTTATATTTCTCTGCAATAAAAGCGATTTATAAGTTGAGCAAATCAGATTTAACTTTTAAAAGGATAGCTACGAAAAACTTTCTTATTTCTTCTATCTTCCTTATCCTCTTACTTTCACTAACTTCAACAGCAATTTATGGTCCATTTGGTTATCTTTATAAGGTGAATTCAAGTGAAGTAAAAGGGCATAGCGTTTACTTTGAAAACTTCTTGGTTGAATCTAAAGAGGATAGAATTGCAAAAGAAATAGCAAGGCAAATTCCAAAAAACGCTTCTGTTTTGGTTCAGGAACCATTTCAGATTTTGCTTGCAGAGAGGGAGAAGATATACATGTTTCCATGCTACACATTCTCAAGTCAATGTGTTGCGAATGTAACTCCAGAAAGGATTGATTACATTATCCTGAACACGAATAACCCAAGACTGAAAAACATTGAGGGGTGGAGAGATTGGATAAATCAACTTGGGTCAAATAGCTGGAGGAAGATTGTGGAGAAAGATGGTTTTATCGTGTTTAAAGGTGAGAGGTATGAGTAAAATGCTCGGCATCGCTTTGAGGATTAAAAACTTCTTAAATCCAGAAATGCTTTTCAAAAGAGTTGATAAGAAATGAGACAAAAGGAAAAGATAGCGACAGCTGTCCTCATTTCTGCTGTATTAATTGCCATACTGCTCTCTCAAGTCCAAATAGCAGACATTATTGTAACCATTGCAAAAATAGATATACCCTATTTGATTGCAGGTTTCATCCTTTACGCATGTAGCTACCTTTTCAGAGCTTTGAGATTTTACGCCTTGCTGCATGGAAGGCTTGGACTGCGAGATTTATTCAGCATCGTTTGCATACACAACATGATGAACAACCTGCTTCCAGCGAGGACTGGTGAGCTCTCATATATATACCTTGTAAGGCATAGAATTGCAGTAAGCGATGGAATAGCATCCCTGATGATTGCAAGAGTATTTGACCTTATTGCAATCTCCACGCTCTTTTTCATAGCTGCAATCTCCTCCCAAAATCTGCCTGACGCAATCTCACGCTCCTTACCTTACATTGCAACCCTCATGCTCATCGCAATCTCCTCACTTTTCCTCATTGCATACAAAGGTTCATTTGTTCAGAACTTAAGGCATAGACAAAAAATTAAAATCCTTAAGTTCTTAGCAGAAAAACTTGAAGAAATCATAGAGAGTTTTGATATGATTAAATCTAAGAATGTTGTTATCTATTGCTTTTTTTCCTCGATGGTTATCTGGGTTTGCTTATATTTTACTGTATATGTATTGCTTATATCAGTAAATGTGAATTTATCACTAAAACTTATTATTTTAGGAGCAACTTTTTCGTTGCTTATCAACATTCTGCCGATACCAAGTATAGGAAATTTTGGCCCTTATGAGGGGGTTTGGGCTTTGGCTTTTTTTTCATTTGGGTTACCAAAAATTAAAGCTATATCTACGGGTTTTATGATACATATAGTTATAACTATATATTATTTAATTTTAGGTTGTTATGGGTTTATTAAATTAAGATCTCTCAAGCCAAATACTTCTTTTAGTCTCTTTCTTCTTTTTAAATCCTAATTTTTCATAAAACTTTATAGCATTAATCCGAAATTTTGGAGTTTTCACAACTGTTGCATAATCTGGGACCAAACTTGAGCCTATGCCTAATCTCCTATATTCCTTTAAAACGCCAATTTGCCATATTCTAGATTCTCTCATTAAACAAAATCCGACAGGCGTGTTTTTAAAATATGCTATGAACAGTTCGTATTTTCTACTTCCCATTAACCATTCAACTAATGACGCTAAAAATATGAGATCCCATAATCTCCGTTCAAAAATTTTAAAGTGGAGTTTCACAACCTCTTGTAACATCTTAACCCTCACTCTAATGTTTTTATTGCGAGAGGAAATTATAGAAAATCGCATCTTCATTTCAGAATCTCCTTAACGTAATATATCTTCTTTCCCGTACTTTCATAATAACTTCTCACGATCATCTCTGCCAACAAGCCTATGGCTATGAACTGAACTCCAACGATTACGAGCAGGATTGCGAGCAATAGTAAAGGTCTCCCCCATATTGAGGCGCCCATGAACCATTGGAATGTCAAATAGCCACCTGTTATCACACCCAGAGCTGTAAGAATCAAGCCAGGTATGCCAAATAAATGAAGGGGGCGTGTTGAGTAGCTGAGCAAAAACTTTACAGTGAGCAAATCCAGAAAGCCTTTAAGAATCCTTGAAGCTCCGTATTTCGTTTTTCCATACTTTCTTGGGTGATGCCTAACCTTTATTTCTGCAATTCTAACACCCATCTCGCTTGCAAGAGCTTCTATGTATCTGTGCATCTCCCCGTAAAGTCTCAGGTTCTTCACAACCTCCCTCCTCATAGCCTTGAACGTGCAACCAAAATCGTGAAGCTTAACTCCAGTAAGCCTTGAAGCGAGCCAGTTGTAAATTTTTGATGGAATTCTCTTTGTTAATGGGTCTTTTCTCTCGTATCTCCATCCACTCACTATGTCATAGCCCTCCTTTATCTTATCTAGAAAGAGCGGTATATCTGCTGGATCGTTCTGCAAATCCCCGTCCATTGTTATTACTACGTCTCCACTTGCATAATCCAAAGCTGCAGAAAGTGAGCCAGTCTGCCCGAAATTCTTACTCAACCTCACGACTTTTATCCTTCTATCCCTTCCATGCAATTCCTTCAAAATTTCGAAAGACCCATCGTTGCTTGCATTATCTCCAAAAACTATCTCCCATTCATAGCCCATACCCTCGAGAACTTCCTTTAACTTCTCAACAAGTATCGGAATGTTTTCCCTCTCATTATAAATTGGAATCGCCACCGAAATTTTTCTGATTTCTGACTTCATTTCTAACCCTTTAACCCTTCAAAGCTTTTAAAACATCTTCAATGGCTGAGATGACCTCATCCTGCTCCTCCCTGCTCATTCCGGGATAAAGAGGTAGCGTAACAATAGACTTTGAAACTTTTTCTGTTACAGGCAGCTTGTCTTTGTACAAAGAACGATAGTAAGTACAAAGATGGACTGGTGGATCAAAGTGAACGGAAGCCCCCACACCCTTTTCCCTAAGCTTGAAAATAAATTCGTCCCTGTCAACACCTTTAACTTTTATCGTATACATCTGATACACATGTTTGCATTCTTTAAGCTCAACAGGCTTATCTATTTCATCGAAGTCTAAGTGCTTATCGTAGTACTTTGCAAGCTTTCTCCTCATCTCATTCATCTTTTCAAGCTTTCTCAGCTGAACAACCCCGATTGCGGCAAGTATGTTGCTCATCCTAAAGTTATAACCAGGCATGATGCAGTCCCTTATCCACGGCATTTTCTTTCCTTCCCTCTCCCATGTTGTGGTAGGATTTCCATGCCCTCTTAAAATCCTGACTTTTTCGGCCAATTCGTCATCGTTTGTTGTTAGCATTCCTCCTTCTCCGGTCGTCATATTTTTTGTTGCCCAGAATGAAAAACAACCAATACCAAAAGTTCCAGTCTTTTTCCCTTTATATTCCGCTCCTATTGCCTCAGCCGAATCCTCAATTATTACT
>Ga0190367_1001580_pt1 | contig 12892 bp, 4 predicted proteins | sample 4872181011_MG_FD_171838 | JGI IMG/M metagenome (GOLD analysis project Ga0190367, IMG submission 171838) | Hydrothermal vent microbial mat bacterial communities from Southern Trench, Guaymas Basin, Mexico - 4872-18-10-11_MG | ecosystem: Environmental > Aquatic > Marine > Hydrothermal vents >... | reverse complement strand
GTCTTATCACCCTGCCCACCCCAAAGGTTACTGACCGTACTTCAGGGACATTTGATACTATCTCTGCTTTTCCTCCGTAAACTACGTTGCCGTAAAAGCAACCGAAGTTCTTTGCAAAGTCGTTTATTGCTCCCGGATCTCCGGGACCACCTGATACTATTAAGATACCTCCCCTTTCAACCCAGCTCTTTATTAGGGATATCCCTTCTCTGCTGTACGGGCTTTTCAGCTGATTTATTAAAAGTACGTCTATGACTGCTAGCGCTCCGGGGTTTACTGCTTGTAGTTCGCTTAAAAAAGTGGCTCTTACGACGATGTCTTGCAGATCAAACTCTACTCGACTCTGTTCAATGGAAGTTCCATAAACATCGTCTATGCCCATTACAACTATTCTCCTGAGATATTGAGCTTCAGGACTAGCGCTTGTGAGCGCCTGTCCGAGCAACAGTAACGCGAAAAGGAAGAGCGTTAGGAGGGCGTATATTCTTCTCATAGCACCTTTCCTCCCTTTCTCCTGTACAGAATCAAGAGGGTGGAGGTCACTAAGAGGAGGGTTAATAACACCCCAAGTTGTACCAGGAAGCTCTTAGTGAGACCTCTAATGAAGGGTAATGTAACTGTCTCCTCCATAATCTTAACATAAAATACTGTCTTAGCGTCCTGGCCTAGAATATAGTCATAGGGGTCTACTCTTACGCTTACAGGCTTATCTGAAAGAAGTACTCTTACCGTGCTCGCGGTACCATTAACCCAAACCCATTTAATAAACTCTCCTGAGGACGTCTTAACGAGTAGGGGGACTCTCATCTTAAGGTATAGAGGTGTTTCATCAAGTTGTCCGATTTCAACTTCGAGAACGTAGCCTTGAAATGTAGGGTACGCTCTTAAGCTCCTAATAGTATATCTTGGCACCCCGCTACCGAAGACCCAGTGTTCGAAGAACCAGTCAAGATCCTGACCGGAAACCTCCTCGACGGTCTTTATGAAGTCGTCGATTGTCGCTATCCTGAACTTAAACTGTTCGTAATATGTCCTTAAACACTTGAAGAAGAGGTCGTCGCCAAGCATTCTCCTAAGCATGAACAGTACGCACGCTCCTTTGCGGTAAACGATATAGTAGTATGAATACGGATAAGGTTTTCTCTCAAAGAACCCGACTGACAGCGCTAGGGGATAATCCACGTGTCGTGAAAGGTATCTATAATAGTGTGACTTATACATGTTATACACTTCGAGACCTCTTTTATAGCCGTAATTCCACTCAAAGTATAATATCGTCACTAGCTCTGTGAATCCTTCATCAAGCCATGGCTCATCGTATTCATCATTTCCAATTATATTGTAGAACCATTGATGACCTGTTTCGTGCGCTATTACGAGCTCAAGCCAGAAAGCTCTTTCGGGCTCGTAGAGCTTTCCAGCGATCATTATGAGCATAGGGTACTCCATGCCGCCATACCCGAAATCCACTTCAACTGCACGGAATTCCGGATAGGGATAAAAGCCTATATTCTCGCTAAAGACCTTTATTGCACGTTTAGCGTATTCTAGTGCGGCTTCCCCCATAAGGCCCTTTTCAGGCTTGTAGTAAGAGTATATTGTAATGTTTTTCCAAACAGTTTTTGAGACCTTAAACTCCTTAGAGGCTACGAACGCGAACTCCCTGACATTCTCAGCGATCCAGAGCTCTCCCTTAAGTCCTTTTCCCAGATCGTCAACTCGCTTTCTAACGCCCGTTGCAGCAATGACCATGCTTCTGTTAGCAATAATGTAAACCTTGTAGTTGGAGGTCTCAGCGTAGACGGGGTCACCTATCCACGTGTAGGGGTTTAGATTCCACCCGCTCTTATCGTAAACTGCGAGTATGGGGTAGAAGTATCCTAGAGCATATATGCCGTTATTGTAGCCAAACCTATCGCCCTTTCTCGCTATTAGAACTGTGAAATTAATGGCTATTTTAATCCATTTTTTCGGCTCTAGGATCTCGTCTAAAAACACTTTAAGTATCGTTAAATCCTCGCCCACAATGCTGTACTTCAGCTTCCTTAAGGTATTCAAGTTGATCACTGATAGTATTTCTACGCTTCCATTCCAGGGCTTGAAAGCGTTGGGGTATACGTGAAAGTATAGCTCTCTAAATGCAACGCTGTGCTTGTTAAAGTGGTGTAGGACAAGGTATCCAGAAAGCTTGTATTCCCTCTCGTCTAGAAAGACCTCGATATAGTAGTGATCGAGAGGTTCTACGCCTTCCTCTCCCTTCCAGTAACCGTATCCCAAGCTCGGTAGGAAGAGGGTTAGGAGCAGGGCAATTAGGGCTATTGAGGGAAGTTTCCGATCCAAGGGATAACCCCCCAGGAGTCCGTATAAAATGTGAGAACACAGGTAATTACGCTTTTCCCTTGCGCTTTTTCTCAAATCTCCTCAAGAAGAGCATTAACACGACTATGGCCACGATTATGGAAGCATATGTGACGTAGTAGATTAGAGGCGAAGGCTTGTACAGTATTGTTACCTTTAAAGAAGTATTGGGTCCAAAGTCTCCCACATCGCCCGTGAGAATCCTAGTTAAACATAGGTTCAAAACTAATCGTCCGTCTTCACGCTCAATGTATCGCTTAGTAAACAGCGCTGGGAGATTGATCGATACCTTAGCTATATGCTCGCCCTTTATGGGCAATCTTATGAGTGCAGCGATACAATTCCTTGAGAAGACGATCTCGTACTCCTCTCCAGGCTTCAAGGTCCTAATCTCAAAATCCGCTTGAAATTCGCTGAGCCTTATATCTGGATCCCCGAGCAGTACCGTGTACGCGCGAATCCAAGGATCTACGCCCTTAATTTCGCATATGTGGATGTTGTTAACTATTCTGACTATTTCACCGAGGGTATAGCCCTGGAGACATAGTTGTACTATTAGCTCCGGGTATCCCGTGCTCGTCTCATCCCCGGATTTCTCTATCTTCATAGCGCCTATATATGCAATCGCCCCCTTAGAGACGAATTGTAAAGCTATGCTTTGGCGGGGATCGCGGACGTATTCCTCATAAATGTCAACAGTCTCACAAGACAAAGTCACTATGATCGTTGCTGGCAGGGATTCTGGCATAAGGAAGGAGGATATGAGGAAGGGGCCAGTAGTGGTGGGGGCCATGCCAAGGGGGTTTCCGTGTAGATTAATATAGGTTATTATGGAGGGCTCTTTGAGCTCCCTAAGCACGTGCCATCTGGTCAAGTTCCCTTTCCTGTAATCCGTTAATTTCTCCACAGTAAAGCCGTAGTATCTCAATCCCCTTTCGATCTTTAGGGAAAGCGCTACGGAGTCTTGCATGCAAATCAACAAAGCCTTTCTAGGATAATGCTTTAAAATCGATTGATAGAGCATGTACCTCGCCATGTAGATGCTCAGTTTCGAGATAGAAGTCGCAGTCACCACTCCTATTGAAGCATCGAAGCACTCATCATCATCGATCTTTATTGCAGCCTTGTAAACCTCCCTAATGTTTCCCTTACCCTTCAAGGTGTCGAAGGAAACTACATAGACGAGGGATTTAGGCCTAATGCCTTTAAGGGCTTGACCCAGCTCGCTAGCTGATTTCACAACAAGGAATGAAGAGTCCGTCAATGCAGCGTAGTAGGGTGCGAGAATCGAGAAGGGATCTCCTTCCACGGTCACAACAATTCTTCGGGTAGGCGCACCAGCATTCTTTTTAGAGAAATATTCAGTACAATCCATTACTTGTGCATCGAGTTTCTTCGCGATCGTACGTAAATTCTCATCGGTTATTAGGACAAGCTTTAAGCTGATGCCATGTACCTGTAATAAGCGTTTAACCTCCTCGACGCCATCCACGTTACTTACGACTACGGGAACTATGATCTCGGGAGCGTTCAGTAGCTTGTAAATCACCTCTAAAAACTCCTTGCTTAAGATTCCTCCTCTTGGACTATAAAGCAACAGCATTATCTTCTTTGCAGTGAGCTTTGTAAGGACGTAGTTCAGCGCTCCGAGACTGCCATCTTCTCGCTCAATTGATACCAGTAGCCTCTTTGAGTCGCTTACAAGGGCCTTTAAAACCGCCATGTCCCCCCTTTCTCGTACAAGCACAGGTATGATCCTCCCTTCACTCAGCTTACTTAAAGTTGTTAATGTAAGAAATTGATCTATGTCAAATACTGAAACTACAACGCCCTGGTCAACTCCTTCGGAGAGGGAAGATACAGGCCTAAGAGGGCATAAAGATAGCACTAGTAGTAATACGATGGCAGTTACTATTGTAAATTTTTGGTATAGAGTATTTTTTATGCTAATCATACATGTCTTCATTGTAATAAAAAGTTGTGCAGGATATTAAAATTTCTATCAAAAGCCGTTTCGAAAGGTGAATTTATTCCAATATATAAATTTTTCTCAAAAATTTATTAAGAACCTTTCTATATGAGAAAGCAAAAAGTTGATATAATTAGGGTGTGACAATGAGTGAAACAGAAGTAAAGAAGGAAGTTCCCGAAAAGGCTTTCACCATTAGGGCGATCATAATCGGCATCATAGGCTGTTTCGCCCTGGTAGCTGCTGACTGTATTCTCGGACCTATTAGCGGCTTCGTAGCAACTGCTGAAGTCAGCGTCATGACCGTAGTAATCCTCGCGTTGCTCCAAATGTTCTTGAAGTTTAAGATGAGCTACGCAGAGTATGCCGTTATCTATGCCATGATCTACGGTGCTGCCGCCTCTTACGGCGGATGGTTCACGTTCATATTCTTCCTAGGAGTACACAATGCGAAGTCACCACCATGGCTTCCCAGGTATGCTCAGTTCGTTCCTGAGTTCTTCAAGCTACCTCCTGAACTATTCCAGATGGCACTTAAGGGAGGCACTTCTGCGCCTTTTATGGACCTAATGCCCGCGACTATAACGGGTGTAATACTCACATTGTTAATGGGCATTATAGGTATATTCGGCACAGCGCCATTTAGGAGACAAATAGTAGAGATCGAGAGGCTTCCATACCCAGCTACCACGGCAGCGTTCACGGCAGTATCACTGGCCATGGAGCCTCCACCTGCCGAGGAAAGGGTTCCAGTACTGGGATCTAGAAGGAACTGGCTACTGCTAGGACTTCTCGTCGGCTTCATTACCGTAATCTTCACATCAGGCTATCTCATTGAAACAGTGTTCCCAGGAGCTATGGTCATACCTCACTACATAGGAGATAGGCCCACTGCATCTGGTATCCTATGGGGTATTATACCCGGTGCAGCTTTAGGTCTCGACATGGCAAGCATGTTCCCATGGAGCTGGTTCGACTACTTTGCTCCTATGGATGCGCTGATCACGATAACGATAATGGTCATCATTGTGAACTTCATTCTCACACCACTTCAGATTAAGATGGGTATCCTAGAGTACGACCCATCCTACACAATTGATGACGTATACTTCACGGCCTGGTTCATACAGGGATACAAGTACCACGTAATAGGTTCAGCCCTGCTGATAGGCGGTGTTCTCGGAGGATACATAGCGGCCTGGAAGTACATTGCAGAGAGCTTGAAGAACAAGGAGAAGGAGCCAGGCTTCGTTTCACCACAGCTCCAGTGGATCCTATCAATAATCGCTGTCTTAATAATGACCGGTATAGTAGTATCCTTCGGAGGACCACCAATACCAGCGTTCCTGATGTCACTATTCCTAATTTACGTGTTCCAAATGTGGGGCATCAGGGGCTTAGGTGAGGTCAACCTACAATTCACCTGGATTGCTCATGCCTTCTACCCGATAGGCGGCATATCAACAGCCCTAGGCTTCATAAACACAGGAGAGCTGACATCGAGTCTAGCTGGCTTCATTATGGGTTCAACTATGTACGAGAGGCTTGGCGATATCGCTCCATCAGCATTCTTCGAGTCATCGAGATTCGCCTTCCTAGGCAAAGTGAGGAACATAGGGCTGATAGTGATTTCCATAATAATAGGCCTGCTCATTGGAGGGGTCTTCGGAGCTCTCTTCAAGCAACACCTAGCATTCTCCTACGGCTTAACGCACAGACTAGGCGGACCTTATTACTACATCTTCCACTACCTAAGAGTGCAATATGTAAGGTACCTGCACCTGGGAGGATTCCACCGTTATGGATTCCCTGACGAGAGGTTCTATGCCTACTTGGTGCTGATCCTCATCGGCCTACTCATACCCGTATTGAGAGCGAGAGTCGCGTTCCCAATACCATTCTCGCCAATCGCCGCTGGCTTAACTCTACTGATGAGCTACTCCGGAAACCTCGACTGGGGCTACGGCTTCATCATAATACTCATAGTAAAGTGGCTAGTACTGAAGCTGGGTGGAACTAAGCTCGACGAGCAAGTTGCGAGACCGTTCTTCGCTGGCGCTGCTGCAGGAGGTCTACTCGGCGCAGTAGTTAGCGGTATAGCGGCGGCCTGGGTCGCGATCTACGGCCCACGCTAAGCCTCAAAGTATAAGGGAGGTAAAATATACCATTAAATATATTTCTTATTTTTCCTCTCTATTTCAAACCCCTTAAACGTGCATTTCACATGGTCAATTTAGTGAGAAATTTTAAAAATAAGTCGATGTTTATTTTATCCAATCGTGCTGTTGAGGGAATAAAGAATGGCTGGACTCGCGGATCTTACGGATAGTGCGAGCATAAAGTTAGAGGAGGGCTTTACAGCTAGAACTTTCGTAGCAATGCTTTTTTCATCGCTCGTAATGATGCCTGCCTTCCTCTGGGTATACCTATCGACGGGCGTAATGATCGGCGGCATAGCAGCCGCTTATGCAACGATGCTAATATTCGGCGAACTGGGACTGCTAATGCTTGCCCCCCTCACGGAGCAGGAGCTTGCGACGATAAGATGGGGCGCATCAATGGCAGCTACGTTCACCGGAGGCTTTCTGTTCAATGTTTATCTTAGGAAGTCCCCCATTACGAAACTCTACGGCTACGCTGATAAAATACCCACATGGGTTGTACCTTTAGAGACAAGTGAAGCATTAAAGTACAGGATTCTGTGGCACTCTGACTGGTTGGTACCTATAGCTTTCGGCTTCACAGCCATGGCACTGACGTTGCTAGCTTCAATATCTCTGTCCCTACTTGCAAGGGAGCTTTTCATAGAAGTTGAGAAGCTTCCATTCCCTACCGGTGCCGTTGCTGCCGAGATCGCGAAATCTCTCTCAGGAGGCGAGAAGGAGAGGTATAGAATATTCGCCGTAGCTACCATGTTCTCCGCGCTCTACGAAATAATTAGAACGCTAATACCTGCCTTGGCGCTTGTATTTCTAGGATTAGAGGTAGTCCTCCTGCCACCAATACACTTCGACCTTACCTTAGCTATCGAATGGCTACTACCGGGCTCTACCCTAGGCTTTTCGACAAACGTGATGATCTTGGCACTCGGGATGATCATACCGGATCAAGTGGTGATTAGCGCTCTCTTTGGGTGCCTTCTATTTTACTTAATTCTGCCGCCCATCCTCGTGAGCATGGGCATCTACCCTTACGAAAGAGGTAAGCCAATGTTCATTCCAGGAACTCTTTCAGGCGCGTGGTATAAGCCCTACCTATACTTCTGGCTTAGCTTCGGTATAGGCCTATTATTCGCGGGAGGCATAACTCCATTCCTCCTCAACATTAAGCAGACAGCGATCGCTGTGAAAAGTTTCTTCAAGCTAAAGCCGGAGCAGGCGAGAAGAATGGGTCTTATTACGGGTAGATGGGCTATGGCCATGTTCGTTATTCCAATGTTAATCTCATCCTTCCTAGCATACTACCTATTCATGGGCTACTCTCCGAGACCCTACGGCTTCCTATTCCTCATAGGCGTGCTCATAGTAACTCTAGGTGTAAGTTTCATAAACACTATTGTAGCCGCGAGGTCCATAGGCTTAATGGGCGCGGGCTTCACAATACCCTACGCTGAGTACGTAGTGCTCCTGCTAACCACAAAGCCTCAAGACATAGACGTGTGGTTCAATCCCTTCGTAGTGCAAGTAAGCGGCGCAGATCTCTGTATCGGATACAAGGCAGCCGAACTCACTAACACTAAGCCCATAAGCATAATAAAGGCGCACGTAGTGGGCAACCTCTTAACCACGCTTGTGGGATTCGTCGTAGCAGGGCTATTGTGGCACGTGTACGATGTGCCCTCCAGATTTCTACCCGCGCCTTCATTCCCAGCAGACGCTGTCATACGTTCACTTTTCGTCACAAGGCAGTTCTTCCTATTCCTGAACTGGATACACGTGCTCGAAGCCTTCATTGCGGGCTCAATAATCGTGATCATACCTAGGTTCGTACAGGCCCTCGCCCCATTCACGGGAGTCGCTCCAGTATTCGGCCTAATAGCCGGAATGATGGACATGCCAAGCAACGTAACGGCCTACTTCCTAGGATACTTGTTCAAGAAGTTCTTGGAGAGGAAGATGGGAGTTGAGTGGGCAAGGCGCTACACTATGACTGTAGCTGCAGGGTTCTGGACTGGTTCAAGCGTTATAATAAGCCTATCGACCGCACTAAGGTTCGTTAGAGAGGCCGTAGTAGCACAACTGATATGAGATGAGCACGTATGAGCGCAATAAATTTTAAAATATGCGGTTGATTGATCTGGGAATTAGGGTGGTATAATGAAGGTATCAAGAACAGTGCTGACATCTCTCATAATACTATTATTATTTAATATTGTAATATTTAACACTGTCACCGCATCACCTCCTGCCGAGGAGGAGTTTATAAAGATAGACCCTGAGAAGGTCCTAGAACACGTTTGGAAGTTCTCATCCTTCGGACCTAGAATTACTGGCTATGAGGGCTGCCTGAGGGCTAAGGATTACATCTTCTCGCAAATAAAGGATTACTTTGATAAAATACTTGTCATACCGTTCTCAGTGACCGTACCTTATGAGTATGGCTCTAGCGTCACGTTTAAGGGCAGTAACTTATTCCTCCAGGTAAAGGCCTATGCACTCGCGCCTAACTTGGTAGAGACCTGTTATACTGCTGGAGCCACAGGAGAAGTAGTGTACGTGAAGTCCAAGTACGGTGACCTAAGAGATTTCGAGGGAATTAACGTTACCAATAAAATAGTGGTGCTCGACTTCAATTCTAAGGACGCATGGCGATGGGCGGTTTATCTAGGAGCTAAGGGAGCTATCTTCATATTAGATCGGAATGCGAAGTACCTGTACGTTGAGGACGTGATCAAGAGGTTCTGGCTCCCCATAGATTTTCCGAGAGTAGCCGTTTTTCGGGAGGATATAGAGCCAGTCTTGGAGCTATTGAGAAGGGGTGAGACAGGCGTACTAGCAACGCTAAAAATTGACATGAAAATGGAGGTTAGGACAGCCTATAATATCATTGCAATTAAGGAGGGTTCGAGCGAAGAGCTTAAGGACGAGATAATAGCGGCAATAACTTATTACGATAGCTGGTCAATAGTACCTTCTCTTAACCCAGGTGAGGATGATGCGTTGAGCGCAGCAATACTGATCGAGGTAGCTAAAACTCTGGCTGCTAGGAAGCCCAAGAGAACTTTACTAGTAGGGTTCTTCGCTGGACACTATCAGGCCTTAGCGGGAGTTCGAGACTTCATATATCGAGCTATTCACAACGAAACTCTCAGGGAAATCCTGAATAAAATCCGCATATCCGTGGAAATTTCTGCCTCTGCACACGATTACAAGGTGGGAATATACGATCAAGGACACTTCCACGTATCAGTTACAGCAGACACTCCTGTAATGTACTCAAATAGGTTCATACAGCTGAGAACTGGATGGGATCAGGGCAAGCCCAGCGAGTTCCCCGGAGTCTGGAACCTTGCTCAGCGCTACACCGAGATCTTTCTAGGAAAGGAGATGACTAGTGAAGTCCTTTACTTCGACGATTACAACCCAATTACATCCCCACTGGATTACATAAGGTACTTCGAGTTCGAGGGCTTCACGCTGATACAAATACTCTCCTTCAGCGTAGGAACAGTATCCTTAAGCCCGTATAGGTTCACTCCAAGTGACGTTATAGAGGGTACAGAAGACCAGAAGAGGAACATCAGCATTATTGCCAACATCTACGTCAATATACTAAAGTACCTCACAATAGACTACGACTATAAACTGCCCTTCGAAGAGCATAACTATAAGGAGACGAGCATAAGGACGATCGTGGGAAGAACGGTCACCTATAACCTCACTAAGGGCGCATATCAGCCGCTTCCAGACACGTGTGTAGTATTCATATTCTTCCCGAGGCTGCTACTGCAGCAACCCATAGGACCCTACATCAGGCACTACTTCGTGGCGAAGTCTGACGCTAATGGAACATTTAAGATACCGTTAGCTGTCCCATCCGCAAGCTACTTCGTGCTGGCCTTTAAGGACGAGCCAAGTGAGGGCCCAGTAGACTACGCAATAGATTTCGGCGAATACGGTACTGTCCTGGGAACGGTTACCATCTCACCCCAACCTGAGACGTACGTGGAAATATCCCTATTCCCAGCTGGTAGCATGGTGGTGTTCGATGTATACGATCCTGAGACAATGTCACCTACAATGGAGCAAGCGATATTGATCATAGACCATGTGTCGCAGAACTTCGCTAGGTTCTTCGGCTTCCAGCTAGAATCCCTCGCGTTCATCCCCCATCCCAACTACATGACGGGTACGGTACAGTTATTCGTGAACCCTGAGCTTGCGAACACTCTGAGATTCGACGTGCTATTCTCTCTTGGAGGCACAAGATGGTACTCGTTAATCCTAACTAACAGGAATGAAGGATACTACATTGCGCCGGGTCAGCAATTCATACTATGTGCTACGGTACTGAGAGGAGTACAGAATTACGATATTGTCAATAGGGAGAGGTTCATAGGCGCTAAGACTGGCAAACTCTACACAACCGTAGTTGAGGAGCTACTAAACGCAGCTTATATTCACTGGAATGAGGCCATAGAATGCTTAAGCAAGGGCCGCTATTACGAAGCTAGAGGTAGAGCCTTACTCTCCCTTGCAATGCAGAGGCAGGCCTATATAAACCTCCGCCTCCTAATATTCGACGCGTCCTACAGCTCCGTCTTCTTCCTACTGCTCTCAATACCATTCGCATTTCTCCTAGAGCGACTATTATTCGAATTCGAGGATATTAGGAAGAGATTTGCAACGGTGGGTGTCGTCTTCGCCGTGGTGTCGCTGTACATGTACTTCAACCACCCAGGCTTTGCGCTGATAACGAACGTGCCACTAGTGGCAATGGGCTTCCTCATGATGATACTGACAATATTCCCGTTAATAGTCACGATGAGCCACGCGGGAGAGGCTATAAAGGAGATCAGGCTAAAGTTCGTTGGAAAACACTTTGCAGAAATCGATAAGCTAAGCGCCATATTCCTGTCGACTTCGCTAGGAATACGCAACCTGCGTAGAAGGAGGCTCAGAACATCCCTTGTAATCCTTTCAGTAGCTGTATCTACAATGGCATTCGTATCGATGATAACCCTGTTTAGCGCTACGCACGTAGTAGTCATAAGCCACTACACTATGGACAACGGCTATGAGGGCATACTTATAAGGCAGACTCTGCCCTCAAGATTCCTACCATCACTCCTCGCTGAGCAACTTCGGTCAGTGTATGGTAGCGATCTAATCACAGTGCTTCCCTTCTACGTGTACTATCCTGTAGGCGAAAGAGTGCCCATTCGAATTAACATAACGACGCACGAGATCATCGGGCCCATAGCTCTTGTAGGGTTAAACCCCGAGGACTTCAAATACCTTCCAGGGTTAAGCAATGATAAGCTGTTAAGCGAGATGATAGAGAAGGGTCCTGGACCCCTCTTCAGAACTCCAGATGATCTCGTATGTATAGTCCCGGAGGAGCTCATGAAAACTCTTGGCCTCCAGCTGGGAGACGAGATAAACATCTTGGGTCTAAAACTTAAGATCGTCGGAGTACTTAGGGCTGGTGCAGAAAAGATCTACTTAAACTACGTAAAGGATCTCGATAACTTCCCAGTGATCTCCCTCGCTAGAGAGATCGAGCCCGGCGGAAGAGTAACAGTGAGAGCGCTAAACCCGGCTCCACCCTCCGAGGTAATATTCCTACCTAGTGGTCTCGTCAGAAAGCTTGGCGGAGGAGTTTTCGGCATACGTCTCATATACAAGGATCCGAAGAGAGGAGAACGAATTGCAAGGGAACTTGCAGGCCTCTTCAACTACTTCGTCTACTACTCATATAAGGGACCTGACGGCAAGTACTACGTTAAGCAGTACGCTTCAGTGAGCACGCAACAAGTCATGGGTCAGGAGGCAATAATGCCCGCCATAATACTGCTGTCAACCATTCTAAGCTCGATACTTGGAGCAGTTCACGAGAGGAGGAGGGAGATCGGAATCCTAAGCTCCATAGGACTTTCACCGCTACACGTAGCGGGAGTATTCTTGATGGAGTTCGTAATAGTAGCTATCATCAGCAGCTTCATAGGATACGCCGTAGGCATAACGCTACCTAACGCGATTAACGTCTTCCTGCCCCCAGCAGAGCGCCTATCAATAAACGCTGGATCCCTATGGGTCGTGCTGGCAGTAAGCCTTTCAATACTCGTAACCCTAGCTGCAACGGCCTATCCAATACGCTTCGCTTCACGCTTAGTAACGCCTTCGCTTGAGAGGAAGTGGAGGCTTGAAGCGCAATCCATAAGGAGAGGGGACACATTCATAATCAACTTGCCTTTCGTCATTAAGCGTGAGGAAATAGACGGAGCTCTAGAATACTTGAGGGAGTACTTGTCGCTCTATAGAGGCGAGGAAGGGCCCTTCATGATAGAGAAATTGGGCTATCACGAGAAGACTGTTCCTGAAGGTAGGCTTAAGACCATAGACA
>Ga0190367_1001579_pt1 | contig 12895 bp, 15 predicted proteins | sample 4872181011_MG_FD_171838 | JGI IMG/M metagenome (GOLD analysis project Ga0190367, IMG submission 171838) | Hydrothermal vent microbial mat bacterial communities from Southern Trench, Guaymas Basin, Mexico - 4872-18-10-11_MG | ecosystem: Environmental > Aquatic > Marine > Hydrothermal vents >... | reverse complement strand
CGTACGGCTAGTATGCCTGCTTTGGCTAGGAAGTACTGGGCCATATCATCAATACCTTTCTGGCAGAACACCACATTAGCACCAGCCTTCTTAATCTTGTCAACCATCTCCTTCAGCATTTTCGCCTCCTGGTCTAGGAACATCTTCAGCTGGTCTGGGTTAGTAATGTTTATCTTAGCCGTCCACTCCGGCTTCTCTATTTCTAGTGGCGTGTTAAGGAGCGCTATTTTGGCGTTTTCTATGCGTTTAGGCATGTTTGGGTGGACTACTTCTTTGTCCAGCACTATTCCCTTTACGAGAACGGATTCGTCCAGTGATTCTCCCTTCTTCTTCTCCACTTTAACATCGTCTAGAGATAGCTTGTACTTCCCATCTACTTCCTCTACAACTTGCAGGGCGGCTTCCACTACGAGGTCGGATAGGAGGTCTTTAAACTCTGCAACCACTTTGCTGCTGAGGGCCGTCATAGCTATCTTTTTAAGAGTATTTCTGTCAAGGGGATCTACTTCCTCCGCTATTTCGTCGATAGCTTTAACGGCTTGCTGCATGGCCTTTTCGAATCCCTCAGTTATTATAGCCGGGTGGATTTCCTGGTCTAGAAGTTCATCTGCCCTCTGGAGCAGCTGACCTGCAAGCACTACTACTGAGGTAGTCCCATCACCAACTTCATCGTCCTGAGCTTTGGCTACCTCTACAAGCATCTTAGCTGCTGGGTGCTGCACCTCCATCTCCTTTAAAATGGTCGCCCCGTCTCCGGTTATCGTAGCGTTTCCGAAGGAATCAACTAGTAATTTGTCCATCCCTCTAGGGCCTAGGGAGGATGCTAACGCCTCGGCTATCACTCTAGCGGCGTATATATTAGACTTCCTAGCGTCTCTACCCGTAGTCCTAGAAGTCCCTTCTTTCAATATTAAAACCGGGATTGCCTGCTGTGCAGCCATTAACTATCACCCCTTTAAGCCATAGGAGCTATTTTTCGCTTCTATATATAGTTACCTCTAGGATTTGTTTTTTCTAAAGAATGTTTTTCTCGCTTATATACCATTATAAATCGAGTAAATCGAATATTTTTGCCACATATTTGTTCGATCTTTCCTTTTTATAAGCGCGTAATACAGATATGATGCTCTCTTTCTCGGCGTCCTCTAGACCTAGTTTCACCCTTAGAAGTCTAAGTTTATCTGCGAAAAGGAGTGCATTCATAAACTGGGTTAGGTTACTTTTACTCCTCTCGAGAGATGCGCTTTCAAAATCTATTAGCACGGGGTCTCCATGCTTGGTCACAAGTATATGGTCACCCGGCCTGGAAAGCTCTCCGTGGCTCACGCCGATGGCGTCTAATGCGTGTAACTGATCAATTACGCTTCTCAGAGTTCTTCTTAGGGTGCCTGTGTCGGCTTTCTTCACCCACTCGTGTAGGGGCTCTCCCTCAACGTATTCCTCCACCAGGAAACTGCGCGTATAGAAGTATAGCTTGGGGCCAACGCCTCTCCTATTAGTTAGCTGTAATATACGAGCCTCCTTTAACAAGCTAGTTCTAGGCGAGTCTACCCTTAAAGCTTTAACGAGGACTGTACCGAGGGACTCATGCCTAGCTTTGAAAACTACGGAGTTCGTGCCTTTACCTATTACCTTGATACCGCAGAGCTCCAGCCTTCCCTCAGAGATTATTTCTCTTATTCCGAGGATCCACAGCTCTACGATGCGTGCTATTGCGAGTTCTCTAAGTGTTCTTGGGAATGACAATATACATACCAGTCTCTCGTTTAGGTGGGTTAAAGGTAATGTTACAGCCATTTTTCCCTCCTTTTAAGCCATGAGTAGAGGAAGCGGATGTATTCTTCGTCTCTACACGCCTCAGCCACGTCAACACCCACGTATACACGTACACTTTCTCTCACTGCCTTCAGCACGTGGGGGGATAAGCCTACCTCGGTGATTCGCTCCATAAGTATTTTCTCGACTTCAACCTCCCTCCGCCTCTTTAACACCATCCACCTATTACCCTTTATGAAGGGGCCGGCAACTACTTCCTTACTTTCTATATATTTCTCGACAAATTTTTCGGCGTTTTCAGAGTAGACTGGCGGGCCTCTGTGCTCCTTGACTTGTGGTAACTTGCCAAAACCTAGCTCTACCAGTATAATAGCCTCTCCGCCACATATCCAGCTGGTAACCCCGTACACAGGAAAACCTAGCTTCTCCAGAAACTTTCTAATCCCTCTCTCACTTCTTCTGAGCTGGCCCCAAACAGCGTCCTCAGGGAAGCTCGGCTTAGGGAAACTTAGGGCAAAAATGTGCGTTCCCCTTGAGCGTATTATTTGCTGTATTTCGCTAATCGTAGGGCTTGAGAGAGCCGGAAAGAAGAAACTTAGCGACGGTTTTCTAATGAATAGGCGTGCAGCTGCGATAAACCGTGCCATGCTTTCTAAGGAGACGGCTGCGGCTGCGTTCCTGTTTGGGTCAACGGGGTCAACTACTACTAGCGGTCCTCTCATTTTCGGGGGAATAGCCCTCCCGGGGTAGTACCCCTCTATATCTATGACTGTCTTGAAAGGTCGCCACTCGGCCGCGTTCTTCAGTGTGCTTATAAACGAGCCGAAGGCTACTACTAATAACTCGGCTAGGTACCCGGAAAAACCTTGAACCTTAATTTCGGCACCATATACTCCTATCCCTCTCATGAATTGTTTTAGTAATCTAACGTCGTCCCGGGCCTTTCTGGGCAGATTTCTAAGTACGTAGATCGTATGGAGGCGAGTTCTGTCCACAGGCGTCTTAATCTCCTCTACGCTAGAGACCTTGTAAGCCGGTACAACATCCACCCTAACCCTATCCACTTCGAGTTCAAGGTAGGGATGTGAGGCGTAGTTCTCCTGGGCACGTGCCCGAAGCCGCTTAGCTAATGCCCAGGCCAGCGTTAAACCTTTAGATATCACGTCTTCGAGAGGTACGAAACTCGGGAATAATATGAAGAGGTCTAAATCGGCGTTGCTTGACGTCCAAGTATCTTTAGCATAGGAGCCGTGGTACTCAGGTGTAGCGTTAATGTGGAACTCCTTTATCAGTTTTAGAGTTTCTGAAAGAACGCGCGCTGCTACTTTACCTACTCTTCTCCTCTCTTCTAGGCCTGGCTTAATCCTCCTCAACACTGCGTCTAAGACGTCCATTGCCTCACTCGAGCTGTATTTCATAGAGGGCCTCGTAAATAGGCCCCCTGGAGGTTAACGTACTTTTCTTTAACCTAACGTGGGCTACGGTTATCGAACCCACATCGATATCAGCGTTCTTCTTTAAGAAGGCACATAGCTTAGAAGACCCACTCTTAACCCGGGCTATAGTTAAATGTGGTATAAACTCCTTCTTATCAAAGGGTATTCTCCCCCTTTTTAAGGAGGCTCTCACGGTGTTTGCTAGCTCCACCAGCTTATCTGCGCCCTTAGAGACGCCAACCCATATAACCCTAGGCCTCGAAAGCCCCGGGAAGGCTCCTAACCCCTTAAACGTTACTTCGAAACTGTTGTACTTAATTTCATTTAAGGCCTTCTTTACAGCATCAACAAGAGATGGGGGTATTTCTCCTATAAAAGCTAACGTGAGGTGCAGGTTATTGGGTTCTACAAGTTTAAATCGAGCCCCTACGTTCTGCAAGTCGTTCTGTATTCTGATTATTTTTTCAACAACTCCACCCTCCTCTATGTCAACCGATACGAAGCACCTAACCCTACCTCTTAATGTCAACTTTAGCGGTCACCTCTACTTCGGCAGCCTCCGCCTTCTCTTTACCGTAGAGCCAGGAATAAAGTTTCTTGCATTCTAGCGGAGACCTATACCCGCCGCTACACTGTGACAAGTGTTCACAGTAGAAGCACGGTATAGAGTCGAGTTCTGGCGGTAATTCTATCCGCTGAAAGAGCTTCGAGGCGGGCTTTACCAGGTAGGTTTTCCTTCCCCTGTAAGTTATCGGCTCACGCTTAATGTAGCCCTGGGCTTCTAAGTACTTTAGAATTCTATGTCCTCTCCTGCTATCTATGGATAACTTTACCCATATTTCTCTCTGAATTATTCCTTCAGGTCCGGCTTCCTTGACAACTTCTAGTATTCGCCTCTCGATTACGTCAGTTATTTCGGACATGTATCTCCTCGCGAGGTATTACATAACACTTCCTCAATAACGTTTTCTGATAATAGTAGTACTTTGGAGTAGTATTATACCGATAAAGAGGAGCTTATTAGAGGCCTATCGAGATTTCGATGTTATTTAAAATCTCCCTTACATGGTTCCTAATCGTAGTGTCAGAAAGCTTTACTAAGCGTGCTAGCTCCGACCTTTTACATCGCTTACCGTGTATTATAGCTGAGATGTATACAGAGGCAGCTGCCACGCCTTCAGGGAATTTCCCTTGAGAGACGCCCGCCTTCGAGGCCGCGCTGAGTATACGTCGTGCTGTTTCGAACACCTCTAGTCCTAGGTCTAGAGTCGTAACTAGGTACTTAGCGTAATTCACAGAGCTCATAGGTTTAATACTGCCCTTTATCACCCCGTTCTTATACAGTAAGTTATACGTATCCAAAAGCCTACTCTTATCTACTCCATATGTTTCAGCTATTTCTATGGGAGTCTTAGGCAAATTGTTAATCTTACAGGCATGGTAGGTGGCGGCGGAGACTATCAGCCTAATAGATCTCCCCCTTGCCAGTCCAAGTTTCAAGGCTTTTTTAATCAGCACCATGGCATCATCGATAACAGACTTTGTTAACCCGAGCTTGTAGTAGGCTGAGTTGAGTTCTCGCCTAGCTTTTAAGATTGCTTTCTGAATGTTAGGCGTGAGTCCCTCCTGCATCCTACTCATTCGGTTAACTTTACGGGTTTTCCCGGGTTTTAGCTGGTTACCGTGCGCATCCCTCTGGCCGTATATCTTTGTCGGGAGTATACCTCCACTTTTCAGGGGGTTTACCGGCTGTGCGTGTGCGCGCTCAACATATTGTTCATAGTCGTACGCCCTCCAGTCCGGCCCTTGACTTATCGGGCAACTGTATAGCACGCGGCCACAGTCCGTGCAGACCAGGAACCCGTCGGAGTTCATACTTATCTTGCGGCTTCCGCACTCAGGGCATTTCATTGAGTCTTCCTCTATCTTCTCTACTTCTTCCATTTCTTGCCCCTCCTCCCGTATTTCCTAGGCGGAGGTTTGACGTAGACCATTCTTCCAATTAGGCTCTCAAGCCTAATAGTAGTTGACAGAGGCTTTACTGAAACATACGGGGATACTACAGGGCCCATAACGTCGTATACTTCTCCTATCAATGCCAGTCTATCGTCATAGACCCTAGATCCCATAGGTGGCGCATAATCAGCCTTGACTATTAACCTACCACTACGCGTTACACACACAACTCTGCCCAAAGCCCTCATACGCTCTTTTGATAGGGGAGGACACTAAAAAACAGAACTATGTTCACCAAAACTTTCAGTAAATATTTTTCTAAAAAATAGATTACGTAAAACTATCATCATAATATTCGGCAGTTAACGTTGAGAAATTCAACGTAACCCGTACCAGCCTCTGTGATGCTACCGCCTTAATACGTTATTAAGGCGTTTAAACCAAGAGCCCTAACCCTCTGAGCGGAAACGGTAGGATATATTAGTGTGTATTCCAGCCGGGTCAGGGGGTAACTCTGATATCTAAAAATCCCTTAGACCTTAAAGAGAAGAAATTCTCGAGGGACGAATTAATTCAGGCGCTCCGGATAGCTATAATAGCAGAACTAGACGCCGTCAACCTATACCTACAGTTCGCAGAGGCATGTGGAGATGAGAGAATAAAAAGAGTTTTCGAAGACATAGCAAGAGAGGAAAAGACACACATCGGAGAATTCCTAGCTTTACTCTTAGAACTAGACAAAGAACAAGTCGAAGAACTAAAGAAAGGCGAGGAAGAAATCAAAGAATTATCGGGTTAATTTTCTTTTTATATTTTTCAGTTTTTAGACTACGACTAATGAAAACAATAAAATAACACTTCAAGGCGGAACACACGTTTATGGTGGGCCCGGCGGGATTTGAACCCGCGAGTGGATCCCGACAGCTATCACGCTGTCAAGTCCACCCGGTTATGAGCCGGGCGCTCTGACCGGGCTGAGCTACGGGCCCTATGTCTGTTTCCTTTAACTAAGTGGTGGGATAAATATTTCTCGGTGGCTTGTTTTGTGATGCTGTTTCTTCTTTATGGCAGAATATTCCTATTATTTTCTTGATGATAGCAGTTGTTGAGGGGAGGGGACAGGTTTCCTTCCTGGTTTTAACTTTTACGTATTTTATTCCTAGGTGTTTTAATTCTTCCTCTAGGGCGCACTGGTCGGGGCCTAGTACTACGATGTCTGGTTTTATTTTCGCTATCGTTTTTTCGACATCTAAGCCCGGCTCGCCTAGGTAAGCTTCGCTGACATATCTTACCGCTTTTACTACTTCTAACCTCTGGCTTTCAGGTATGATGGGTTCTCTGCCCTTAAGCTTTCTCACAGTTTCATCTCTCGCGACTACTACTATAACCCTGCCGATTTTGCTAGCTTCCTTTAGGAAGTATATGTGACCTGGGTGTAATATGTCGAAGACTCCGCCCACAAGTACCCTCTTAGGCCTGCTAACTCTATGCGGCCACTCGAAGTCTGCAACTCCTATCTTCTTTAATGCATCAAGCAGTCCTTCGGCATACGAGGAGCAAGCTATACTGGTTATGTATTCACCTCGGGAGAGGTAGTATTCGGCGTCTAACATGTAGGTCTTGGCTAGGTCGGCTAAATGACGATACCTTTCGTTTACCTTTAGAGTTTCGAACGCTGTCTTCAGGTTCTCGATATATTTCTCAGCTTTCTCCTCAGCTTCTCGTTCCACGAAGCTACCACCTCTCTAGAAGCCCCGCAGAGAACTATAAGAGCCTCTTCCTCAAGAGGATGAAGCTGCCCTGGCACTACTAAGGTGTGAGGAGGAGGGCCGAAGTCCTTGTCGAGAAGTTCCTGTATTATTGCTGCCTTTGAGATACTATTCTCAGAGCTTATACGGGCCAGGCCCACTACTAAGGTGTTGGGAGATATCAAGTCTAGTTTTTCCCTAGCCTCCATTTCTAAGAGCAGGGTTAGGGCTTCGTTAATCGTCATAGCCCTTCCCTCTTCGACCTTTAAGTCGAGGAGGAAAAGTGTGTGTAAGCCTCTTGTGATATTATCCCTGAGCACTTCGTAAGGCGTTAAGGGGAAGTAGCCGTATTTCTCGTCCGGATACACTATGGTAACTGTCTTGCCGAACTTGTAGGGCTGTAGGCCCGTAGCGCCTATAACGGCCGTGAATATTGAGGGTGCGTGGAAGACTCTCGTCCTTATACCTATCTTCTCGGCACGTATCCTCAACTCTATATGCGTGGTCGCCATGAATGGGTCTCCTATAACTAATAGTGCTACCCTTTTGCCCTCCAGAGCTGGGCTCAACAATACTCTTCCGTTCTTGTCCTCTAAATCCCTCCTAGTAACTACTCTCACACTACGCCCTATTAACTCCTCTAAGCGCTCACGGCTGAAGCCCGGTATTATACTCGTATAAGCCTCCAAGTAAACTTCGTCACAAGTCTCTAAGAACTTTAAGGCCCTTAGGCTTAGGTCTCCTAAAGCTAGCCCTAACCCTACGAACGCGAGTTCCCCCCTATGTCCCATAGAGAACCCTGATGGAGAGATCCTGGCTCATTTAAAAGACTGTAGACTGTGGTGGGGCCGCCGGGACTTGAACCCGGGACCTGGCGGGTTCTCGCCGCTAAGGACCCGAGCCGCCCATCATAGCCAGGCTAGACCACGGCCCCTGTCAACTAAACCATCCTAAGGACTTTTATTTAGCTTTCTTCGGCTTGTGTCAGTTTTTGTCATCCTTATAAGGGCTGGCAATCTTCACTTTATGAGTTAGAAAGCGGCTAGGGCGAAAGATATGGAGATGCTGTACTTGATTTTGGCCGAAGCTGGCATAGAGCTAGTTCCACGTAAGCTGTGGCTTCATCCGTCGGTGAGATCTTCAGCAGCTGCTCGCGGGAAGAAGCCAGAAGAGATACTCCTAGATGTCTCTCTACACCACCACGCGATGTTGAGGTTAAAAGATAGGGAGAAGAGGGGTAGGCCCGATATTACGCATTTCTGCTTACTCCTGGCTCTCTCCTCCCTTCTGAATAAACGCGGCTTTTTAAGGGTGCGCGTGTACACCTATGAAGGGAAATGGATTAGTGTGGCTAGCGAGACGAGATTACCCAGGAATTACAACAGGTTTGTGGGCCTAATGGAGCAATTGCTGATAAAAGGTCACGTACCTCCAGGTGTGGATAAACCCCTCCTTAAGGTGCTTCACGCGAGTTTTAAGGAGGGTATCCGTGACCTCAGGGTTACAAGGGTCTTCTTACTCGATGAGACGGGTACGCCTAAATCACCGAGAGAGTTAGCTCAGCTTATCATAAGGGAAGAGAGGCCAGCAGTCGTCGTCGGGGCCTTCCAGAAGGGTAGTTTCTCAGAGGAGGTTATAGATTCAGCCGACGATATAATCTCTATAGCGCCGATTCCCCTAGACGCCTGGACGATAGTCGCCCGGGTTATCTCGTCGGTAGAAGATGCGCTCGGCATCTACGAGGGGAGTATTCATGAGGGTAATAAGCTTAGACGCTAGGAAGGGTGTTTTTGAGGTACAGGTTGAAAGCCCGGAGGACTTGTACTACTTGGCTTTCTTGATAAGGCAGGGAGACGTGGTGTACGCGTGGACTTTTAGGCAGGTAAAAATAAGCAGGGCTCTCGGGAGCGAGCGTGGCAATAGGGTCAGAGTTTACCTCGGCGTAGAAGTGGAAGGCAAAGAGTTCCACAGGTTTTCTAAGAAGCTACGCCTTAAGGGGAAGATTGTGGAAGCCCCTGAACGCATACACGCTAAGGGGTCTTACCACACGTTATCCGTAGGAGTAGGGGATGCAGTTAAAGTGGTAAAGAAGGACTGTCTGGGAGCCTTCGAACTTTCTTTACTGGAGGAATCTACTATTAGGATTAGGAGGGTACTCATAATCTCTTTAGGCCTGGAGGAGGTAGTTGTGGGACTACTCGGGCCTCAGGGCTTCGACCTGAAAGTGAAGAAAACCTATACCCTTCCTGAAAGGGGAGAAGGCTTTAGCTTGAAGAAATTCGCTCAGGCCATAATGGATGACGTTCTGGCGCTATCTAAGAGGATTGTAAAGACTGAGACGGTGAGCGGCGCGTTAATTCTCGCTCCAAGCCTACTTGATGAGTGGTGCCGGGAGAGCTTCGTGGATAGATTAAGCGAGGTGGTACGCGTAATAGGGGTAGTTAGGGTGAGTGAGGGTGGTCTGGCTGGAGTATATGAGGCTTTAAGAGGAGGTAAGTTGCGCGACATAATTAGTGACGTTAGGGCTCTCAGGGAGGCAGAAGGAATGAGAACCGTGCTTAGCGAGCTTAGCGGTAAGGGCAGGGTAGCTATAGGTAAGGAGGAGGTTAGAAGTTCGGTTGAGTGGGGAGTAGTCAAGGAGGTGATGGTCTTAGACACTGCCTTGCTCGAAGACGAGGAAATCCTGGCGATTATCCAAAAGGTAGCTACTAGCAAGATTCCCTTCACGATAGTATCAGAGGAGAGCGAGGCTGGAGCTATGCTGAGAAGATTAGGGTCTATAGTTGCCATCCTATATTATAAGCCGAGCGGTGATTAAGGTCTTGGTTAAAGTTTACGGGAGGGGAAACATTAAAAAGCTTCTGAAGAGGTACGGCATCAAGCCTAAAAAGAGGCTAGGTCAAAGCTTCTTAGCCAGCGAGAGCTATGCACGTCTCATAGTTAATTACTGCCTTCTGAACGGTACTCAGAGGGTTTACGAGATAGGTGCGGGCCTCGGTGCGCTCACCCTTAAAGCAGCCGAGAAGTCTAGTTACGTGATAGCTGTGGAGATAGACCGCAGGATCTCACAGGCGTTGAGGGACATCTGCCAGCGCTCGTACTATAACGTAGACGTCGTGGTGGCCGACGCTTTGCATTTAGGTATACCCATAGGAATCGACAGAGTGCTGTCGAACGTGCCCTATAGTATATCGTCTCAGCTACTTATCATGCTGGTGAAGTCCGTAGGTAGGTACGATTTAGCCGTGCTCACGTTACAACAGGAGTTCGCCGAGCGTCTGTTCGCTCGCCCTAGAGAGAAAAAGTACTGCCGCTTAACAATACTCACGTCTCTCCTCTGTAACGTAGAGCGTCTAGCGTCCGTGCCAGGCAACGCGTTTTACCCCCCCTCTGCCGTGAACTCCATAGTCGTTAGAATCAGTCCTAAACCAACACCAGCTGTAAACGCCGAACTAGTCGGGAGGGTAGAGGATTTCACTAGGAAAGTATTCCCTTATAAGAGGAAGAAGCTAAGAAAGGCCTTGAGGATAGCAGGTATCGGCGAGGATTTCCTGGTAGGGTCTCGCTTATCTAAGCTGTTAGATAAGAGGGTAATTGAGTTAACGCCCGAGGAAGTGGTACAGATAACTCAGCGCTTATATGGTACACGGTAGCGCCGTCCACACCTAAGGCATGTGATGACTATGTGCGGCATCCTGTTATTCCTAAGCCTGACCCTAGCCGTCACACCAGGTATTAATGGTTCGAAACATGACTTACAGAATGTCCTTTTGAGTTTCCTCGGGAGCTTTGCCCTGGCGCGTTTAAGAATGGAGACCGCTAACTTCACGTATCGCCGAGCTAGCTCGGGATCCTTAGCGTACGTTTTGTGTGAGAGATTTAAAAGTATCTCTGCCCTCTGCACGGCTAGATCTTTAATCCATTCCCTCCTCCTTTTTCTTCTCGACAAGTCTTTTAGCCCTCAGAACTCAAGTACTCGTCTACGGCCTTTGCCACCCTCCTGCCCCACATGAAAGCTGGCCCTATCCTCGAAGGACCCGTGACGACATCGCCAGCAGCGAAGAGTCCCGGTACCTTAGTCCTGCCCTTCTCGTCTACCACTATACACCCCCATTTATCTAGCTCTAAGCCTAACTCCTCGCAGGAGGGGGGAGGTGTCGGCAGCTCTCCACAGGCTAAGACTACGTAGTCCACGGGTATTACGTGCTCTGAGCCTGGTATAGGCTGAGGCCTAGGTCTTCCCGAGGAGTCCGGTTCACCTAACTTTACCTTTAGAGCCTCGATACCCACTACGCGCCCATTTTCACCTAAGAATCTCTTAGGTACTGTGAGTGGGATGAACTTAGCCCCTTCTTTCTCGGCTCTCTCTATCTCTTTAGCTCCAGCCTTAGAGGTCTCTTTAGTCCTCCTGTAGACTATCATCACTTCCCCGGCGCCCATCCTCACGAATGTTCTAGCGGCGTCTACAGCCGTATCTCCCCCTCCTATGACAGCTACTCGCTTACCTTTGAAATCAGGTATGGGGTGGCGGGGCTTATACCCTTTATTGGCGAGACCGATGTCGATTAAGAGGTCGAGAGCGTGGTATACCCCGTCTAGGTCTTCCCCCTCGACGCCTATACTCCTGGACCTCCAGGTCCCGGTAGCGATTATGACCGCGTCATACTCCTCAAGCAAGTCCTTTAAGGAAACAACATCCACACCCACAGTCGTGTTAAGAACGAACTTAACTCCCAGCTCTTTAAGCGCTTTAATACCCTCGTAAAAGCGGGTCTTGTTAAACCTAAAGTCGGGTATAGCGAAGGCCACCATACCTCCCGGCTCGGACATCATATCGTACACTACAACCTCGTGACCCTTACAGATTAGGAAGCCAGCAGCAGAAAGTCCAGCAGGGCCAGCACCTACTATAGCCACTCGCTTACCCGTAGGAGGATTCTTATTTTCGGGAGAACACGTCGCAAACCTCAACTTCTCCACCAAGAGGTTTGGTGGAGGGAGAGATATTAAATCATAGTCTGAAAGGCTTTACTAACGTCAACACTGCGCTAAAAGACCTTTAGCTTTAGAGACTCCCCCCCTCTATTAGGGTGAGGGCACGCGTGATCGCATCTCTTAGCTCAGCAGTTGTTGAGTCTTTTCCTACCTCTTCCAGTACTTTCTTCGCAGATTCAAGTCTAACTCTATCCTCCCCCGGTCTATTCTTAATGAGTTTATCTATCATGCGTATCGCGCGCTTAATCTCCCCGTAAGCGTCAGCCCTATAAACTCCCCCAAGGAACTCGCCCGGTAAGGGTAGACCAGCCATAGCTGTTACAATGGTTAGCCTAACTCTCAATCGTTTATCTCTCAGCATGCGCTCTGCCATCAAGACTTTTACGAACGCCCTGCGGAGTACTAATACTACGTCACTTTCGCTCAGTTTTCTTCCAAACATCGACTCTTCTTAGGAATTCCTACTTAAAAAGGCGCCTTTCTCTCGTCTTAGAAACTGTTAAACTGCTACATCGCTCTGAAACAAGAGGATACTTAGAAGGAATAGAGGATGATATGGTTACTGCGGCCCTCCAAATCTCCTGACCAAGCTTTTGATGGCTTCTACGCCGTAATACACTCCCGTGGGGGTTGCTAGAAGTGGGGTTTCATCGCTGCCGTACTCCCAGAGCATCCACCCTCTAACCCCATTCTTCCGAACATCTATCACGACTAGTTCGTCCCCGAGAACCTCTTTAAGCAGCTTTAGAGCCTCCTCATCCTCCTTGCCACCTTTGACAAACAATACGTACCTTACGTCCATTTGTTTCACCACTCACATCTCAGGGAGATTTCTTTATCCCTCCCACACGTAATCCATGGAGAACTGCGGGGGAAGTTTCCTTATAATATCACGGAGTTAACGCCGAAAGTAATCTTAACTTAAAACTGTTTAGCAGCATAAACCGTGAACGTGTACTCTTTTATAGAGGCCGCGTCTCTCTA
>Ga0190367_1001578_pt1 | contig 12904 bp, 14 predicted proteins | sample 4872181011_MG_FD_171838 | JGI IMG/M metagenome (GOLD analysis project Ga0190367, IMG submission 171838) | Hydrothermal vent microbial mat bacterial communities from Southern Trench, Guaymas Basin, Mexico - 4872-18-10-11_MG | ecosystem: Environmental > Aquatic > Marine > Hydrothermal vents >... | reverse complement strand
TCTGACATCGTAGTGGTTAACACGGACGGGTGGGTGGATGACGGCAGGGCTTTGAACTTCAAGGTCAGCTTAGTAAAGGCTTTAAGCCCAACCCGCGTAGTCGTTATGCAGGGAGAGGGGAACTCCACAGTTCTGAGTAAAGCGCTATCTCAGCTGGGATTCCGCGTTTTAGAGATACCGTCCCCACCCGCCCGTCTGAGGAAGACCAGATCCATGCGTAAGACGTACAGGGAGATGGCTATGACCTCCTTCCTTCTTGGGAGTAGGAGGCTGAAGATAGATGGGAGACGCGCCCCACTGGTAAACCCGCCACTCTTCTTGGGGAAGAGGAGAGAAGATTTCGAAGGTAAACTACGCGAACTACTGCGTATAGGCGAGTTAAGAGTAGAAGTTTTAGGTAGCCTAGCTGTGATCGCCACTAGGAAGCCGAGCGAAGCCGCGAGGATAAAGCGTGTAGCCAGGCAGGTGGCAGGAATTATGGGTGTGAACAGGGTGATGGTTATCCCAGTAGAAGAACTCGTAAACGCATATGTCGGTCTCTACGGGGAGGACGGCAACACGTTAACTTGCGGGGTGGTTAGGAGGATAGACTTGGAGGGGGGCTATCTGTACGTTGACGCCCCCCTGAAGGACCCCTCGAGCGTTCGTTGTATGGCTCTTGGCAGGATGAAGGTGGGAGTAGACGGTAGGGAAGGGGGCGTTATCGATATATTCTAACGTATCGCATGTGTAGCGATGATAGAATTACCCTTAAATATACCTATGGACTGGCTGATAACAGGCCTCATAGTGCTCGCCGCGGTATTACTCGTAGTCCTAGTGATCAAGATATTCATTATACTACTGCCAGCTGTAATAGTAGCCGGAATAGTCTGGCTAATCACACATGATAAACTTATGACCGCGGTGGCGTTCCTCGTAGTAACCATAATAGGATTAGTCAAAAAACTATAGAAAAAAGCTGGGGAGTATTTAGAGTAGGTTGATTAGTATAGCATTTTTAAAACGTCATCTTTACTCAGCTTATCATCTCTGAGGCTCCAAAAAATCATGCCGTCGCGCCCTCTGCGCTCTACGATCCCCTCTTTGTATAGCATTGTTAATACGCGGTATACCTTGTTATAGTCTACGGCTTTCCGCCCATCCTTATACCTCTCGTTCACCTCTCTGCAGATTTTTGGCGTAGGCATAGACCCTCTAAGCTTTAAGAGTTCGAATAGTAAGCATGCGAGTTCCAGCGTCAGAGGAGATTTTCTCCTCCCCATCCTCTCAGCCTTTACCTCAGCCTGGGGTATCGTATTTATCCTTTCTCGTTTCCGCCGAAAAATTTGCCTAATTCAACCTGTAAATTATCTAAATCTTTAATAATTACCAATTTATAACCGAAAGTTTCGATATACTCGCGAATAGACTTATAAGTTACGCGTTCGTCAAGGACGGCTACGAAGACCCTGTCCTCAGGGCTCCTCAACCCCCTACCTATCGCTTGGACTACCCTCATTACTGCTGGAACCATGTATGAGTGTTCCCAGCCCTTCTCCCTAGACCCTAAGAACGACGATAGGAACTCGAGTGTTCTCTGCCTGACTGGGGTCGGCTCCGGAACGGGGAAACCTGCGATTACTATAGCGTTGATTAGGCTCTTCCCGTCCCCCTTAAACTCTACCCCCTCCACTATTTTACCCCAAGCTACAGCCATTACGAGCACTTTTTCCTCCCCCTTCACGGCTTCCTCGACGGTACGGATGCTCGTGTCTTCCCGCTCGATAAGAGCTGGGCGCGACGTTACGTACATTCTCACTCTCTTCATAAAGTCGTAGGAGGGGAATACGGCTAGGATTACCCCCTTGGGAACTGCCCCGAAAACCTGGTCGATTGCGCGCGCCATGTACCGGTACACACTTTCGCTCCGCTCGATGAAACGCGACGATACGCCAGTTAAGCTCACTATTCGAGTATTACCGGCGTATGGGTTTGGAATTCTTACCTCCCTGGTCTTCGAGAGGTCTATCCCCGTGTAGAATGCCATGTACTCTTTAGGTGGCAACGTCCCGCTCATTAGGATAGCTGCTTTAACCGATGAAAACACCTTCTCTGTTTCGTTACGCGGGGATACGCAGACGTTAACGAGCTTGAAAACGTCGTTCCTCTCCCCCACTACGATGTAACGGGGGTCGTGCCTGGATATACCCTTAGCGAAGCGCAAAACCCTCCTCAAGTAAGTCCTCAGAGGAATACCCCTCCGCGCGTATATGGCTTCAACGCTTTTCGCAGCTTTCTCTAACAGCCTCGGTGAAGGCATTATGCTCATTAAGCTGCTCTGGGAAACCTCTACGACGCGTTTATCCGACTTCCTCTCTAAACCCGCGATGTAATTCTCAAGACGGCTCAAATCTCTGAGCAACGCCTCCTGGTGCTCCCCCCTGTATACTTTAGATACTTCAACTCTGGCTTTCCTAACACAGGACTTAGTCAACTCTACGCTGAGCGCGGAGACCAAGTACTCCGGTAGGTTGTGTGCCTCATCTACTATTACGACTACGCTGCCTAGATCTAGGTTAGCCGCCGCTAAGAAGCTCCGCCTAACCTCCGGGTCGAAGAGATAACTGTACGCACATATCCCTATCAAGGACTCGTTAAACCTTTCAATTGCCAGCCTAAAAGGGCAGACACCCCATTTCTTGGAGGCTTTGACTAGGGCCCGGGGACTCGCAATTAAAGGTAGGTCTTCGAGAGCCTCACCCGGAAGACCCCGGGAAAGGTAGGGGCAGTTCTCCGCGCGGGATAGGTAGGAGCAGTATCTCAGGAACTCGTCGTAAGCTAGCCTACTCATCCCCGGGAGCGGGCAGAGCCTTTGTTTACTGACCAGAGTTACGGCTTTCACAGGCTTCCTTTTGGATAGCCTTCTAAGTTCTCTGAGCGGCGCTTGGAATTGGCTCAACGTCCTAACCATATACAGCACTTTGACATCTTTGGAGACCGTGCTTAACACGCCAGCAAGGACAGCTAGCGTTTTCCCCGTCCCCGTCGGGTACCCGGCTAAGAGAAAACCTCCCTCATTTATGGTGTCAGCTGTAAGACGGGCTAACTCGTACTGGCCCGGCCTCCACTCCTCGTAGGGGAGAAGGTCAGTGACGTTACCCATATCACTCTCTCAGAGCCACTCGTTAGTCTACCTTTATCCTCTGCTCCTCCTTTATAACTCTAAGCACATACATAGTCCTCGTCGACTCAACTCCATCTATACTCCCTATCTTGTCAAGCACTCTGGCTAGCTCGTCCCTATTGCTGACCCTGACCTTAGTTATCGTGTAATACTCCCCCGTGACGTCGTATATCTCGTAGATCTCTGGCATCTTTTTCAGCTCTTCAAGCACCCTCTCGTACTTCTGGGGCACGGCCGTTATAGCCACTATAGCCAGCACCTTCTTACCGACCTTCTCGGGGTCAACGATTGCCTGGAACCTCTTTATAACGCCGAACTTCATCAACTTCTTAATCCTCAAGTGAACTGTCGCCTCGCTGACGCCCAGCATCTCCGATATCTTAGAGTAGGGCGTCTTAGCGTTGTCCTGCAGGATTTCCAGGAGCTTCTTATCTATACGGTCTAACTTTACAGACAACAACCACCACCTAAATATTATTCAGTAAATAAAACGATATAATGTATTATATTTTTAGCTGTCACAGCGTGCAAGTCAAACCCTCTTAGACTGCAAGAAAAGAGACAGACACGGCTTGAATCCCGCTACGTTCGCTTTATTAAGCTGAGCACGCTATTTCTCCTAGTAGCTAGAAAAAAGTGGTGGAGATGGCTAAGCGGAGAAAAGAGCAGAAAGCAGGAGGAGAGGTTGACATACTGTCCTTCTTCCCAGCTAAGGAGGAGAAAAAACCCGAGGAGACTGGCGAAACCCCTGTAGAGAGGGAGGAGAAACCTCCACCGAGGGAAGTCGTTGCTAGGGACGTTAAGAGCGAAGTTCTAGAGTATATCTCCTCTAGGGGGATGGTTCCGAAGTCGGACATGTGGGCGTGGGCTAAGTCGAGAGGTATCAAGCCAGCTGAACTCTACAGGGCGCTTAGGGACTTAGAAAAGGAGGGTTTAATAAGGAGGGTATTCGACCCAGAGAGGGAGGAACTGGCGTATAATATGAAGGCTTGATTCGAACAGGTGGTTTAAGTGGAGGGAGACAAAAGCAAGCTTTACGATTACGAGTGGCTACTGAACAGGGCGTACGAGTCCCTCCCTAAGAGGCCCGTTCAGAGGAGGGAGAGATTCGTAGTGCCTAAGCCGGAAATTGTGATTAGTGGGCGTAGGACGTTTATCACGAATTTCAAGCAGATATGTGACGTTATAAATAGGGACCCAAGGCTGGTGCTAAGGTTCCTACTCAAGGAGATAGGTGCCCCCGGGGAGATCAAAGAGAACTACGCTGTGATACAGGGCGAGATTAAAATCCGCGTCATAAACTCCCTTATAGACCGCTTCGTCAGGGACTACGTTATATGCCCTATATGTAAGAGCCCGGACACTATTTTAATCAAGGAGAGAAAGGCAATGTTCATAAAGTGCATGGCCTGCGGAGCGATATCAGCTACTAGGCCCTTCTAACCTACTAACGCGTAGGGGCAGGTTCGGCATCTATTCCCTGCTCCCTTAAGACCTCGGAGAAGTGCTTGGTAAACCCGAAAACTGTATATACCTTCTCAGCCCCACTTTCGATACAGTATAACAGTAGTTGTTCGAAGTCTCCGTGGCTAGAAATGGGTATACCACGGCTCCATTTCACAGCCCACCCCGTACACGGGAATTGTCTCTGCCTCCTGGACTCGCTTAGCTTGGTAATGTGGGGAGCAGACAGTGAGTTCTTACCCTCAGCTATGACGTACGAGCCCAGTATTATTCCGTACTTCTCGTATAGCCTGTTAAACCTGCCGATTGAGGGTTGTACTACTGGGGTGGCCAGACCGGAGAGCGAGATTATAGCTGTCAACTCCTGGGAAACACCTAGTTGCCTGGCGCCGAAAAATATTGGCCTCCCTTCCTCAAGTTTTTCCTTCATTATGCTTAACAACTCCCTATAGAGGGCTGGTCTGGGAGGGAAGCGGTAGTCGGGCCTGCCATACGTGGTCTCTATTATCAGTACGTCCGTTTTTAACACCTTCGCGGGGGAAAGAATGATCCTCTGTTCGAGGTTTATGTCGCCTGTGTAAACTACTGTTTCGCGGCCATGTATAGCGAACTGGAGACTTCCGATTACGTGGCCGGAGTTGTATGCTTCCACAGTTAACCCATTTATTTCGATGCTTTCCCCGTCCTCCAAAACGTACACGTTACTAAGCCTACGGCTGGGGTCTATGATGTCTAGCGTGGCCTTACTCATGATCTTAGGCGTCCTGGGTATATCTAGGAGGGCTCTTAGGTTGTAATGATCTTGATGCGCGTGGGATACTAGCACTAAGTCGGCTCTCTCCTTTAACCTACTCCTAGGGTCGGCTACTACGATCTTACCATCTATTTCTATGTACACGCCTCCCCTGTAACGGACTTTAACCACGTAGCTGCACCGCTAAGCCACTTCGTAGCGTTCGTCCACCTTACGAAGCTTACCCTCCTCTATTAACTTCTCCAGAGCCAGCCTGTAGTAGTGCTCCCCCACGTCTATCCCGTACCACTCTTTAAACGCTGAGACGAGTTCTTCGTAAGTCCAAGAGATTTTGCCTTCCTTCTCCTTAGCCTCACCTGTTATCTTCTCGAAGAAGTTAATGGTGTCTTCCAGCCTGGTCCACGGGTACTGGTACCAAATCCACTCCTTAACCTCATCCACGTAGAAGTCGGGCTTAATCTTAGCGACGGGGGAGATCCACTGCATAGTAGCTACCTTAATCTCCGCGGGTCTCCAGTTATCCTTAATGAACTCTTTAGCTACGATTATAGAGTCGCCCGTATCGCATATGTCGTCCACTATCAGTACCTTCTTGCCCTCCATGTTTAAAGAGTAGGGGTATTTGACGTGCGCCTTAGCGGTTATCTCGGCTGCCCTACCCCAGTGTAAGACTTGTATGCTGACTAGGTCGTGTATGTCTAAAAAGTCGCAGAGAAGCCTGGCTGGGACATAGCCGCCCCTAGCGATAGCGACTACGAGGTCAGGCCTCCACCCCGACCTCTTTATCTCCTCGGCGAGCTTCCTGCACCACTCGACGACCTCCTTCCAAGAAACCAGTTTACAGTTTACTTTAGGCATCGAGACACCGATGGATTATCCCGTGGGTAGAATAAATCTTTGACTTTACAGGATATCTTACGATTCCTCCTCCCTCAGCTTAAGATATACAGCATAGAGGAGCTAAAAGACGGCTGGAGATAAAAGGCTAAGACCAACTAGCAGAGGTTTTTACCGGATCATAGAGAAAAAGACATGAAAAGGAGCGGGCGAGCACTAATATACTGCAGCTAAAAGAGGAAGTAATGTTAAATACGGTTAATAACGGCTTAAAAGGAACGGTCGGGCGGCCCCCGTCTTAGATCTCTAAGTTTCAAAAATCTCTTAGGTGTGTCTTCGGGCAGGGCGGACTTGAATCTCAACGCTTGTTAAACCAAGCTTTTTGTAGCAGCGTGGACACTTGAGGTTTCTAGATCTCTTCTTAATTACATTTTCAATACTTATAGGGCTATTACCCTTGTAAAGCACCATAGAGCACCTATTACACTTAACGACGATCAACGCTATACACCTCGGGATTTCTCTCCCATGCATACTATAAAATGTAACGCTTGTAATAAATTGGCGAAAATTCTATGGAAAGTTAGAAGGGCTCACTTATATATATGTTGTCTTTTATCCTCAGTACCTTAACCCTGAGCCCACGCCCCACGGGAGGAGGGCCTTCCACGCCCACTATCGTCATTATTCTATTCCGCCCGACTGCTAGCCATTGACCAGCGTGCCACCCCGGCCCTACGACCCGCACCCTAGTTACCTCGTGTAGCTTGTACTGATAGGGTACTTTCTTCGCCTTGCGTATCCCGAAATCTTCAGGAGAGAGTATCAGTTTCACGCCGTACTCGTCCTCCCACTTCCTCAGGGCTTCGTAGAACTCGCGCCAGCTCTGCGGTTTAACACCTTTCGGCTTCCTCCCGTACTTGTGCGCCTCGTACTTCTGTATACCTAGTGGTGGCCACTTCTTGCCAGCCCCTATCTCCAGGGCGAACTCTATTATCCTGGGTATTTCGGAGTCGTTGAGCCCAGGGACCCAGACAGGCGTTATAATGAGGTCCGTTTCCAGAGAAGAAGCCACGTAGCGGGCAATGTCTAATACCTTGCTGACATTGAACCAGGGGGCCCCGGCCAGCTTCTTGGCGAGTTCCGGGTTTAGGCTGTCTATTGAGAGATTCAACCTGTCGAGACCTGCGTCGCATAGCTTGGTCGCTAAGTCCTCTGTTAAAAGTGCCCCGTGAGTCTCTAGGGAGACCACTGACGCCTCCCTTTTGAGCTTTGCAACTAACTCCACTATGCGGGGATACGTCAAGGGATCTCCAGCGGAGTCTATATGCGCCTGTACTCTAACCCCTTTAAATGCCGAGACCTGCTTAAACCAGGAGACTAAGTGATCTAAGTCGACAATATACTCAGTCATCCTAGTTCTGGAGGCTGGCCCCGCATCAACCGAGCAGAAAATGCACGAGAGAGGACATAGAGAGGTGGGCCTAACCTGTAGGAGGTTTAGACCTCTGTCTATAAGACCGAAGGCTATGTGACCAATAAGGGGTAAAGATTTACCTACGCGGAAGAGGGAACGCCTTAGTCGAAGATGCTCCACTCTTCTTCCTCCTCTTCCTCTTCGGGAGCCCCTCCCCTCAGTAGGTTTATCCTCTCCTTTATCTTACTGAGTATGCCCTCCCTCTCCCAGTACTCCTCGTACCTCCTGGCATAGTAAGGCCTTGTCTCGCTTAACATCTCGCTCAGCTCTCTCTGATAGACAACTCTCCTATATAGGAAAACCGCTGCAAGAAGGCCTCCAACAGCTGAGAATATGAGCGCTCCTAGCTCCATCATTGAGAGAGGGAAGCCTGGAATTAGGAGAACGACGTCCATGACGATGCTCTTCTGGTATGTGACCTTGCCAGCCTCGAAGATTAGGGATACGGCGTCAGAAGTAAACCTGGAGTAACTAGCTCTTATCTCGGCGTCCAGAACGTTAGGTGTGCATCCGGGTAGCGGGACGTATGGGAATAACGCGTAACCATCGCTATCCGTCTTCGCTGTAAATACTACCGTTGTCCCATTCTCTAGCTCAAGGGTTAAGTTGACTCTCGCTCCCCGTATTGGTCTGTCGAACCATCCCCTGACTTGTACTTTTAACCTTCCGACATGTGTTTTTATCTTTAAAGTTTCGCCCTTTAATTCTTTAGGATCAAACGTCACCCCGCCTCCGGTTATTTCGAAACCGCGCCAGTAGACTCTTACCTTATAATCGTAACCTCCTAGAAGGTATCGGAGTTCTACTTCCTTCTCAGACTTGACCTTGTAAAGTTTAGTCGTTCCGTTATGGAGCGTCGCGTTCAGGATAATGTTACTCATATGAGCCCCAGTACTGCTTAAGACTTCAACTGCTACGTGCTTGAAGTACAAGATGTATTCATTTAGGCCCCTACCTGCATTTACGGAGTCGCTTATTAAAGTCTTCCCGCCCCACGTAACCTCTATTGAGTACTGTTTGTCCGTAGGTAAGAGCCCTAAGTCCAGCTTGATGTCAGAACGCTTGAATAGAGTGTTGTTTAACGTGTAATTTGCCAACACTATGTTAGCATACTTTACCACTATGTTTAGGCCGGGCGGAAGGCCCGCGCCTCCCTCGTCGACTACTTTTACCGTTACTTGCCGCGCGTTAACCTGCACTCTTATCGACCAAGTGTCTCCGTAAACTTCCTTTGGAGATGACTCAGTGACTGGGATTATCCCCCGGGTTGGGACTTCATTAAGAACTAAGCTGTACGAGTACTGGCCGAGTTCTGCGTCACTTATCTCCACAGACCCGTCGTCGCTGAGCGTTAACGTGAAAGTCTCTCCTTCAGGCGTGGTAATATTTACCTTGAGCCCCCCGGGCAAGCTGTATCCATCATCGTCTACGAACGTAAATCTCAGAAACGATATTATCCCTACCCTAAGCGTAAGCGGGCTCTTCGTCTTATCATCTATTTTCAGGGTTTCCTCAAGCTTCAAGTCTCCCTTGATATAGACCTTGATGATGTAGGTGCCATAAGGTATGACACTGAGTTCTATCTCATTCGTATTGGAGAGCGTTACCTCCTTAATCTTCTTATTAGTCCCGGAAACCTTGTAGTATATGTAGACGTCGTAGTCTCCTCCTACCAGAGGGACACCGCTCATTTTGTAGAATGAAATCGTAATGCTGTGGCGTAGGGGCAGCTGAACGATCACTGTCATCGACTTACCGCTAGCCTCAAAGCTTTTACCCCCTATAGGGGTCAAATCCAGCTGCATAGACCCTCCTACGATAGGGACCGTCACCTTTACACTACTCACGGTATACGAGTCGAAGGGGAGAAGTATTGAGTCTCCACTAGTCACACTACCTATATTCGCCAATTTAATGCTCGCATCCTCAACTAGCTCGTTTTCGTCATCTACAGCTTTAAGAGTAACCTTAGTTACGTTGCAGAAAGCGTGAAGAGTAACCGTATTATTCTCTATTCTGACACTCTTTTGGTATACTTTTACGTTGCGCCAGTAAATCTCAACCGTGTAATTACCATCAGATATATTTGTAAGATGGAGTGATGTCCACGTTTCGCTTATATGAGTACCATTAGGGAATATCACTTTAATAGTCGGGTACGTATTGTCTTCTCGAAGAGTACTCCCCGAAGCGGTATAAGCGTATACTGTCAGGTTACCTCCAGGAGATGCGAAGGCTTTATCCACTAGAGTATAAGATATCACCATTAAACTAGTTATAGCTATTATAACTAGCACAATCCTGACAAGCCTTAGTTTCTCCTCCACAAACATTCCCATGTGAAAACCACTTCAGACATGTAAAACATTTACCCTTAGCCAGAAAGTGGAAGGGACGCAAAAGCTACGTTAGAGTCCGCTCCTCAACGAGCTTGACAGCTATGTCGTAAACCTTCTCCCTCTTCTCATTGTGGTTCTTAAGCCAGGAAGATATTATCTTCCAGGCCCTGGCCTTGCACTCCCCGCAGAGAATCTCCCCGTTCTTACACTCGTAGTACCACTCTCTGAGCTTAGCGTCATCCTCTAAGAAATGCATGGATAGAAGTTCCACGAAAATCGTACAAATCTCCGGTATGCCACCCAGCTTCCTCTGCTCCTCAGCCGTTGCGCGGCCGCCAGTAAACGCAGCCATTACCTTCTTACGGGCTGAGGGAAGGGGATCCGTCAGGTAGAGGATACCCATAGGGTTTCTCTTCGACATCTTCGCCTCCCCTGTCAAGTCTCTTATCAACTTGTGGTATGTCGCCGAGGGTAGTATAAAGCCGAACTCGGCCCTGTACTTCCTCGCCAAGTCCCTCGTCAATCTGATGTGGGGGTCTTGGTCGGCCCCCACGGGGACTATCGTAGGTTTAGGCCCGCCGTGCTCGGGGAGCTGGGGGAGAAGTATGTCGCCCGCTTGTACTAAGGCCGAATAGTAGAGCCCGAAGGGCTTGTCCCCGTATATGGCCTCAAGAGTATTATAAGTAACCGCTCTTGAGAAGAGGAAGGAAAGCCTAAGGACGTTTATCTCCTCAGACTGTCTGTACACGTAGACCTTCCTAGGGTCTAAACCCAGGGCGAGGAGGTCTGCCAAGTTGCTGATCGCTATCTCCTTACTCTTAGAAAGGGGGAGCTTGTTGTCCGCGTAGGCCTCTAAGTCAGCTATGGAGAAGAAACCCCTAGCCTTAGGGGAGAGGTTGACGAAGTATATGAACTCCTCAGCCGTTATCTTAGACCCCAAGTGGTAGTCCCCGCTCGGCTTTATACCGGTCATAACCGCGTACTCCCACCCCTCCTCAATAGCCTTAACTATAACCTCTAAGTCTCTATGCCCAAAGACAAAGCCCCTCCTGATCAACCTGTGAACGTAGGGGAACTTCCCCATCAATTCTTTGGTGAGCGGCTGTATGCCGAACTCCTTCATCAACCTGTCGTAGTCCTTGATGTACGAGGCACCCCACGGGTCTATCCTGAACTCCTCGCCCACCAGCAACACCCCACACGTAACTGAAAGAAGAGAGGTATAAGGCTAGCTCCACTAAAAGTTACATTTCCAGTAACTACTCCACAGAAGTGTACAGAAACTCATTAAAAACTGCGCCGAGGACTGGTTACGCGTATTCCCGCCACGTGTATCCGCACCTAGTACACCTGTAAAACCTTGTCGAGGGCTCGTCGGCGCTACGGGTCTGCAGCATCCACCAGTAAGCCTCGTTATTACCGCATTTGGGGCACTGAACGGATATAATTGGTAGGTTAGACCTCTCAGCTAAGTCCTTCTCGGAGAGCACTAGTATCTTGTCTCCGGGCTTCCTCTCCACCTTAGCGGACACACTGTAAGACTTGGTCTCCGACTTACTAGGCGCTTCCTCGTAGCCGCAAGACCTACACTTGAGTACCGTTATCCCATTCTTCTTAAACGGAACCATTACGGACTTACACCGCGGACAAAACTTCATAGAGCACGCCCTCCACAGACTTACTCCTTAGTAAGAAGTAAAGACGTATAAATCCTTCTACGTCAAGTGGCAGACCGATAAAAAGAAAGCACTAACGCTTTACAACTCATTATTAGACCGGTATTATCACCATTTACCCCATTATCGTGATGCTGGGGTTGTCTTCGAGCTTATGGACGTAGAACCGGATTGAGAGGCGTGATGATGAGGAAAAGGAAAATGACCCGACCCGCGGCACCAGCGTGACACACGCGAGACATCGCCACAGAGAGTATCTCGCTGATTTTCTTAATAACACCCTCTGAAGGGATTGCTGGGCTCCTGCTGTCGAGGGGAAGGTCGGGTCTAGGGTTGTGACGAGGTACCTGGACAGCTTCGCCAAAGAGTACCTGAAAGCCTTGACGGAGTACTCGAAGCATTTCTTCAGGGAGGAGTACGTTAGAGCTGAGAAGGAAGCCATGATAGAGAAACTCGTGGAAGAAGCAGACCCCGAAGCCCCCCTCGGAGCGCCCTTAAAGAGAATAACCCCTAGGACGCCGCCCTCGCAACTATAGTGCTCAAAATACAGGAACTAGTAGAGAGAGGGGAAACCTACAGGATAGCTAGGAAACCCGGGAAAATCCTGGCCAGCCAACTAGTCTCGAAAGGACTACTCAAGAAAGTACCCAACGGACTCGCAGCCACAACACTCCTAAAGGCCATCTACGCGTTCATCGCGCCCCCGGAGCTTCGCGGGGAGAAGTGAGGGGTGGTGCGGGGGCCGGGATTCGAACCCGGGCAGGCCTTCGCCAGCGGAGCTCTCCTCCGGGGGCCGCCTCCCACTTAGTGTTGTTTTCACCCATTTATATGGTTTTTGAGCTTGACCGCGGCTCCCCGGATCCTCAGTTTGGGCCTAGGCTGAGCCTAGTCCACCCCCTTTGACCTAGCTCGGGCACCCCCGCCAATGATATTTTATGGTTGGTTGGTTTTTAAGGGTGTCGATGGGGTTTGAGTTCTCTGACTGGTTAGCGTTTTAAAACGTACATTACTTACCTTCGTGAAGGCCTAGGGAAAGGCTAGCGACCTGTAGCCATACCTCGTTTAGTTTAGGACGGTGCTACGATTAGGTAGGGGTAAGGTTAATAAAGGCAGGATAGATAGACGTTAACATGGATGAAGGACAAACCCCCGGAGACCCATTGATATGGAAAGCGGGGTTAACCCCTCTAT
>Ga0190367_1001577_pt1 | contig 12907 bp, 14 predicted proteins | sample 4872181011_MG_FD_171838 | JGI IMG/M metagenome (GOLD analysis project Ga0190367, IMG submission 171838) | Hydrothermal vent microbial mat bacterial communities from Southern Trench, Guaymas Basin, Mexico - 4872-18-10-11_MG | ecosystem: Environmental > Aquatic > Marine > Hydrothermal vents >... | reverse complement strand
ATATACTCTTCACAGACTCTTAGTTTTTTAAATTGACCATTCTCTATGCTGTCATCTGAACTTGTAAGAAATATGTTTCCACTAAAAATAGGTGGTGAAAGCTGAAAATAATTATCTGGCTTTTTTCCTTTCTTTTTGAGATTCTCTATCTGTCTCAAAATATTTCTTACGAGAAGATTTTTTCCAGGATTCTCCCCTTTCAGAAGCTTTTCAAAAATCTCTTTCCTTTTTATCTGACTCCTGATTATTCTCCCTGAACATTCAAGAATGTTTCTAAAAATCCTTGATGGTATGTAAGAAGGTCTTTTTACAACTCCCTTAAGTATCGCTGATGCTTCTCCTTTTCTTTTGAGAATGGAAAAGCCTGCTTCATTCCATAACTCCCTTATCAGCTTGTTTGTTTCTCCTTTCCCTTGCTCAAAAAGTCTGTGAAGATGCTTCCATAAAAACCTGGGAAGGGTTACATCATAGGTAAGAGTGATTGTATTAACGCTCATAGATCTCCTCTTTTACCTTTTCCACTATCTTTTTCGTCTTATGAGACCTTAGTCCATAAAGCCTTCCTGCAAAAGATGTGATAATGGTTATCATATCTTTCACAAGTTCTTCCTGTGGCTCTTTAAATTCTCTTCCATTAACTTCTATCACTTCAACTCCCAGTGCTTTGAAAAATTCTTTATATGTCTTTTATCTCATAAACTTTGTCATAACTTTCAGGAAGTTTTTGTTCAAGATCTTTTTTCTGGTCTCTGGAGCTAACTCTTGCATAAACAGCAACTGCATTGTCTCTCTCTTTTCCCAGTATTTGGATGAACTCCAAGTATCCTGGATGCTTCTCCTATTTTGTAGCCTTTCATGACACTTTTTATTTCACTTCTTGTATAAAAGATGTCAAGTATTGTTAAAAAACAAAAAAAAAACTGTTAATAACCCCAGTCTATCATCCATACATCAAGTCCAGCATCTATAAGCCTTTTTACAACACTTACCTCATCATAAAGGTCCATTATATAAGGTCTGTTTATGTAAGCGTATGATATGAGGACAGGAGTCTTATATTTTGGTTTTCCTTTAAAATGCATAAGACTGAAAAGCCAGTCTCTGTGAACAACTTCAAAATCACAGCTCCAGGGCTTAAACTCAACAAGAAACTTCTCTATCACCTCTTTCCACCTCCTTTGCTTTCAAGCTCACTTACCCTTTTTTCAAGCTCCATTACCTTCCTTCTGAGATCCATTATCCTTTTGTGTGCTTCGTCCACATGCCCTACTGTAGCAAATGGATTTATAGGATTGTTTTCAAACATTTCTTCAAAAAACCTCCTTGTCCTGTAAAGAAAATCCATAAGATGTGATACCATGTTTTCCTGAAGTTTCAGGTATCTTTCTGATCTAAGAAGAGAATCAAATTTTTTGCTTGATATTTCTATGAAGTTATTTCTGAATTCAAGAAAGCTTTTGAATCTTTTAGAATTTGCAACATCTATGAATTCCTTTATAGCACTTCTGTAAGTCTCCCTTATCAAATCCTTAAACTCAGCATAATATCCATTAAAACTCTCCCATTCGTCTAATGCATCCAGCAGATACTGGGTTGTCTTTTTGGTAAGGATAAATGGATAGTCTGAGTAAAACTTAAGTTCTTCCATATCAAGAAAATAGTATGGTCTGAAATAACGCTCAATACTTTCTCTCCAGCTTTCTCTGAATGCATCAAGCATGCTTTTTACAGGGGTTGGTGTTGTAAGTCCAAAAGAAAGCTCTGTTATGAGGTTAATATGAGAAAAGAGTGATTCTATAAAGTCAGTCCATGCCCTAAAAAGCTCCCATTGTGTCTCCAAGGATTCCAGGATCTCTGGAAGAGGGAAAAGGAGCCTCAGTTGTCTAAAACCTCTCAGAGTTATCTCAAGTGGTCTGAAGAAGAACCTGAATACCTCTTCAAAAAGTGCCTCAAATCTTTTTCCATATCCAAGCTTTTTTCCAGAAGCATGTTCTTTCCAAAGTTCCTCAAGTCTTTCCCTTACGGATATGTTTCTCAAAAGAAGTTCAAAAGACTCCTTGGGAAGAGCTTTAAAAAGCTCTAAAAATTTACAACAAAATAAAAAAAGAAAAAACAAAAAATTTTAGCTGAGTTTAATCAGAATGCACCAAGCTGACACCTGCTTATCTTTATTCCCAATGCCTCACATGCAGATGCAACCTCCATCTTTCCAATTCCAAGCCTTTCTGCTATCTGCCATATCTTTTTGCAAGGAATCCTTCCTTCTTCAACTGAATTTTCTATCTCCTTCCTTAAGTCCTCAGAAACATCCTTTGCAGGCTTAAGGATCTTTCTTTCAGGTCTGTATCCAAAAAGTCCAAGCTGGCATTTTGTAATAGAAATTCCTAACATGTCCATAGCAAATCCAACCTCTTCTGGAGGAACACCAAGATCTTTTGCAATGCTATGTGCAACTGCACAAGGAAGTTCTCCCTGTTTTGCCTTTTTCTTTACTGCTTCTTCTATCCTTGGATCAGGTTTTTTTCCTGGTGGATGCTTTTCTGAATAATGTCCTCTTTTTTTATGAGACATTGCCTAACCTCCTTTTTTTTATTATTTTAAACAAGAAAAAAGGAGGTTGAAAGATTGAAGGGCTATTGTAAGCAGAAGGGGTATGTGTAGTCTCTTTTGCTTCAAGGATATACGGCAAAAGAGGTGGAAAACATGAAGATAACAGTAGTTGAAAGACTGGAAATTAATAAAAACCAGGCTGAATTACTTGATGACTTAATGAGAAGATACTGTAGCTGTGTAAGATATGCTTATAATAGGCTAAAAGAAGGGAAAACGAGAAATGATCTGAAGCAAAAACTTCAGAGCATCTTCAAACTAAACTCCAGATACGCTGATACAGCCATAAGAGAAGCGAAAGAGCTTATTGAAAGACATCCTGATAAGGAGATTGTATTTGGAGGAAGAAGTCTTTTGATAAGACTGACGAAGTATGCAAGGACAAACAGAAAGAAGTATCATGAGCTTAAAAGAATTTGGGAAGAAAAAAGGAAAGGCAGAGTGAGATGTATAGGAGAAAGAGAAAAGAAGGGGAATTTGAATTTGAGGATCTTGATTGAAAAAGACAGATATTTTCTCCGCATAAATGTTGCAAACAGGCAGTGGATAAAGGCGGAATTTACCCCCAGGCACAGATACTGGCATCTGATTGAAGAAGCTGCAAAAAGAGGAGATCCTTACAGTGTTCTTGTAAGAAGGAAAGATGGAAGATATGAGATGCACATTACAGTTGATTATAAAAAAGAGCCGAGCATAGGTTTTGAAGAAGGAGCAATAGGAGTTGACCTGAACCCAGACTGTATAGCACTTACTGAATGTAGCAGAGACGGAAATTTGCTTGACAAAAAGGTGATAAAAACCCCTTCTCTGCTTTACGAAAGAAAAAACAAAAGGAAGTATTTAATCTTTCAGTATGCAAAAGAATTAGTTGAATGGGCAAAATCTAAAAGGAAAGGGATAATAATTGAAAGGCTCAACTTAAGGTCAGCTACTAAAGACAATACAGTGAAATTTTTCAGAAGGAGAAGAATTAGAAGAATATTTAACAACTTCTGTAGATCTACTTTGATCAGAGCCATAAATTCCAGAGCATACAAGGAAGGGGTTGAAGTAAGAGCTGTGAACCCAGCATATACGACTCAGATTGGGCTTTTAAAATATGCAGTAATCTATAACCTGAACCCTCATCTTGCAGCAGCATTTGTAATAGCGAGAAGAGGACTTGGATATAAGGAAAGGATAACAAAGCCATTAAAAGCCTTCATAGCTTGCTATGCTGGGGAGCTGGATGATGACCGAAGGAAGGACATATCCAGCTCTACCTGCCGAGAAGAACGGTGGGTCAAGACAGCATGGCGGGTTATGGAGGTAGCTGGGCTAAAAGCCCGCCTGCCAGAGCTTATGCTCGCCCTAAGAAGGGAGTATGGCAGGAGGTGGGTGGAAGTCCCACGGCTACTGCCACTTTACTTGTGGCAGGGATGTAAATTCCCTTGCGGATGGGGGAGATTTACATCCGCAGGCAAAGTGTAAAAATTTACACTTTGCCTAACCAGGGGATTTTATGCCAATATATGAGTTTAGATGTCTTGATTGTAATAAGCATTTTGAAGCCCTTGTATTAAAGTCAGATGAGGAGATAAGCTGTCCAGAATGTAAAGGAAAAAATATAGAAAGGATTATGTCTGTATGTTCATTCAAAAGCGGGGAAAGTTTTGTCAGCTCTTCATCTTCTTCCTGTTTTAGCTGAACAGCTTCAAACTGTGGCAGTTGCCACTGATGATAAGATTAGGAATAGGATATGACATACACAGGCTAAAAAAAGGAAGAAGTCTAATTCTTGGTGGAGTAAGTATTCCTTATGAATATGGACTTGAAGGACATTCTGATGCTGATGTCCTCACTCATGCAATAATAGATGCAATAATTGGTGCACTTGGAAAAGGTGATATAGGACTTCACTTTCCTGATACTGATCCAAGATTTAAGGATGTAAGAAGTCTTGATCTTCTGAAAGAAGTAGCTCTCTGGATGAAAAAAGAAGGTTTTATATTAAACAACTTAGACAGTATAATCGTCTGTCAAAAGCCAAAACTTATGCCATACATACCTGAAATGAGAAGGAATATATCTGAGGCAATTGGAGCAGATGAAAGAAGGATAAACATAAAGGCAAAGACAAAGGAAGGACTTGAGTCTGTTGGAAAAGGAGAGGCAATAGAATCATATGCAACTGTAACTCTTATAAAGGAGAAACTAAGATGATAAGGTTTTACAATACAGCAAAAAGGAAAAAGGAGGTCTTTGAGCCAATAAGTCCAGGAAGAGTTGGTATGTATGTATGTGGTGTAACGGTATATGATCTCTGTCACATAGGGCATGCAAGATCTGCAATAGTATTTGATGTTCTTTCAAGGTATCTGAGAGAAAGGGGATATGATGTAACATATGTAAGAAACTTCACAGACATTGATGATAAGATAATAAATCGTGCAAAGGAGCTTGGAAAAGATACAAAAGAGGTTGCTGAATACTATATTCAGGCATTTTATGAAGACATGGAAAAGCTTTATGTAAAAAGAGCAGATTATGAACCAAGAGCAACAGAGTTCATAGGTGAAATGATAGATATGATAAAGATACTTCTTGAAAAAGGAAATGCTTATGTATCTGATGGAGATGTATATTTTTCAGTAGAAAGCTTTCCTGAATATGGTTCTCTTTCTGGAAGAAGACTTGAAGATATGATCCCAGAAAAAAGGGTAAAGGCAAAAGGAAAAAAAAGGCATCCAATGGATTTTGCACTTTGGAAAAGTGCAAAACAGGGTGAACCATATTGGGAAAGTCCGTGGGGTCCTGGAAGACCAGGATGGCACATAGAATGTGCTGTTATGAGCTGTCATTATCTGGGAAATTCTTTTGATATACATGGAGGTGGAGAAGATCTCATCTTTCCACATCATGAAAATGAAAGAGCACAGGCAATATGTGCATATGGTGGACAGTTTGCAAGATACTGGCTACATAATGGATTTGTTACAGTAGAATCAGAAAAGATGTCAAAATCCTTAGGAAACTTTATAACAATAAGAGATGCACTTAAGATGTATCATCCACAGATTCTGAGACTTTTCCTTCTTTCAAAGCATTATAAAAGCCCAGTTGACTTTTCTAAAAAGGAGTTAGATTCAGCAAAGTCTGCACTTATAAGAGCTTATAGGACAATTGAAAGACTTGAGGAAATAATCGGACCAGAAAAACAGATAGACCTTTCACTTAAGGATGTGAAAGAAGAAGATAGTTTCCTCTTTCGTTTCGTAAAAGCTATGGATGATGATCTAAATACTGCAGGAGCAATTGGTGTTATATTTGAAAAAGTAAAGGAGATAAACAGAAAGATTGAAAAAGGTGAAAAGAAGGAACTTGAAAGGGATAGAAGTGAGCTTCTTTATGCTGGAAAAATCCTCGGTATATTTCAGCAAGATGCAAAAAGCTTCTTTAAAGAGCTTTATGAAAAAGAGCTTCCAATTGATATAGCTGAGATAGAAGAGCTGATAAAAGAAAGGGCAGAGGCAAGAAAAAGGAAAGACTGGAAAAAGGCAGATCAGATAAGAGATAAACTCAGGAAGATGGGAATAATACTTGAAGATACAAAAGAAGGAACACGCTGGAGATTAGATGTTTAAGCTTTTTTCAGAATTTTCTCCAAAAGGAGATCAGCCAAAGGCAATAAAAGCACTTACAGAGGGAATAAAAAAAGGACTGAAGCATCAAGTTCTTCTTGGTGTTACAGGATCTGGAAAGACATTTACGATTGCAAATGTAATTGCAAATGTTCAAAAACCAACCCTCATAATTGCTCCAAACAAGACACTTGCTGCACAGCTTTATGGAGAGCTAAAGAGATTCTTTCCTGAAAATGCCGTTGAATACTTCGTAAGCTATTATGACTATTATCAGCCAGAGGCATACATTCCTCAGACAGATACATACATTCAGAAGGATGCTTCTATAAATGAAAAAATAGACAAGCTCCGTCATTCTGCTACAAGAGCCCTTCTTGAAAGAAGGGATGTGATAATTGTTGCAAGTGTTTCGTGCATTTATGGACTTGGATCACCTGAGCTATATCATGAGATGATCCTGTATGTTGAGGAAGGTGATGAGATTCCTATGGAAAAGGCTATAAGAAGGCTTGTGGATATGCATTATGTAAGAAATGATTTGAGTCTTGAAAGAGGAAGATTCAGGGTAAGAGGAGATACTCTGGATGTATATCCTGTATATGAAGAAGATAGAGCAATAAGGATAATCTTTTTTGATGATCAGATAGAGGCTATAGAAGAGATAGATCCTCTTACAGGAAAAAAGCTGAGAAATCTTTCTCATATAACAATATATCCTGCAACACATTATGTTACACCACGTGATGTAAGAGAAAGGGCTATAAGGGAGATAAAAAAAGAGCTGAAAGAAAGGATAGAGTATTTTAAAAAAAAGGGAAGGATTTTAGAAGCTCAGAGAATAAAAGAAAGGACACTTTTTGATCTTGAGATGATAATGGAGATGGGATACTGTCATGGAATAGAAAACTATTCAAGACATCTTGAAGGAAGAAAGCCTGGTGAACCTCCACCAACACTTCTTGATTATTTTCCAAAAGACTTCCTTACAATAATAGATGAAAGCCATATTACTGTCCCACAGCTCATAGGGATGTATAGAAGTGACAGATCAAGAAAAGAAACACTTGTGGAATACGGATTCAGACTCCCTTCTGCACTTGATAACAGACCACTTAAGTTTGAGGAATTTGAAAAAAAAGTAAATCAAGTAATATATGTCTCTGCAACACCAGGACCTTATGAACTCAGTAAAGCAGAGCAGATAGTAGAGCAGATAATAAGACCAACAGGACTTGTTGATCCAGAGATAATTGTAAGACCAGCAAAAAATCAGATAGATGATCTTATTGGCTGGATAAAAGAAAGGATAGCAAGGAATGAAAGGGTAATAGTAATAACACTTACAAAGAGGATGGCAGAAGATCTTACAGAATTCTTACAGGATCTGAACATAAGAGCAAGGTATATACATTCAGATATAGATGCACTTGAAAGGGTTGCAATAATAAATGATCTGAGAAAAGGAGTATATGATGTGCTTGTAGGAATAAATCTTTTAAGAGAAGGGCTTGATCTTCCAGAAGTATCTCTTGTTGCAATAATGGATGCAGACAAGGAAGGATTTCTTCGTTCAGAAAGGTCAATAATTCAGATATGTGGAAGGGCAGCAAGAAATGTAAATGGAACAGTTATACTTTATGCTGACAGGATAACTGAATCTATAAGAAAGGCAATAGAAGAGACAAATAGAAGAAGAAGGATCCAGATTGAATATAACAAAAAACATGGAATAAGACCTGAGACAGTAAAGAAAGAGATAACAGAGATTATCTACGAAGCAGATTATGTAAAAGTTCCATCTGTTGAGGAAGAAATAGAAGAGTATGGATCCATAGAAGAGATGGAAAAACAGATAGAAAGACTTCGCAAAGAGATGAAAGAAGCAGCCAGAAGACTTGAATTTGAAAAAGCAGCTTTTATAAGGGATAAGATAAGGAAGTTAGAAGAAAAATATATGCAGATTACTAACTTTTCCTGATCCTTATTATCTTCTGCTCTGTCTTTGTTATCCTCTCTGGACCATCCTTTTTTATGACATAAACATCTTCAAGACCAACAACACCTTCTTTTGGAAAAACAAACTTTGGTTCAAATGCTATGACCATCCCTTCCTGAAGCCTTTCTTTAAAACGAGATGTTATAACAGGATATTCATCAATCTCAAGTCCTATTCCATGCCCTACAAACTTTGCCTTTCCTTCACCATATCCCATAAAATATTCCTCAAGTCCCCATTCCTTTGCAATCTCCAAGCATCTTTCATATATCTCATTGCAATATATGCCAGGTTTTGCAATCTCTGAAAAAAATCTGTGAATTTCTAAGGAACATTCATGAGCTTTCTTTAGTCTGTCTGGAAGATCACCTATAACAAATGTCCTTGATTCATCTGCTATGTATCCATTCACACATGCACCATAGTCTATCTCAATTGGTTCACCTTCTTTTATCTTTTTTAATCCTGCACCTTGAGCCATTGCAGGAGTTATTCCTTTTCCTCCATGCGGACTGTTTAAGAATGAGATAACAGATCCTGTTTCTCCAGAAAGCACATGAACATAGTGCATCTCCTGATTCCATTCCCTCATCCTCATCATTCCCATATGTCCTTTTTTTCTTGAAATGTATCCGAGAAATGCGTCTACCTCAAGCTCACTTATTCCAGGTCTTAAGATCTTTTGAACTTCTTTAAATCCTTCATCAACTATACTGACAGCCTTTTTTATTTGAGTTATCTCATACTCTGACTTTATCATCCTTGTCTTTCTTATAAATTCAGAAATGTCCACTATCTCAAAGTCCTTCAACATCTCTTTATACCTAAGATAAACATTTGCAGGAATCACATCAAATTCCAATCCTACCCTGCTTCTTTCTCTTAGATATCCCCTTATGAAGTTTCCTACTTCAGTCTGTCTTGCTCTTATTATCTCCTTTAAAGGAGATTCTTCTTTTACTCTTTCAAATCCCTTATGAACTATAAGAACAGGATCTCCAGAAAAGGGAATCAGTAATGTAGAAAGCTGTATGGTTCCTGAAAAGTAATATCTGTCTACATTCTGGAGGATAATAGCTAAGGATATACCGTTTTTTTCAAGATATTCCTGAAATCTTTTTATCCTTCTTTTTATCTCCTCTTCATTTACCTTTTCCATAATACAGCCTCCCATCTTTCTAAGATATCTTTATCTGAAAATCTCCCTATTCCAGCTTTTTCCAAAAACCGAAAAACATCATACTTATTTCCAAGACTCCACCATTTTTTTACAAGAGAAACAGCTTCTTCTTCAAACATCCATTCTTCACCAAACCTTTCTCTCATATACCTCTCCATAGCAGCTTCTGCAATCCATGCTATTACATAATCAAGACTGTAAAATTCAGGGACGAGATCAAAAAGGTGTGCTTCTGGCTGATAGTAAAATCCAGTATATTTTGTCATATATTCTGAATACAGCCTTCCATCAGATACATCATTCTTAGAAAACATCTCAAATTCAACCAGAAACTTTGCACAGTATCTTCTAAATACAGCTATTTCCTTTAATACCTTATGGAAATATATGCTTTCTAAGGTTTTCTCAGGAAGAGAAAGGACATTTCTCAAAAAAGGTCTTGACATGGAGATGTCCTGGAAAAGAAAAGCAAATACTTCAGAAAGTATGTAACAGGTAGAAAGATCTCTGTATATGAGAGGAAGTTCAGGATCGGTATGGACTGCTGAAAGACCATGTCCAAGTTCATGTGCTATGGTCTCAAGATCTATCCAACCTCCAACAGGATTCATTACCACATATACCTCTTCTGGAATCTGGACAATAAATGAGATTGCCTGTGAGCTCTTTTTTTTGTCAAAATCTATTTCCAGATAAAGCCCTTCAGTGTTTCTTACATCTATATTCCATACTGACTTAAGAAACTTGAAAAAGTATCTTATACCTTCTTCTGGAAATGTTTCATCAAATTCAGTTAAACTGAGAAGATTTATTGCATCAAATCTCGTAAGCTCATTAAGAGGAAGCCTGTATCTTTTTTTTACCCATTCTTCTATAAGTGGAAAATAGATCCTTTCAGTAGCTTCTAAAAGTTCTTTTACTTTAAAGTAAAACATTCTGTAATCTATTCCTTTTTTCTGTTTGCAGTATTCTATGTAATCTTTAAATCCAAAGTTTTTTTTCAAGATCTCCAGAAGACATTCCCAGTAGTTTAAAATAAATGGCTTCAGGAACTTACAGAGAGGTGTTATTTCCTTTTGCAAGATCCTTCTTTCTTTTATACTTTTTGACTTCTGACAGAAAGGTATAACCTCCCTTATGTATACCTTCTTTTCACCTACACAGGCTGCTGCACCTGAAATCCATGTCCTCATTTCTGCTTCATAAGGCATAAGATTTTTCTGAAGATAGTGATCTATAATACCGTGTCTTATACAGATCCTTTCCTTTTTGTCCTGAATCCATTCTAAAGAATTTGCAACTTCTTCATTTATCACCTTCTCATATCCGGCATATATAAAAGAAGGATCCTTAAAGAAAGGTCTTCCTATCCAGTAAGATAATGCCTGAAGTTTTAATCTGCAGTTTAAATGATGAATGATATTTTCAAGTTCTTCAGTTTTTATTTTTTCTGTTTTCATTTTTTTAGGATAATGTTATTTTAAGCATAAAATTATATAAAGGAGGATAAAAAGATGGCAACAGTTACTATATCAAGGCATTTTGGAGCAGGAGGAGCAACATTAGGAGCCAGAGTAGCAAAAAGATTGGGATACAGATACATAAATGATGAGCTGATAAAAGAGGTTGCAAAACATGTGGGTGCTTCAGTTGGAGAACTCGTAAGTCTTGAAAAGAAGTCTGTAAAAAAGAGCAGACTAATGAGTTTTCTGGAAAAGGTAGTAAAGACGGATATAATTGAAAGAAGGAGGCATCGCAGATTAGATGTTCAGGAATATGTTAATGGTATAAAGGAAGTGATACTGAGATATTATAATGAAGGGAATGTGGTCATAGTTGGAAGGGGAAGCAATTATGTGCTTCAGGGAAAAAAAGATGTAATACATGTGCTTGTTGTGGCAAGTAAAGATTTTAGAATAAAGTTTTTGGTTGAAAATTATGGTTTTACGGAAGAACAGGCAAAAAGGGCTATAGAAAGAGCTGATCTTATAAGAGAGTCTTTTTTGTATTATTTTTCAGGAAAAGAATATCATGATGATCCTATGATTTACACAGTATGTCTTAATATGGATCAGATTCCTATGGAAAAGGCAGAACAGATTATAGTAAGTCTTGTAAAGGAGAAAGAAAATGAAAGATGATCTTCCTCCATGTGAGATAAAGATAGACAAGGAAGGGGTATGGTATCACAAAGGAGCAGAGATTATAAGAAAAGACATTATAAAGTTTTTTTATGAACATATGGATCTGGACGAACATGGAAGATATATAATCTCCTGGAGAGGAGAAAGGTGTGTGGTAGATGTTGAAGATACGGCATATTTTGTGCAAAGAGTTGAAAGAATAGATGACAGGTTTATTCTGTTTTTAAGTGATGAGACTCAGGAAGAACTTGATCCTGAAACACTTTACATAAAAGGAGATGTCCTTTACTGCAAAGTAAAAAAAAGGAAGTTCCCTGCAAGATTTAAAAGACCTGCATATTATCAAATTGCAGAGTATATAGAGGAAGAGGATGGGAAGTTTTTTATTCGTGTTAAAGGAAAGAAGTATGTCTTGCAATGATCAGGATAAAGATACTTTATGATAACAATCTAAAAGAAAGAAGATTTATATCTGCTTGGGGATTTTCTTGTTTTATTGAAGAAAAAAAAATTCTCTTTGATACAGGAGGACAAAGTTCTGTTCTTTTTCACAACATGAAGGAGCTAAAAGTCCCTTTTGAAAATATAGAACACATATTTATCTCGCACATACATGGTGATCATACAGGAAGTCTTATACCTCTTGTAAAAAAGATAAAGAAAGTAAAAGTATGGATACCTGAAAATTTTCCAGAAGAGCTGAAAATTGAATTAGGAACTTATGGAGCAAGGATAAAAAATATAAAAGGTGCTACTAAGCTTTTTGAAAATGTATATTCAACAGGAATTATGGGAAAATATCCTCCAGAACAGTCTCTCCTGATAGATACAAAAAGAGGCATCATCCTGATTGTTGGATGTTCTCATCCAGGTATTTTAAATATAGCTACCAAGGCAAAAAACATCCTCAACAAAAAGATACATCTCATATTAGGAGGACTTCATCTCAGAGGATATCCAAGAGCACATCTTTTTCATATAATAAGCCTTCTGAAAAATGAAACAGAAAGGATAGCTCCGTGTCATTGCACTGGTGAAGATGCTACAGAAATTATTAAAGAGGTCTGGAAGGAAGGTTTTATAGAAGTAGCAGTTGGGACATCAATTGAGTGTTGACAAAAAAAACTTTATTTTATATTTTAATCTTGGAAGTGCCGAGATAGCTCAGTCGGTAGAGCAGGGGACTGAAAATCCCCGTGTCCGCGGTTCGATTCCGCGTCTCGGCACTTTTTTTATTTTATGTATCTTATAGCCTTCTCTAACCTGTATATTACCTCTTCTTTCCCAAGAACTTCCATTACTTCAAAAAGTCCAGGACTTACTGTCTTTCCAGTAAGAGCTACTCTTACTGTCT
>Ga0190367_1001575_pt1 | contig 12923 bp, 8 predicted proteins | sample 4872181011_MG_FD_171838 | JGI IMG/M metagenome (GOLD analysis project Ga0190367, IMG submission 171838) | Hydrothermal vent microbial mat bacterial communities from Southern Trench, Guaymas Basin, Mexico - 4872-18-10-11_MG | ecosystem: Environmental > Aquatic > Marine > Hydrothermal vents >... | reverse complement strand
GGATAGCTAAGTGGTTTAGGAAAAGTCCCTACGCGAAGATCCTTATCACCACCGATGTGCTTGGTGAGGGACTGAATCTTCAGGTAGCTAATGTCCTCATAAACTATGAAGTCACTTGGAGTCCCATAAGGCTTGAACAAAGAATTGGAAGAATATGGCGTTACGGCCAGGAGAGAAATTGTTACGTCTTTAACTTATTCTACCTTCACAAGTATGAAAAAGATGTTGCTGATAATGTATTCAGAAAGCTCTACGGCATAAAGGAGGCCATAGAGAAGCAGGAGCTAACATTAGGCGATGAAGTTTATATGTCAGCTATTGGCGATAGCCTTTTTGAAAATATTGTAAAGGAGAGACTTGGAAAAGAGTATGTTGAGTACTCAAGATATCTAAGCGGATTCATACCTCTTTCATTTAGACATAAGGGAAAGGAAGTAAGATTAACGGAGTCGGAGATAATAGAGAAACTCTTTGAAGATGAGTTAAGTGATTACGTAGATGAGTTCATACACGCTATAATAGATCTGGCAAGGAAGATTAGAGAGAAGAACATTTATCCCAAACCCTTAACACGAGAGGAAATAGAGAGATTTCTAGAACAAAGCTTCGGGATACGAAATATAGAGGAAGCTAGCTACATAGCTACAAAGTTAAGCGAGATTTACAAAAAGATTTCTAAGAAAAAACTAGGTTTCTTCTTAAAGAAAAGACCAGACTCAATCTTAAAGGCGCTTAGAAACAAAGGTGATATGCTGTCAAAACCTCTCGTATTAGCACTTCCATCTAATAAGAAACTTCTATGCGTCCTCGGACTAGCACGAATAAGGGTAAAGAATGAAAATCTACAAAACCGTGAGCGAGTTTATGAAGAACCTATTCTAGTTAGGCTAGATGTTGAAAATAAAAGAGCTGAAGTACTTGGAGGCAATGATCTTGTAAAAACATTATATAGCTTATTACCTCCAGCATTGGAAGTAGATGAATATTACGGTCTTGACAAGCTTATTGACTCTGAGTGGTCTCAAGCTATAGGTTTTGTGAAAGGGCGGCTAAGCCGTAACTATGAAATTGCTACAGCTCATTACAATGACATGCTTGAAAGAATCATTAAGTATGAAAATGAGAAACTAGTAGTTGGAGGTTCAAACTACTTCAAGTGTAGGACATTAATTGACGATATAAAGCCATTGTGTTATTTTGTTCCAGTTGGCTTATTCCCTGAATCTAAGGAAAAAGCTGAGTCAGGAGTATGGTTTGGTTTTGAGAACAAGTATTTAGTGAACATAGTATTGAAATACGAGGAAATGAACGGTCGTAGAGCTGATATAAGAAGGAGAGAAGAGGAACACTATGATGTCTACAGCTACAGTGATGAGGAGGAAAGATACATTGAAGTCAAGGGGTTTGTAAAGCCACGACTTGAGATCAAGTTTACTGAAAGAGAGTATAAGACCGCCAAGAAATTAGGCGAAAAGTACTGGCTATACTTAATCTATGGCGTGGGGACTGAAAGTCCTATTATGCTTTGTATTAGAAATCCCATAAGAAAGCTTGAATTAACTATGACTGAAACCGCCATCGTTAGAAGAGAATATGTCTGGTCTAAAAGATTAGAACTATAGTGATGAATATGCAAAAACCTATAGTCTTTGATATGGGAAGAAGTGTTAAGATTGAAGTGTGGGGAGGATTTAACACTATTGGAGGCAACTGCGTAGTTATTCGAGACCATAACGAAGGAATAATGTTGGATCAAGGGGTATGCTTTTCTAGATTTAAGAAGTTTTATGGTAGATTCATTCAGCCTGAAATTGTTGAAGATTTAAGAGAAGTAGGTGCTATCCCGCCAAGAAAGGTTTATGAAGGTGTTTCTGAAATCTATATTTCCCATTTACATGTTGACCATTTAGGATCACTATCCATACCTTTTGAATACGATGTTAAAGTATTTGTGCCCTCAAAAACTATTCTTGAAAAGCTAACTAATTTCTGGTATTGGGGTTGGAAGGAATTATTGTTACCTAGCGATTATGATTTCACAGACCTTAAAGACGTTACTAAGTCGAAGAGAATTAAAGCAATCCAAGTCAGTCATAGCGCATTCCCATCATACTCCTTTTTAGTAGAAACTTCTGAAGGCACTATCCTCTACACTGGTGACTTCAGAATAAATTCTCCCTTAGATATAAGTACTCTAAAGAGTTATAGCAGCATTGAAGGCGAAGTAGATCTATTAATTATTGAAGGAACCAATTTTTTAAGAAGACAAACACCGTTAACACCAGAAGATATTAAACAAATCTTTAAAAGAATTTTAAGTAAATATGACCGTAATTACCTCTTTTTATCAACACATATGCTTGATGCAGAATCATTTATCTTAGTTTCAAAAATTCTTCAGGAAAGAGGTTACGATTTAGTATTAACTCATACCAAGTACGGAGAACTATTAGATGGACAACTAAAAATCCTAGGATTAAAAGAGCACATACAATTCTACTTATTACCATTAAGAGGAGGTGCTCCTGGACCCTTAAATTATGTTAAGGTCATCGGAAGAGAAGATGTTCTAAATATGAAGAAGGCTGCCTTCTTAACCAGTTTAACTACAGTTAATGAAGCAAAAATGTTGATTAGATCATGCCATATTAACCCTACTGGCCTATTACAGATAACCCTAACCGGTGAACCCCTTGATGAAGAAGGTTGGATAATGGAAGCAAGACTAAGAAACTGGTTAAGAAGACTAGGAATAAACTCCATCCAGCTACACCTTAGCGGACATTACTACCCATACGAGTTTAAAGAAATAATACAGATAATAAAGCCTAAAAAGATAATACCAATACATACAAGGGCCCCGAAAACAATGATATCTCTTTTTGAAAGAGTTAAGTAAGTTGCGGCCTAATTATGCGCATGCATTAAATTTCTTCAATCTATATAAGTACTTGCTATTCTTTCTAAAATGAAACTCGATGCTAATCATTTAGAAGAGATTTAGTTTATGTTTTAAAGAACATGTAGAACCTATACAGTCGATGCTTCCTATGTTAATACTTTGTGAGAAACATGTTCAGCTTTTTTATAGGGTTTATCAGTAAGTAACAAGGTGTTCACCATCTTTATAGAACTAAGCAGTTCCTTTATTATTACGTTTAATATTTTTAAAGCAATTTCATAGAATCTCTCTATTTCATGAGGTAGAATTCTATACTCAAGAATTGAAATATAGGGAGAAAGCTGCATGGAGCTCGGGTAAGGGTGTACGAAGAAACTATAGTCGCTATATAATTCTCTGAGGCGAACATTCGGTTTCGTAGTCTTTTCTACGAATTGTAGCATAAAAGCTATTGAAGGTGCGGGATATGCATACTTATACTTTTCAAACAGCTCACGTAGTATGCTGGAGATTTTTTCTGTGGTATCTTTAATTTTTTTAGTATTATTTACCTTTAAAATTCCTTTAGCCAAGATAAATGATGGAATAAGGAGCATAATGTCGCTTACCTCGTATTTCTCTAAGCCTTTAATCCTTAACTTTTTAGGCCTTAATGCCCCTAATAACGAGAGATTAAGCCAGCAAATATTATCTTCTATGACTTTTAAGATCTTTGTTTTACTCATATTTATACCATCACTTAGCTCCTTAAGAACAGATTTATCTATAACATCGCCTAGCGACTTCATGTAAACTGCCTTGTGTGCTTCATCAAAATATTTCTTACTATCCCATAGAATTAGACCATTTAATGCAATGAGATCGTATGTATCTATAAGGTCACGTACATTTACATGTTCACCATACAAGCTAAGAAATTCGTTTAAAACAGAAATGTCCTTATACAACATTGTTGCCTGAAGATAAATGAAAGATAGAGCTTCAAGAATTTTTCTTAGCTCTCTAAAGATTAAAGGAGGTGCTTCAATCATTGTCTGCAATCTATTAGTTAATGCCTTAAGCTCCTCCACCAGGAAGTATGCGCGCTCAGCGATTCTATGACCTATGAAAAAAGTGTTTAACGGAAGAATCTTACCTATCTCATTTAATAAGATATACGATACCGTGTCTAATTTTGCATCATAATATATTAAGAGTTTAAGCACTTGCGTAAGGTCATCGAGAACTTTAAGCTTAACATTACGCTTTAGTTCATTAAGTATCAATAATGCGTCAGCCATAGCAATGATTTCAGAGAATAAAGAGCTTTTCGATCGGTATATATATTCATACCTTTTTGCTAAACTTCCATCCCAAATAGAGCCCATGACAAAATTATCTATGAATTTGCAAAATTTTTTGTAATTAACTTTATACATGACCGTATATGCAGACTTACACCATGGAGGATTTTTACGTATAACTATTTTAAACCAGTCAATACCTTCTTTAACAAGATCCTTATTGCACATCTCAGCATCTTTCTTAATAATATCTACCACGTTAACCTTCTTTCGTAAACTTTGCCTAAATAATCTAATGGCATTCTCTATGAATGATAAGTAGTAGTGATTAGGGAAATCAACAAAAACACTTCTGGAACCTATATGAAGAAAATGACTAATACTGGGTGGCGTTCTTAAACTAACAGGAACCCAAACCCATTCATCATAAAGTCTACTAAGCCTCGTCAAGGCCTTATCCTAAGATCTTATTAAACTACAGAATATAAAAATATGAACTTCACACGTTCAATTCTAAGACTAATATATTGCTAAACATTCACGACAATATTACACGATGCTGCAAAGGATTACAGTAAGCGCATGTTTATAGATGAACCTCTGCATGTTTGTAAAGGCTATCATAATTCTAAAAAGCTGGGCGAGAACTTTAATAGGTATTATTGTAACACCGTAATCCATTTAAATATCCTAGCTATAATCTCAAAAAGCTTGATGGTAGAGATGGGTGGAATAACTATTGTTTTTAAGGATGTATGGGTAGCCTTAGCCCTCATAATACTTGGTTTTGTAATATTTCATTTTGCTGCTGAAACTGCAGGTTTAAAAGCGCTTGCAGAAACATATTGGGACATGGTAACATGGCTAAGCCTCTTTTTCTTACTGCTCATACTAGTGCGGATACTACTAAGCAGCAAATAAAATAAGACACCAGACAACTTGACAGATAAATACACTCAACGCCTAATTATCTTTTCATAGTTTAAACCATCTTTAACCCATATAAGCCCATCACACAACTACCATGAACAACGACAATAAAGCATTAAAAATGTGGGGCACCGCCTCGTGAGGGCGGCGTACTGATTAAGCTATGATCTAGTAAAGGATATGAAATTGTTGTGCTTAAATGGCGGCTGTAAAGATGGTGTTGAAAAGATAGGTTATGTTTTTAGCTGTTAAATATTGTAGGGAGCTTTGTTCTTGACTCTTGCATTATGGTTTACTTCTATTATCTTTTTCGTTTATGCCACACATATATTGACGTTGCAAGTGTTGCGATAAGAAATATTGTGGCTACGGCTATGTACGGGTAATGTTGGCTCCATAAAGTTTGCTTGCCTGCGGTAGTGGTTGGTGTTATAGGTGGGGTTTCTACTGCGGTTGTTGTAAAAGATTGTGTGCTAGACTGGTTTGTTTCTTCAACGCTTACCGTGTAGCTATTTATTGTTCCAGGGGTTGCTGCAACATTTTCCTTAAGGACTTGGTTAATTAATTTGCCTTTCTCAACTACTCCTGCATATATCCCGTATGTGCCGTTTTTCAGCCCCTGCACAACAACTCTATACTGTCCTTTAATCGTATTAGGTATTATGATTAACTGAACCGGTGCTTTAATACCTGAATAGTATGCGCCTTCTATTTGATTATATGTTCTTCCATCATAATATCCGATAATTCTTCCTTCAGGATCCACTATAGCTATTCCAACGGGGCTGTAGGCGGATGCAAAGACCCATCTATTACTTTTAGGAAGCTTTTTAAGCCATTTACCAAAGGATGTTTCAATTTCCTTATTTACTTTAAAAGAATGTTCTTCCCCCCACTTATCCACTACAACTACCTTCTCTATTATAGCAGAAACATATATGGGTTCATTACCTGACAACCATATCTTAACCTCAGGTAAGAAGGCCTTCTCAGCCATTTTTGATGCAGCACCCTTAACACCTTTTAAAATGCTTGTAGCTAAAGCTAGCACGTTTCCAGGCCACCAAGTACTAACCTCTATATCGGCAACAAATATTGAGTCCTCTCTTCTAAGGGGGAACTCTTTACTAGTCCACTTCAGCTCAGGAACACTTATGCCTAAAGAAAGCGAATCTAAGTCTCTAGCTGGTATATAGCCAAGTTTCACAATAACAGAGGCTCTTGAAACACTGTCGGCAGGACTTAGTTTAACAGAGAATCTTCCTGAAAGCGCAATTTCTTTAACGCCAAAGAAGTTAAGGAGCTCCGATACCGCATCTGGAACCTTATCTACGTACTTGTATTCTTCAGCTGAAAGAGAGTACGGTGTAAAGGTTGGTAGCGCTAAATAGTATGTGCTAACACTGCCTTGAACTATGTCAATAAAACTATATGGAACATCTCCCTTAGGATCAGTAACAACCTTGTCTTTAATGCTGAAAGTTTCTGTAGTATCCTTGTAGAGTTTCCCATCAGGGGCGTAAAAGAAGGTTACAAAACGAAACCTACTATTTTCATTAATACCGCTCAATTCCTCCCATGTTTTTGATGCCACCATTGTTATAGTGCTAGTGAAACTATCAAACTTAACACTGATTTCATGTCCATATTCCCAGCTTCCTTCGGTTTCATTAAAAATCCAAGTATTATGCTGGGTTCCTTTTATAATAGTTTCATTATAAGGTTGTCCCAATTTACAGTGCATTAATGAAATACAAACTTCATATCCGTCCTCACCAGTAGATGGATTTCCATCCACATCTATGAAAAGACTCCACCCATATTCGAGGAGATTATCTGGTACGAAATCACGGTTAAAAGTAAGAGTTGATGGAACATATAGTAATCTTAAATTTACGTAAATATTATCATTAGAATTATCTGTAAGATTAAACCTACCCGTTTCAACCGTTTGAAGCAAGCTCAGTGAAATTATAATTAGAAATAAGAAAGCAGCTGCAACATATTTGTACGACTTACCCATCCTTAACCCCATAGTCTTATGGGCCATCCTTACAATACAATAAACCCTTAAATTTCCCCTTTAATTATAGTTTTCTACCATAATGTAGTTTAAAACCAACCATGTCTTTAAAATACCCTCACAATCCCTACAAAATTTCTCCTTTCATTATTATAAAAAACTCTAAATATTCAACCATTGTGGAGCAGGCTGAGATTTTAACGCTTATATTTCATCAATAGACAGATTAGATTGTTTTTAGCTTTTCACTTTTAAGTTTCTCTGTGAAAACTATAAAGTTAGCATATCGATCTTTCAGGTACATGGCAATGGGTTCTGCGATAAGGAGCGCAGCTGACATAATAGCACCAATGATTCCAAGTCCTAGCAGGCTTAGTATGCTGCCTACAAATCCTGTTCTTTCTAGAACCTTTATTGATTTATTTAATTGCTTATAAAGTCTTTTTTGCTTTCTTACCTCGCTTCTGATTGCCTCATTAATCTCAGCTTCGAGAAAGCCTATTTCTTGGTTAGCAGCTTCCCTCTCACTACTAGTAATATTTCCATTTATCCATTTTTGCACGTATTTCTGAAGGGTTCTTCGAAGACGCCTTGTACTTCGATCTTTTCTAAGATTCTTCAATGAATCTATGCTTAACTCTTCAATAGCGTTTGCATCAAAACTTAGATATCGAAGCAACGAACCAAAACTCTTCTTGATTAACAAGTACTCTTTTTCTTTAGGAATAAATTCCCGGCTTTTCTTGCTATAGACTTTTACATAGTTGCTTGATGCTTCTAACATCATTTCTTTCGGCATAGTGACCATACCGGCTGAGTAGTAGTTAGCGTTGAGAATAGATGCTAACAGCCTCCTTTGAGGTATTCGTTTAATATATAAGAAAGCAATTAATAATGTCCTATTAAGCATGCCCTCCTCATGGATGATTTTCATGCAGAGCTCTTTAAACACTTTAACTTGAGCTCCATCTTTAAAATTCCCACTGAATGGGGATAACCTAGGATCAAGATCTCTAGCAAGAGCCCTCTTTGCAATAGCTGTAGCATGGGGTTGCTCATACCATATGAACTCTTTAACGTTCTCTTCAAGAAACCTAATTCTTTTCTCATAAGTTCTTTCAGGGTCTTCACCTTTACTTAAGATGCTAGGTTTCCCTATTTTATCCCTGTTTAATTGAAGTGCTAAATACGATCTAGTGTTTAAGTTAACTCCAAGCATTCTATTAAACAACTCTCTATCTTTCTCAAGCCTAGACCAATTAACATATTGTCTTACGTCATTAATGCCGGAAGGAATAAGCGGTCTCAATATACCTTCACTTAATAAACCCGGTTCCTCCATTAAAGCGGCAAATGTTGTGCTTGATGTTAATAAATGAGAAATGCTAGGAGAAATATAGTCAAATAAAATAGCCTGTATTTTCAATTCCCTACGTATGTCCGAAACACTAGGCTGTGTTATAACTTGCGTTAAAGGATCATAAATTGACGGAAAAACAGCCTTAAGATTCACGTAAGAGATATTTTTGCACACCTCAAACACCCTTAGATAACACCGTATATCACTAAGTATATTCCTGCCTAAGATTCTTATGGCCGCTTACAACAAGCTTCTTTAAACCCACTGGTAGTGAGGGGTGCAATATTATGTAAAGTGATTTATTTAGCTCATGAGCATCGCTAAAATAATTTAAGCATCCTATATACGGCTTATGAAACTATTTAAAATGTTCCGACCAAACCTCTTCCGTCATGAACCTGCTTAGTTCTGTTGGCAAGTGTAGTAGCTGCCACTTGATTTTCTTTCCCTCTACAAGTTCCCTTACCTCTCTTTCTCTTTGCGTTAGCGTCATTGTTTTGCCGCTTTTAACCTCTATGAAAATTATCTCCTCAGGCTTACCGTCAGACAGTCCTTTAAATGCTATGAAATCTACTGGTGTCCCTATAAACCTTAGGTCTTTAGGATTTATCCCATAATTTGAAAATAACAGTAGCGGCGCTAAATGTTCTCCCACCTTCCCAAGTATCGTTGAAGCAGACCTCTTAATAGCATCCTCCCTTATCCGCTCCTCTTCCTTAGCCTTCCACTGCTCAAACATTAGCTTAGCCTTCTCCTCAGCCCTCTTTTCATACTCAACCCTTAATCTTTCAAGTTCCTTATCTCGTTCAGCCTTTAACCTCTCAAGCTCCTTAACATGCTCATCCCTTAATCTATCAAGCTCCCTCCTCGCCCACTCATTAAACAACCCCCTAGCCCTATCCTCAACAGCACCCTTCAACCTAGAGTACTTAATAAATAACACAATAACTAATAAAAACATAGCGCAAGGTTTTGTCCAAGGTTTTAGACAAACACTTGAACACTACTTTAATAGAACCTCCCTTTTCTGAAATTAGGGGTAAAAGTAATAGCTTAAAAGAATTGAAAGCTATGCGGTAAGCAGTGATCGTAAAGATACTACCAGAAAATATGAGGATAAGTAGTGTTTTTAACTGTTAAATTTTTGAGTTCAACTTATTTTTGTTGGGTGATGTAGTAATGAAGCGTATGTATGAAACTCTTATCGTTGGACTTATTGCGGTTTCAATTCTTCTCATAATTTTAGACAGCATAGTTAAATTAGAAGCTGCTATAAGAAACTTTGTATATTTAGCTGATTTTGCTATATGTGCCGTGTTGGCTTTAGACTATATTTACAGGCTGCTACGTAGTAAGAGAAAAGCAGTTTTCATTAGAAGATATTGGTACGAGATATTAGCTCTAATACCCGCCTACATGTTCTTAATTGTTGAAACACAGTTTCTAGGAGCAGTGTTTAGGTCTTTAAGAATCATACGCGCCGCCAGAATATTGCGTCTCACAAAACTAACACTAGCAGCCACTAGAACAGTGAAACTCATAACAACTGTCGGTAGGCTTTTCATACGCAGCAAAGTAGCCTACCTGCTAATACTTGCACTCACAGTAATAATGTTTTCAAGCACAGCCATATACACTGCGGAAGCAGAGTTAGAATCCTCATCAATTAAAAGCTTCTTCGACGCCATCTGGTGGAGCTTCACAACAGTAACAACAGTAGGCTACGGAGACATAGTCCCCACAACCATAGAAGGCAAAACCATAGGAATAATGCTAATGATCTTCGGAATAATAGTATGGTCCGGAATAATATCCCTACTAACAACAGCAATAATAGAAAGAAAACACGAAAAACCCAACCTAAAACAAGAACTCAAAACACTAATCAAAAAATACATAGACAAAGAAAAACAACTAGCAACAGAAGAAAAAGAACTACTACAAAAATTGCTCAAACTGGCGCTTGAACACTAAGATACTAAGAATATGTATACATTAAGACATTGCCTCGTGAGAATTCAGCGATATGTATCTTACATTGTTATCATTTTAAGAGTGAGTGACGTTGAAAAGTAAGCAAATAGTACCTGTCAAATAAGCTCATGCGTATTATATATCAATGAGTATTTAAAGGTTTTATAGTTAAGTTTCTTCCAATAATTTATGGGGACATTTTTGAACAGCACCTATGAGAAAGGTGTCGAACTCGAGAAACTTGTAGCTAAGCTTTTTAGAGCAAAAGGATACTACGTTAAACACAATGTTAAGCTTATTGGACGTTCAGGTGTAAAACATCAAATAGATGTTTATGCTGAATACAGAGCACCTTTACATACATCAAAAATTATCATTGAATGTAAGGCTTACGATAAACCCATAAATAAGGATGTTGTTATGAAGCTTATAAATGAAGTTAACGATTTAGGTGTTGATAGAGGGATCTTAGTTACAACATCGTATTTTACATCTGACGCTGTTTCAACAGCTTCAGGTTATAATGTAGATTTATGGGATTACAATAAGCTAAGGGAGCTAATGGGTGAAACATTATTAGAAGAAATAAGTGTTCCGGAAAATCTATTCTATGTTGAACCGAAAACACCTATTAAGCTATGTAGAGAAAGGGTAGATAAGGGGCTTAAAGGCTTATTTGGAAGGAAAGGTACGATTGAAAGCTGTTCTCCAATATTTTATCCGTTTTACGAAGCAGAAATTGAAGCAAAACTTTATGTGAAGACAGGGTTTGTTAAGAAGAAAATTAAAGAAAGAATAGTGAGTACATCAATACTTGTCGATGCCGTTAAAGGAGATCTTTGTAGTTTTTCAGAAACCATTAAGAGCATAATGAAAATACCTAGGCTCACAGAAGAAGAGACAGCAGCCTTTAAACTCTTCTCACTTCAACATGAAGTAACAGTGCCTGGCCTAGCATCGTTTCTAAGCTGCTCCACATCTAAAGCTAGGAAAATAGTTCAAGGATTAATAATTAAAGGAGTAGTTGAGCAAAAAGCACGTGGACTTTACAGGTCCAAGATAGAAATCCCCGATCCCTCAGCTTTAACAGTACTATCTTCAAACATTCCTATTAAAGCCTTAAAAGAAGAAATTAAGCCCACCTTAACTCCACTTTTAAGCTTAAGCGACCTAGAAAACATAGTTAAACTCCTATGGAACGGCAGTGTAAAAAACTACAAAATAATATATTATCCTTACTATGCATGTAAAGTTGTTGAAAAAGAGAAAAAACACGTCAAAGCAGTAGATATGATAAAAGGAGTAATCGACGAAAGAATAAGCGAAGCACTTACCTCACTTTATACTCAACTACCTTTCTAAACCATTTTAGCCACCCACACATCCAGCAGTCCCACCATGAACAGGCAATCACACAAATATCTTAAGACCACCTACGAGAAGTAAAGAGAATAGTATTAATTATTACAGCCGCAATTACAATTAGAGAATAAGTAGTTACATTAACAAAAATATGCGATTTTAATAATTTACAAGCAACTACCTTAGTAATTAAGGAATGTTCTACTACATGATATTATTGCTCAGAGAAATTATGTTATAAAACATTGAAAATCTATAATTAAACTGTGGGAAGAGTTAGGGATTACGGTGAATATATGTGAATGCTAGAAGTATTGATATTGATAAAAGAGCTTTCTTAGTAAACACAATTAAGAAGGAGCTTTCTAAACGCAAAACATTCGATGAAAAGGTAGCATTAATTGATGCATTTTTACAGTTTTCACAGAATCCTACATCAGCTACTGCAGGATATGCTATAGAAGAGAACATAGAGAGAATAAAGAAAAACATAGAAATAAGGTTTAAAATCCCGCAGAAAAACATAGGAGACATTATTAATGTGTTAAAATCCTTTGCAACCAAAGCTAGAGATATAGACTATGACTTTTACTCATGGTATAGCGAAATAAAACAATATTTGAAAGAAGAATACCTTAAAGACCTTCTGACGTGGCGTGAAAAACTATATAAAAAACTTGATCGTAAACAAAAAGAATACTTCATGTTCTTACTACACGCATTACTGAAAAAAGACCGTTACTCACAACCTCTAACATGGTTCAGAGAATACTTTAACCTAAACCTATTACATAGGGAAATAGAAAATATACTCATAAGATATGGTTTAGCAGACATATTATTTTACAGACACTCACATCATAAATATGAGGGAGAAGTGCTTATTCCTTTCGCTTTCTTAAAAGAGCTAGCAAGTCTTAGACTCTTCAAAAATCTGCTAACAGAGAAAGATGTAAATTCTCTCGTATCTAGACTAACAGTTCTCGAAGTAAAATACTTAGAAGAAGCATTAAAAAAGACAGGGCACCCCACAATATACTTTGGAGGCGAAGGTGTTCCAGGGCTCCTTGTAAAATTAGAAAATAAACT
>Ga0190367_1001574_pt1 | contig 12925 bp, 14 predicted proteins | sample 4872181011_MG_FD_171838 | JGI IMG/M metagenome (GOLD analysis project Ga0190367, IMG submission 171838) | Hydrothermal vent microbial mat bacterial communities from Southern Trench, Guaymas Basin, Mexico - 4872-18-10-11_MG | ecosystem: Environmental > Aquatic > Marine > Hydrothermal vents >... | reverse complement strand
TATCCCTCTTTATTGGCCTTTCAGCCTTGCTTCCTTTCGCAAGCCTCGAACCTATTGCTATGTCGTAGCCCTCCATAACAGCATCTATTAGCTCTTTCAGGTGTTTTAGGTTCGTTGATAGATCGACATCTAGGTAAGCTACTATGTCCCCTCTCGCAGCTTCGAATGCTCTCATCAAAGCCCTGCCCCTCCCGAGCCTCTCGTCGGAGTGGAGGTGCAAAACTCTGCTACCATCAGCAAGCCTTGCTGCAATCTCTGCCGTTCCATCTGTCGAACCATCCTCTGCAATTATGACCTCGTAATCGTAGCCTTGCATCTCGAGCGCCCTTGTAACTTCTTTAACCGCCCTTTCGAGTCTCTTTGCTTCGTTGTATGCTGGTAGTACAACCGAAACCCTTGGCATACCCATCACTTCTAACTAACTCAACGCCTCTACCCTCAGACCGTAACTTCCTACTTTAACGAAGTTTGCTTTTTCCGCCTCTACTTTCTTTAAAGCTAGCCTTTGCCTCGCTTTAAATTCTGGAATTTCTTTTCCTTCGTAATTCCTTACGATAAGCTCTGCAAGGTTGATTCCGTAGACATCGCTGAGGAGGATTGCCGATGTTGTCATTCTTGGATTTACGTCTACAACGTAAGGCTGCTCCGCAAGGATTACATCAACGCCAACGTAGCCAAAGAGCCCCTTTATCGCTTCAACAGCCCTTATCACCTCTTCAACGACGTTGGATTCGACGTCAGCAGGTACAACGCTTCCTGCATATTCAAAACCCCTTAAGAGTTGCTCGTTGACACTCAACACTTCTATTTCGTCTCCAACGAGGAGCGACACGCTAAGACTTCTGCCTTCCATGTATTCTTGGGCTAAGTATCCTTCAGGAAGCTTGGAATTGGAGTTTAAAAGCTTGATTCCGCTCCCTCCGCACGAAACGCGGGGTTTGGCAACAAAGGGAGGGTCAAGGGGCTTTAACGAAGTCTTTGGAGTATTTGCTTTCTTCTTTATCGCCTGATAGGTTAGCCACTTATCCGACGCTATCGCAACTCCTGCTGGTTTGCTTCCAAGATTTCCCGATTCAATTTTCTTTGTTAGTCTGTAGAGGAGGAAATCGTCCTCGGGGGCTATAACAAGGCTGTAGTCTGCTTTCTCTATCGCTCTATCAAACTCCTCTTCATTAAAAACTGTGAAAGGTTCAGAAAAAGAGGAAAATAGCCTATAGAGGGCTGTGAACATGCCGAGACCTTCGACAGCTATGCTATCGCTGCCACATCCAACGCAGGTGGCGTACTCAAACAGGAATACCTTCATGACTTCGCAATTCCGAGTTTTCAATCTTTTCCTCCTCAACAAAGTCCTCCTCGTTAAGGACTATCGCTATATCGGCAGAGTTCTTCAAAGCAGTGGAAAATCCGGGTTCAGCCCCGATTATTATTGTTTCCTTTCCCGCTTCCATCGCCTTTTTCAGCACAGCTTTGAAGTCAGCATCCCTCGTAACCAAAGCTATCGCATCTATCGCATCGTTGTATATCATTTCCATCGCTTCTACAGCCATCCTGACATCAACGTCTCCGGAAGTGACTATTGGCTCAAAGCCCTGATTCTCTATCGCTTCGACGAGTTTTTCGCTCGCATATTGATTGAGAAATACCTTTGCAACTTTTATAGCTCCATATTCCGACAGGATCTCCCTTATCTCCTGCAAATTTATGTTGAATTCTTTGCGGAGCATGTTGGGGCCGTCTACAAGAACTCCAACCTTTCTTCTATCCGCCTTTCTTGAGGATAAGTAGTTCTTAATCTTCTGCAATTTTGAAAAGCTTAGCCTCTTTTTTATCGCCATGTAAACCAGCCTTGGTGTTAAAGTTTAAAAAGTTAGTCATATCTCCTTTTCTGCCCTCTTTCTCATCAGCATCAGGTAGTTAACCGCATGTATGACAGCGTCAATGGATGCCATTACTATGTCTGCTCCCGCCCCTCTGGCTGTAAAAGAGTTTCCTTCTTCATCTTCAACGGTAACGTAAACTTCTGCCAAAGCATCGCTCCCGCCCGTTATGGCATCCATCCTAAACTCCGTAAGTTTGATCTTCATGCTTTCTCCGGCAAGCTCCTTAACAGCTTTAAGAGCTGCATCTACAGGCCCAACGCCTATGGCCGAAGTAACCTTCTTCTTTCCTTCTACCTCTGCGTTTATCACTGCGGTTGGCGTTATCTTGTTGCCCGTCAAGACAGTCACTTCATCAACCAGGATTGCCCTCTCCTCCTTCTTCAGCTCTCCAAGCACAACTTCTGCTATGGCGAAGAGGTCTAAGTCCGTAACCTTCTTGCCCTTATCTCCCAGCTCTTTTACCTTCTCCACTATCTTCGTAAGCCTTTCTTCATCAACGTAGTATCCGGCATCTTCCAGAATCTTCCTTATCTGGTGTCTGCCCGCATGCTTCCCAATGACTATTCTGCGCTTGTGCCCAACCATTTCCGGCGTAATAACGCCGGGTTCGAATGTTCTCGCATCTTTGAGCACGCCATGGGCGTGAATTCCGCTTTCGTGGCTGAAAGCATTGGCTCCAACTATTGGCTTGTTTGGCGGGACTTTTATCCCGGAAAAGCGCTCTATAAGCTTTGAAGTTTCAACGAGATATTCCGTTTTTATGTTCGTCTTTATACCCTCTAAGCCTTGCAGAATCATAACAACTTCTTCGAGTGCTGCATTGCCAGCTCTTTCACCTATTCCGTTGACTGTAACCTGAACTTCGTCCGCTCCAGCAAGAACTGCAGCGTACGTATTCGCTACGGCTAAACCAAAATCGTTGTGGCAGTGAACGTCAATAGGCACTTTCAAGTGCTCTTTCAGCTCTCTTATTAGCTCGTGGAACTTAAAAGGCGTCGCAATTCCGACGGTATCGGGAACGTTTACTATATCAACTCCCGCCTCCTCCACGGCCTTGTAAATTTGCTTGAGGTATTCGATTTCAGTTCGTGTAGCATCCATTGCAGAAAACATGCATATTCTGCCGTGGTCTTTGACGTACTCCACAGCATCAACTGCCAGCCTTACGATCTCTTCTCTGCTCTTCTGAATTGTATGCTCTATCTGGATTTTTGACGTTGAGATGAAAACGTGAACCATATCAGCTTCAGAATCCAAAGCAGCATCTATATCGTACTTAACAATTCTTGCGAGGGCACAAATCTTCGCGTTCAAACCGAGATTCGCTATTTCTTTAACAGCCTCGAATTCTCCTTTGGAGGCTGCAGGAAAACCAGCTTCTATCACGTCAACACCCAACTTGTCGAGCTGTTTCGCTATCTGAATCTTGTAGTTAAGGGGAAACGCAACGCCTGGCGTTTGTTCACCATCTCTTAGCGTTGTGTCAAACACGGATACTGTTCTCATTGCACCACCTCTTGCTGGCTTTCACATGTCAAATGCTGATAAAAGATTTTTGTTGAATGTGCGCTTCAAGTACTGACATTAGATGACAATAGCTAAATGGTGTGTAGGAATTTTATTATTATGAAATGTCCACCGGTGTGTCAATTTTGGCAATTTTAAATGCTATCGGTGGTGCGATTTTCGTGATTGTCGGTTTAATTTTCGTGGTTCTAGGCCCAGAGATAACAGCGGCTATGAAGGAAATGCCGGAGACACTAGAACAATCCGTACTCGTTCCACTTCTCGGAGCGATGTCGGCAGTATTTTTCGTTTTCGCTGCAATAGATTTTATCGTTGCCTACGGGCTGTGGACAGGGGCTGGATGGGGCTGGTGGCTGTACGTTGCTCTGCTTGCCCTTGGAATGGTTTCGTGCTTCGCTTCCGAGTGGGATTGTCGGAATTGTGATTAATGGCCTGATACTCTACTACATGACAAGGAAGCGCGTTAAGGAGTACTTTGGAATAGGATGATTGGAGAGGTTCTGCGGGCATCAGGCTTTGCTTTGATGCCATCGAATCGAGATTTAGCTTGGGCAGAGCTTTTTCATACGCTAGAACTAAATTTTTATTTTTTTAGCTGCAAATTTGGTAGTATTTGCCATTCTGATGGGTGGATTCCTTGCAATAGTGCTTCTGCCAGTGATTCCACTCGTCAAATTTCCTCTAAGCGATGAGAGATTGCAATAGGTTTGATGGTTATCCTTTCCATGCTTATTGCAATAATCTATCCGGCAATCGTCGTATTCGTCTTTACCTTTGTACCCTACGCCATAATCGTTGACAATCTCAAAGCCTTTGAAGGCATAAAGAAGGCGAGCACGATTCTGATCGCTTATTTGGTTCCTTCGTTGTTGCTCCGCTAACTTCGATGTGGTGGATTCTGCTTTACGTTAAGCTGGGGGAAGCAATCGCAATAACTTCTCACATCCTAACGACTTTATAGGGAAGTGAAGATTTTTTGATTGTGCGGCAGAAAACTTGGCATCTTCTGACACCCAAAGAAGCTATAGAAATCCTTGAAACTTCTCCCGAAGGACTTAGCGATGATGAAGCGAAAGCAAGGCTCGAAAAGTATGGTTACAACGTCATAGCTGAGGCAAAAAGGATAACTCCACTCCGAATTTTCTTGGCGCAGTTCAAAAACGTCTTGATAATTCTTTTGATTTTTGCGTCGCTTCTCTGCTTAGCCATAGGCGAGGCGGTTGATGCTGCGATGGTAGTAGCTATTGTTTTTCTCTCTGCTCTTCTTGGCTTCTATCAGGAGTACAAGGCTGAAAGGACACTTGAAGCTCTTAAAGAGCTTTCAGCTCCGAAAGCAAGGGTTTTGAGGAATGGTAGAATTGTGGAAATAAACGCAAGCGAGGTTGTGCCAGGTGACGTCCTTCTTGTTGAGGCTGGGGATAGAATTGCAGCAGACGCGAGGATAGTCGAGTCTGTAAGCCTTACAGTTAACGAAGCGGTTCTGACGGGCGAGAGCGAGCCAGTGGAGAAAACTGTAGAAGTCGTTGAAGCAAAAACGCTGCCCGAGATGAAAAATATAGTCTTTGCCGGCACATCCGCGTTTTTTGGAAGGGGAAAAGCCGTCGTCTTTGCAACTCGAAATCAGACGGAGCTTGGAAAAATCGCGGAGATGCTGAAAGGAGTTGACGAAGAGGAGACGCCACTTCAGCGAAATCTGCGTAGCGTTGCGAAAGTTCTAGCGTACGCAGCGGTGCTTGTTTGTGCCCTTGTAATTGTACTCGGGCTCTTCAGGGGATACAGAGTAGTTGAAATGGCCATATGGGGCATAAGCCTTGCAGTTGCCGCCGTGCCAGAAGCGTTGCCTGCCGTGGTAACGATCTGCTTGAGCGCTGGCGTATGGAGGATGGCGAGGAGGAACGTAATAATCAGGAAACTTCATGCAGTCGAAACGCTCTCTTCTGTCAGCGTGGTATGTACTGATAAGACTGGAACCCTCACGGAGGGGAAAATGAAGGCTGTTGAAGTCCTCTTCGACGGACGAACGTATCCCATAGCTCCCAATACAAAATCCAAGACGTTTGAAATGCTAATGCTTGCCGTAGCTCTGTGCAACAACAATGCAAGTCCTACGGAGAAGGCTTTGCTTGAAACCGCGAGAACCGTCGTGAAGACTGAGTACAAGAGAATTTCCGAGATACCTTTCTCCTCTGAAAGGAAGCTGATGACAACGGTTAACGACTTTGATGGAAGAACACTTGCATTTACTAAAGGTGCTCCCGAGGTCGTTCTTAACGCTTGCAGCAGAATGATGGTTGACGGTAAAATAGTTGAACTCGACGGATCGAGAAGAGAGGAAATAAGAAAAGCCGTTGAATCCATGGCTTCCCGAGCTTTGAGGGTTATAGCCGCTGCGTATGGAGAAGAAGCAGAAAGAAATATGGTTTTTCTCGGCCTTGTTGGTATAATCGATCCTCCCCGTGCAGAAGTGGAAAAGGCGATTGGGATTGCAAGTAAAGCAGGAATAAGAACCGTGATGGTTACGGGAGACAACCCGCTGACAGCGAGAGCAATTGCCGAAAAGCTTGGGATAGCGGGTAAGGTTCTGACTGGAGAAGAGCTGAACAGAATGAGTGACGAAGAGCTTGCAGAGATTGTAGAAGACGTAGCAATTTATGCGAGAGTTTCGCCAGCGCACAAGCTGAAAATCGTCAACGCGTGGAAGTACAAAGGACATGTAGTTGCAATGACGGGCGACGGCGTTAACGATGCTCCGGCTTTAAAGGCTGCCGATGTCGGCATCGCGATGGGTTCTGGCACTGAAGTGGCGAAGGAAGCGAGCGATATGGTCATCGCTGACAACAACTACGCGAGCATAGTAGCGGGCATAGAGGAGGGCAGGGGGATATACCTGAACATAAAGAAATTCCTAACGTCTATTCTCTCATCCAACGCTCCCGAGGTTGGTATAATGCTTGTAGCCCTTGCCCTTGCCATGCCCATCCCGCTTCTGCCCGTCCAGATTCTGTGGGTGAATTTGATTACTGATGGCATCCCGGCGATAGCACTCAGCATAGACCCAAAGCCGCCCGATTTGATGAAGCGAAAACCGAGAAGGCTGGATGAAAGCATATTCACGCCAGGGGTGAAAGCTTTCGTTCTCGGCGTAGCGTTCTTCATCACCGCAGTGACGCTTGGAGTATTCAGAAGCTTTGAAGAAGTTTTGAAGGCGCAAACCGTAGCTTTCACACTCCTCGTGTTCCTCGAACTCTTCAACACTCTGAACGCTAGGGCTCTCAACAGGAGTCTTGCGGAGGTTGGTTTATTCAAGAACGGGGTTCTTATAGCATCGATTCCTCTTTTAATCCTGCTTCAGTTTGCGGTTGTGCAGGTAGAGTTATTCAGAACAGCGTTTCATACGACAGCTCTCAGCACGTACGAGTGGGTGATACTTCTACTCATTTCTGCTACAATTATTCCCGCAGTTGAAGTTGGTCGGATTGTTGTAAGGTTAAAACTGTCCCCCGGCAGCTAACACTGCACTTCATCGCATCGCTTTGCGGCCTCCAACAGCTGACCCTGCCGGGAAAATTGTACCATGTCGGGGTTGCCCCGGGCTCATAGAAAGCCCTTTGGCTCTCTCCCCAGGGGACCTATGCGACATGGATGTTACCCCACGCTTGCGGGTTGCGTCATCGAACGCATTGCGTGCTCGGCACCCTCCCCGCATGGGGCTGCTAAATTTATGCTTTTCCTGATTATTAAACTTTGGGTTAGTAGCCATTTAAACTGAAATAATCAACGTCGCTATAGTTGAGAAATCTTATTATGAGAAGGTGAAAAGCTGCTCGTGTTATTTCGCACGTTCCCTGAAAAATAGAAAAAGCTTAAATATTGAGAAAAAACCCGCGTGGTATGCATGCAAAGATCTTTCTCAGCGAGGATGAAATGCCCGACAAGTGGTACAACATACTCCCCGATCTGCCGAAGGAGCTACCACCACCGATAGATCCCGCAACGAGAGAACCAATAAAGCCAGAAGCTTTAGAGAGAATTTTTGCAAAGGAGCTAATTAAGCAGGAGGTAAGCCAGGATCGCTGGATAAAAATTCCGGAAGAAGTCAGGGAGATATACTCCCTCTGGCGTCCAACACCTCTCTTTAGGGCAAGAAGGCTGGAAAAGATGCTCAGGACTCCCGCAAGAATATACTACAAATTCGAATCCATAAGTCCCGCAGGAAGTCACAAGCCGAACACAGCGGTAGCTCAAGCGTATTATAACTTAAAGGAAGGTATAGAAAGGTTAACTACAGAAACCGGAGCTGGACAGTGGGGTTCAGCTTTAGCATTTGCCGGTGCGATGCTGGGAATTGATGTAACGGTTTATATGGTTAAATGCAGCTATGAGCAAAAGCCGTTTCGCAGAGTACTAATGCAGCTCTGGAATGCAGATGTTGTAGCGAGTCCAAGTAACCGCACGAAGTTCGGTTCAGAAGTTCTGTCGAAAGATCCCGACAATCCGGGAAGCTTGGGAATAGCAATAAGCGAAGCTATAGAGGATGCTGTAACGCACGAGAATACCAAGTACACCTTGGGCAGCGTTTTAAACCACGTCTTAATCCATCAAACCATAATTGGGCTGGAAACGAAGAAGCAATTCGAGGCGGTTGACGATTATCCCGATCTCATCGTTGGATGTATCGGCGGTGGAAGCAGTTTTTCCGGACTGTTCTGGCCTTTCTACTACGATAAGGTCTCTGGCAAGGCTCCTAAAGACGTTGAGTTTTTGGCTACCGAATCCACAGCTGCACCGAGTGTGAGCAAGGGCATATACATGTACGACCACGGCGATACGGCAAGGCTGACCCCGCTGCTAAAGATGCACACCCTCGGCCACGAATTCGTTCCTCCACCGATTCATGCCGGAGGGTTGAGGTATCACGGAATGGCTCCAACGCTCTGTTTGCTTGCAAACGAGGGGATTGTCAAGGTTAAAGCCTACAACCAGCTTGAGGTTTTTGACGCTGCGGCGATGTTCGCTAACTCTGAGGGGCATCTGCCGGCTCCCGAACCAACTCACGCGATAAAAGCAGTTATAGATGAGGCCATTCGATGTAAGGAAACCAAAGAAGAGAAAACTATACTCTTCCTGCTCTGCGGACACGGGCACTTCGACATGAAGGCCTATCAGGATTACATCGAAGGTAAGCTTCTGCCATACGAGTATCCGGAAGAGGAGGTTAAGAAAGCTCAGGAAAGGCTTAAGGAACTCTATCCGTGGATCGGCGAGCTGTGATGAGTGATAAAGTTGAAGAAGTACTCAGAGCTCTAAACGCTTTCGGTGTTAGCGGATTAGAGGATTTCGAGAGGTGGAAAACCAAGCGAAAGATAGGATTTATAGTGAATCCAATTGCAGGAATGGGCGGAAGTGTTGGACTGAAAGGCACAGATGGCAAGGTCTACAAGCTGGCTTTAAAGCTGAACGCAAAGCCTGTAGCGCCTATCAAAGCCTTAAATTTTCTTAACAGGCTTAAAGCCGTAAAGGGTGCGATTGAGCTGCTAACGTACCCCCGTGAGATGGGTGAAAACGAAGCAAAGCAAGCAAACTTGGATTTTAAGGTTTTAGGTTCGATTGACGAAGAAACTACAGCCGAAGATACAAAGAGAGCTGCAAAGGACATGCTTGAAGCCGGAGTTGAGCTCATCGTTTTCGTTGGTGGAGATGGAACGGCAAGAGACATCTGCGAGGTAATAGGCGATAGCTTGCCGGTCTTAGGAGTTCCGGCTGGCGTAAAGATGCACTCTTCGGTTTTTGCAGTAAACGCTAGAGCGGCAGCGGAAGTCGTTATCGAATTCGTTAGAAGGGCTTTGCCTTTAGAGCTAAGAGAAGTTATGGATGTTGATGAAGAAGCTTTCAGAGAGAACAGGCTGTCTGCCAAGCTCTACGGATTCATGAAGGTGCCTGTTAAGAGCGATTTGGTGCAGTCAACCAAAGTTGCAACAACAGAATTTGACAACCAGATCGAAATAGCGAGATACGTTGCGGAGCTGATGGAGCCGGACGTTGTTTACGTAATCGGGCCCGGAACCACAACGAAGGCAATAGCGGACTACATGGGGTTTGAAAAGACTTTGCTTGGAGTGGATGTTGTTTTAAACGGTAAAACGATCGTAAAAGATGCGAACGAGAAGCAAATTCTTTCAAGCATCAAAGGAAGGAAGGCTAAGGTTATAGTTACACCAATAGGGGGGCAGGGTTTTATTTTTGGAAGGGGAAACCAGCAGATAAGCGCAGAGGTCTTAAAAATCTTGGGAAAGGAGAATATAATAGTTGTTTCAACGAGAAAAAAGCTTGCGCAGACTGGATTTTTGAGGGTCGATGTGAATGAGGAGGTTGATTCTGCTTTAAAAGGAGAAATCGAAGTAATCGTTGGCTATGGGCAAAGAGTGCTCGTTGAGGTCAGATAAATTGTAACACAGAACTACCTCCTGAGGAGGTAAATAGCTCCAAGGAGCGTCAATACGGGTATTGCCACCTCTGAGAATTCTGGAATAGCATGGTAGGGGCAGTAGGTACAGTCGTGTGAACAGGGCGTGAAGACTACAGCCTTGCAGCAATCGCAACAGCAACCGCTGCTGCAGCAGCCCGTTTCATTGCAGTCGCCAGTACAGCCTACGGCATCGAAGTGAACTTTAACGTCCAACGGCTCAATTGAAACGCTTACGATTATACTCTCTCCAGGAGAAAACTTGCCATCGGGAATCGATACCTCATATACGCTGTACCAAACTCCCTTTTGAAATATGCCGTGTGGTGGATAGGCACAAGTGCAGATAGATGGCCTATAATCGTTTTTAGGCACCTCTCTCCAGCCAGTAACATTCGTACCGTTTATTTTAATAGTGACTCCTTGAGGATTCTTGTTTACGGCGATTAGCAGGTACAGATGATCCACGGTTTCCTGGTTTTTACCGTTATTTTTGTGGTATGTTATATTCAAGGTAAAGTTCGTTGAACTCGTCACGTAGCTTTCGTTCAGCCAAGGGTCTGAATGCTCGCCGATGTAGGTACCACCAACTATTTCCAGCCATAAATGCCCTTTCCCACAGTTTCCACAACCATGCCCCAAGACGGGGATAGCAAATAACAAAAGAGCACAAAGAATTACAAGTCCTACGGATCTACTTGAGCTTGACATTTGTCTTCACTTCATAGTATTTGGCCCCGACTTATTTTAAAACTATATAAGCATATCCATTTGTTGATCTATATAAAAATTACAGCTTCATTATTATAATAACATCACGGCGACCGAAAAGTTTTAATAAATTCTTACTACAATAATTATTATGGTACAAAAACTTGTAAAAATTAACAAGCTTCCAGTTGAAGAGCTAGAAGCATTAGAAGAGTTTTGGGTTAAGCGCTACGAGGAAGAATACATGTCGAAGGAATAGCTGTTTGAGCTAATTTTACCGGATGTTTTGATGCCATTATTCCAAAATTAAATAGAATATCCAAATTAAAAAAGAAGGTAAGTTTTTTAGGTCAATTGTGAGGTAGCTAAAAAAGGAGTGGGGGCTATATGACATTATTACAATGTGATGAGAAGATGAAATATTATGATAATAAGGATAGACAAATATAGAAAAATATATACGTTAGTTCTTTCGGATTTTGATTTAGAATCTCAAGTTAACTTGCACATGGTGTAAGAAAAAATTACTAGTAGCAAGTTTACGGGCGTAGAGGTGTGAAATTTGAGGAAATTAAAGGTTGGAGTCATAGGCGTGGGGGCGATGGGAAAACATCACGCAAGGGTGTACAGTGAAATAGCCAACGCTGAACTTGTAGGTGTTGCAGACGTCAACGAAAAGGTAGCAAGAGAGGTTGCTCAAACCTATAACACCGAAGCTTTTACTGATTACGAGGAACTCTTGAATAGAGGTCTCGACGCTGTGAGCATTGCTGTTCCGACCAGCTTACATAAGGATGTAGCATTGAGAGTAGCTGAATTCGGCGTTGATATGTTAATAGAGAAACCGATTGCGGAATCCCTAAGCAGTGCAGAAAAAATTCTGAAAGCAGCAAGGAGGGAAGGAGTAAAGGTGATGGTCGGACATATAGAACGCTTTAATCCGGCAGTATTAAAATTAAAGGAGCTTATTTTAGCCGGTGAACTTGGAGAAGTTCTGACAATGTCAAGTAAGAGAGTTGGGCCGTATTCCCCAAGAATTCGAGATGTGGGGATTATCATAGACTTGGCCGTGCACGATATAGATACGATTTCCTACCTCTACGGCGAGCGGGCAGTAAGTGTGTATGCGGTAGCGGGAAATAGCTTTCACACAAACGAAGATTATGCCTCTCTTTTAATCAAATTCGATAAGAATAGAGCAGGATTAATCGAAACGAACTGGTTAACTCCAAAAAAAGTGAGAACGCTGACAGCGGTGGGCACGGGTGGTGTAGCAACACTTGATTACATAGAGCAGAGCTTAAAAATCCATAAAAATGGGGAAGAAGTCGAAGTGGGTGTGCAAAAGAGGGAACCCCTTAGGAATGAGCTCGAGGCATTTTTGGAATGCGTGGCAGAAGACAAACCTCCCGAACCATCTGGGGAGGACGGAATGTACGTTCTCTCCGTTGCAGTCTCGGCAATAACCTCGTATAAAGCTGGGAAGCTGGTCGAATTGGACAAAATTGAGCTAGATAATGACAGAATACTGGTATAATTTTAGTGGATGTGTTTAATGATCTCTATAAGGGCGTCTAGCAATTTAAGTGTAAATATTAGGCTAACGATCTTCTCAATTTCAATTAGGGACTTGAGCAATTCTACCATATGTTAACATTAGTTTAGTAAAACTTCTTAAAATTTTTCCTAAAGAAATTATCCTTACAATTATAATAATGAGAATAATTTGATATCTCCGTTGAATTTTGGCATGAATCTATTAACGGAACGATAGAAACTCGATTGGAGTCTATTCATATTTATATTTCTATTATATAGAAATAAAAGCATAGTAGCTTTGGCCATCCACTTCAACCTCATCAACCACGACTTTCACACCCTCTTTAGGTAAATAAACCGCACTAAACAGGCCTGAATTTTTGAAGTATAGCTTGTTTAATACTTTCTGCACCACGGGAGTGGGAATGTCGAGCTCCTTGGCTATTTCTTCGGCGGAGAAATAGGTTTCTCTGTTCCTCAATAAAAACCTGCTTACCTTGTAGTATATTTTTGACTCCTCCTCCTTAATCCGTTGTACATCTCTTCTCTTCAGCGGCATTTTCCCGTTCGAAATTCTTCATGAATTAATACATTTCGCTTTTGAGTTTATGGAACCTCTTTACTAATCTCTTAAAAAAGAATTTAAACTAATTTTTAAAAAAATTATTTTATCCAATCTATTTCGATTAATAAAAAAATTAATGCTATCACGCTACCTGACCACTAGAACGGGAACCTTTGCCTCCTCAAGCACCCTCTCGGAAACGCTACCGAGTATCAGCCTCTTCCATGCACTCACTCC